>LSQX01353566.1_pt2 | contig 25481 bp, 24 predicted proteins | sample 654561 | NCBI WGS metagenome assembly LSQX01 (sample SAMN04489861, study PRJNA283612) | anaerobic digester metagenome | isolation source: 4 biogas reactors fed with cattle manure at either 37C or 55C with and... | place: Denmark: Kongens Lyngby | collected 2014 | reverse complement strand
TGACTACTCGGGAAAATTTTTCCGCCATGATGGTTTCCACACAGGGGGGAGTCTTCCCATGGTGATGACACGGTTCCAGTGTCACATAGAGGGTGGCTCCCTCCAGGGAGAGCCGGGCGGCTTTGATCGCGTTGATTTCGGCATGGGCTCCTCCGTAAATTTCATGCCAACCTTCGGCCAGGATCCGGCCGCGTTTGACCATGACAGCACCTACCATGGAGTTGGGGCTGACCCAACCCGCACCATTCCGGGCGAGTGTCAACGCCCGTTTCATGTAAAATTCATCGGACAAGGGATTGGCCTCCCTGAAATTCATTATTGTCATGCTGTATAAATTAGGGTAATTTAATACAACATTTTGGCAAACATAAAAAGCTGTTTCCGAATAACCCTGTCCACGCCCTTGCCAGCGTGATGACTCAATCCTCAGGGTGGTGCAACATGTTCAATATGGGAGGCACAGGTAAGGAACCATTGGAACCATATGGGTGTTGCCACAGGCCGGTGGATCCGATAGGCGACATGTTTTCTGCTGCTCGTGTTCCTCCCGGACCCGATCCCGCCTGGTATCGTCGTGGCCCATCCACCCGGGGAGATTCCCTTGAACCTTGAGTTATGATACGCAAGCTAAAATCCTCAAGGTGAAGATTTCGCATGCCTCCTCCGCGCCGAGGTTCCACTATACTTGCAGCGTCGCCGTTATAAAAAACAGGCATACCATAGGGAATGGTGCTTATCGAAACGGGTTCGGGAATGAATTTACTTATGATTACGCCGTTGAAGCCTTACCGGGAAACATTGCAATATGTATGGGACCTCCACGGCGAGTTCGATCATTCATCCCATGTATGATCCGTAATTTCACGGTGTGCTTCCCCGCGGGAATCCTTGTTGCGGGTTTTCCGCAAACCCGCGTGGAGAATAAAAGGGTCATGGGCCCGTTTCATCGCCATACGGTCCATCTTGTGCTCATTCTAACCTTGGTTTCTATCGTGACAGCGCCGATGACCACTGGAATCATCCTCGGCATTTGAAATAAATTCGGCCCGGCGGGCAACGCAGGGAAACACAAATCCATAGAAAGGAGGATAAAGTGATGAAAATCTTGATCGTTTTTTATTCCGCTTACGGGCATGTCTATCGAATGGCCGAAGCGGTTGCAAAGGGGGCAAAAGAGGTGGCGGGAGCACAAATTTCTCTCCGGCGCGTGCCGGAAACCCTGTCGGATGAATTGTTGAAAGCGATCGGATGCTTCGACGTACAAAAAACGTTTGCCCATGTGCCAGTCTGCGCCGTGGAGGAACTGGCTGTTGCCGACGCGATCATTTTCGGTGTTCCGACCCGTTTCGGCAACATGTGTGGTCAGATGCGTCAGTTTTTGGATGGAACAGGCGGACTCTGGGCGAAAGGGGCCTTGGTGGGCAAGGTAGGAAGTGTTTTTACGAGTTCGGGGACGCAGCATGGCGGGCAGGAATCAACCATTCTCAGTTTTCACACGACGCTTTTGCATCATGGAATGATTATTGTGGGCCTGCCCTATACATTTGACGAACAAACCCAGACGGATATCGTTGCGGGGTGCTCGCCTTACGGGGCCTCAACGATTGCCGGCAACACGGGAGAACGCGTGCCCAACGAGCAGGAATTGGCAGGCGCACGCTTTCAAGGGAGGCATGTAGCGACCATAACCGCCAAACTTTTTGGATGATGGCGCTGCATCCGCTTTTTGGATGGATGTCTTAAACGAATCATACATTCAAAGTCATGGGAACCGACGGTCAATGTTTCTTCCCACAACACGGAAAGAACTGAAGGCGTGGGGCTGGGAAGCGGTGGATGTAATTCTGGTGACGGGCGATGCCTATATCGACAGCCCCTTCGTCGGCGTCGCCGTTATCGCAAGGATTCTCCTTATGGCGGGTTATCGGGTGGGCGTCATCGCTCAACCCGATATCCGTACGCCCGGGGAGATAAACCGTCTGGGGAAACCTCTCCTTTTCTGGGGTGTTACGGGAGGCTGTCTGGATTCGATGGTCGCCAATTACACGGCGACAAAGAAAAAACGGAACCGCGATGACCTCACCCCCGGCGGTCGAAATACCCGACGGCCGGACCGAGCACTCATTACCTACAGCAATTTAATTCGTTCGCTACCCGGGGAACGTGTCCCAATTGTTCTGGGAGGCATTGAAGCCAGCCTCCGGCGGATAGCCCACTACGACTATTGGGCCGACCGGCTCCGTCGGGCCATTTTGTGCGACGCGCCGGCGGATTATCTGCTCTACGGGATGGCCGATAAAAGCATTCTCCACTTTGCCGCCGCATTGAAATCGGGGAAATATCCCGGAAATATTCGGGGTCTCTGCTATCTGTCCCGGGAGAAGAGGTCGGATTATTTGGAACTGCCATCCTTTGACAAGGTGTCTGCTGACGACAGGATTTTCACGCGAATGTTCCGGCTTTTCTATGAGCACAGCGATCCGATTACGGCCAGGGGCCTCTGCCAAAAGCAGGACGGCCGCTATCTGATCCAGAACCCACCGGCCTTACCCCTGACGCAGGCGGAGCTGGATATGGTTCACAGCCTTCCCTTCACTCACGATGTTCATCCGTTTTACGGAAGGCAGGGACAGGTCAAGGCGCTGGAGACGATTCGATTTTCCATCCCGACCCATCGAGGCTGTTACGGTGAGTGCAGTTTCTGTTCCATTGCCGTGCATCAGGGACGGACAATACAGTGGCGGAGTGAGGCGTCCATCCTGGAGGAGGCGAAGCGCTTGGCCGCCCACCCGCGGTTCAAAGGCTACATTCAGGATGTTGGCGGCCCGACGGCGAACATGTATGGCTTTGAATGCACAAGAAAACTGAAGCAGGGTGCCTGTAGAGAGAAGCGCTGTATTTATCCGCGGGTATGTCATCGGTTGCCCGTCAATCATAACCGCCACATGACTGTCTTGAGAAAACTGAGACGGATACCCGGTGTGAAAAAGGTTTTTGTTGCTTCCGGTCTTCGATACGATCTGCTTCTGCATGACCGGAAAAACGGCCCGGTCTATCTTGAAGAACTCATCCGCCATCATATATCGGGGCAGATGAAGGTGGCTCCGGAGCATATGGAGAATCATATTCTGGATCTGATGAAGAAACCGGCGGCCGGACAATTGCTCGACTTCAAAAATCTCTTTGAACGCCTGAGCTGCGGCCGGAAAAAACAGTATTTGACCTACTATTTTATTGCCGCCCATCCGGGATGCCGCGAAAGAGACATGGACGTTTTGCGGAATCTCGTAGACAGAGAGCTTGGAATCCACCCGGAACAGGTCCAAATATTCACCCCCCTGCCTTCGACCTACGCAAGTGTCATGTATTACACGAATAAGGATCCCTTTACAGGCAGGGAGATCTTTGTGGAAAAAACCATATCCGGAAAAGAAAGGCAAAAGGCGCGTCTGGTTCGCAAAGGAAGGTTTGGATTTGCGAAGGGGTAACGGACCCTGTTGACATGCCCGGCCCAACGGAACGATGGTCTTTCGGACATGCCCTTTGTCCGGTGATATTGTCCTGTACAATTCCGGACCTCATGCCTATATTAAAAAAACCTGAAATCTGGCTGTTCATGGCGGCGTCATGCGGCGGTTTCAGTTGTTTGGTTAAGGGAATCGTTCCATCATGAGATCGGAAAGGAACAAAACCAAAAGAGGAGGGTGTCATGAAAAAAATAATCGTTCGCGGCATGTCCTGTGAGCATTGTGTCAAAGCGGTGACCAAGGCTTTGAACAGCGTTGCGGGTGTGACGGATGTCCAAGTGGATTTGGCGACAGGGCAGGCGACTTTTGAAGAAACGGTGCCCGTCGATATGACGGCCGTTGAAGCAGCCGTGCGAAAGGCAGGCTATGACGTCGTCGAATAAAGCGGTCATTCATGTCGGGGGACTTCATTGCGCTTCCTGCGTCAGTCGGCTTGAAGAGGGACTGGCCGGACAGGCGGGTGTTCAGGATGTCTCCGTCAATTTGGCCACCGAGAAGGCGACGGTTGTCTTTGATCCGGCCTTGACCGATTCGACCCGCCTCGCCCAGGCGGTGAGCGAGATCGGTTATGATGTATTGAAGGTTGAGGAACATGCTCGCGAAGGCCTGCAAAAAATCCCCGTATCCATAGGGGGCATGACCTGTGCCGCATGTGTCCGGCGAGTCGAGCAGGCAATTGAGGCGGTGCCGGGTGTTCAGGGAGTGAGTGTAAACCTGGCTACGGCGAGAGCGTTTCTGACGTATGATCCCAGGGATTGGGGTGGTCTGGAGGCTGTCAGGCAGGTTGTCAGCGATGCTGGGTATGAGTATTTGGGTGTTCCGGATGAAATCGGGGATGATCCGATTTTACGGGCACGGGAAGAGGAAATACGGGATTTGAAGACGAGGGTTTTTGTCGGGGCGTTTTTGAGCATCGTTATTTTCCTGGGCTCCATGCAGCACTGGTTCCCCTTCCTGGACGCGATTCCCAGAAGCGTGATGCTCTATTCGCTTATGGTTCTGACGACACCGGTTGTGTTCTGGGTGGGCGAACGCTTTCTGGTCGGCGCCTACAAGGCGGCTCGCCAGAAAACGGCTGATATGAACACGCTTGTGGCTGTCGGTGCTCTGTCGGCCTACCTCTATTCAGTTGCGGCGACCCTGTTCCCCGGGTTTTTCTCCCGGGCCGATCTTTTGCCGCATGTCTATTTCGATGGGGCCGCCATGATCGTTACCCTGATTCTCCTCGGTCGTCTTCTGGAGGCCAAGGCGAAAGGAAGGACATCACAGGCAATCCGGAAACTCATGGATTTGAGGCCCAAATATGCCTGGGTGATCAGTGATGGCAATCAAAAAGAAGTCCCCGTAGAGAAATTGGTTGAAGGTGACCTGATCCTGATCCGTCCCGGAGAAAAAATTCCCACGGACGGGGTTGTGGTCACGGGAGAATCCTCCATCGATGAATCGATGTTGACCGGGGAAAGCGTGCCCGTAGAAAAGAGCGTTGGGAGTAAAGTTTTTGCTGCAACCATAAACAAATCCGGAAGTTTTCAATTCCGCGCCACAGGAGTCGGTGCCGACACGGTTCTCGGGCAAATCATCCACCTCGTTCAGGAAGCGCAAGGTTCCAAGGCTCCGGTACAACGGCTGGCGGACCGGATTGCATCCATTTTTGTCCCGGTCGTCTTTGGTATCGGCTTGGTCACCTTTCTCGTTTGGTATTTTCTGGTTCCGGAAGCCTCATTCAACCGGGCACTCCTGAATTTTGTTTCCGTTCTCGTGATCGCCTGTCCTTGCGCCCTGGGTTTGGCGACACCGACGGCGGTGATGGTCGGAACCGGGATCGGGGCGGAACGGGGTATTCTGATCAAGGGTGGTGAAACGCTGGAAATGGCGCACCGGTTGACAACGGTGGTGTTCGACAAAACGGGGACACTGACCCGGGGCGAACCTCTGGTCAAGGAAATCCTGACCGCGGAGGATGTCACGGCGGAGGAGGTTTTGCAGATAGCCCTGTCTGTGGAATCCGTATCGGAACACCCCCTGGCCCAGGCTATCATCAGCGAGGGAAAGAATCGGGGCTTGACGCCGCAGGTTCTGGACTCCTTCGAGGCTATCTCTGGGAAAGGGGCGAAAGCCGTCATCGACGGAAAAACCTGTCTGGTGGGGAATCTCCGGTTGATGGAGGAAATGAATGTTGCGACGCAGGGGTTGAACGAACAGGCTCTTGTCAGGGCGGAACGGGGTGAAACCTGCGTATTCGTCGCCGTCGAAAACAGGATCAAGGGGATGGTTTCTTTTGCCGATCAGCCGCGGGATTCGGCCTTGGGCGCCATCAGATCTCTTGAGCGGATGGGGCTCGAGATCATGATGATTACCGGAGACCACCTCGCCACCGCCCAGGCGGTGAGCAGATCCCTTGCCATCAACCGCGTGCTGGCCGATGTTCTGCCGGGCGACAAGGCCAAAGCGATTAAGGATCTTCAGGAGCGGGGGCAGGTGGTGGCCATGGTGGGGGATGGGATCAACGATGCGCCGGCCCTGGCGGCGGCCGATATCGGTATCGCCCTGGGGGCCGGAACGGATGTCGCAATGGAGGCGGGTGATATAACGCTGATTCGTGACGATCTCAACCTGGTTCCATCGGCGATCCGTTTGTCCCTGAACACCCTGAGGGTTATCCGCCAGAACCTCTTCTGGGCGTTTATTTATAATATACTCGGCATTCCAATCGCGGCGGGTGTGCTTTATCCTTTTTTCGGCGTGCTGCTCAATCCCAAATTTGCCGCTGCGGCCATGGCCTTGAGTTCCGTTTCCGTGGTGACCAATTCTCTGAGATTGAGGCGGCTTCCCGTCTGAAAAAAGCTTTCCCTTGACTTACGGGGGGTGAAAAATTACATTGCTTTTACAATTGGGATTTGTTTTCAACTGTGCTGCATCATGAAAAAAAGATTTATGAATGAAATCAGATAAGGAGGCATGCGATGGGTGACAATCGGTTGGAAGCGTTGAAACGCGCGTTGCAAATGGAGGAGGACGGAAAGAAATTTTATGAAAAATGCCACCGGGAGACCAAAAATGAAACGGGCAAATGGATGTTTGAGTTTTTGATCAAAGCGGAGGAATCCCACATTGAAAGATTCAAAGAATTGTACAAAGCCCTGGAGGCGTCGGGGAAATGGCCGGAAAAAATTGTTTCCGAACCCCGGGACGTGCCTGCAAACATTTTTGCCGAAGCATTGAGCCGGAGCAAAGAAAAGGAACAGGGTACGGCTGATGATATCAAGGCGATCAAGACCGCGGCGGAGCTTGAGGAAGACGGGATTAAGTACTACCAGTCGCTCGCAGCGGGGGCAACGGACCCCATGGAAAAAAAGTTTTACATGCTTCTGGTGAATGAGGAAACGGAGCACTTTTTGAGCCTCATGGATTCCCTTGCCTTCCTGGAATTCCCGGAATTTTATTATCATCAGAAGGAGATGACGAGAGGACACTGGTAAAAACCAGAGATCGACAAATGCCACACTGTGTTTTGCGGCGCCCATGGCCATTGGCCATGGGCGTCTCGCCGTTTTGTGACCGGGTGTCCCGCCTTCTCGATGAATACCGCACTTAACGGATTGTGATTGCCGGATTTATTGGGGTTATGGTATAGCTAAAGAGCTGGTCGTTGCCGGCATATGATCGAGGCAGGCGGAAACCAAAAGGAGATCCCCCTATGTTTGATACGGCCATCACCCAAATGTTTGGCGTGAAGTATCCCGTTGTATGCGGAGCCATGATGTGGTTGTGCAAGCCTAAGTTCTGTGCTGCGATATCCAACGCGGGCGGCATGGGGAATCTGACCGCGGGGAATTATTCGACGGCGGAGGAATTTCGCAGTGCTATCCACACAACACGCAAACTGACGGATAAGCCGTTTATGGTCAACATCACCTTTGTGCCGTCCTTCCGTGAGTATTATCGCCTTCCTTCGCTTCGGGTTACAACAGTCCAGCATGATGAGTTTATCCGGGTTTGCATTGAAGAGCAGGTCGCGGGAATCGAGTTTTCCGGGATGCCTCTCGATATCGCGTCGGGAATGAAAACCGTCGAGATGTTGAAGAAGGCGAATGTCAGGATATTCCACAAGGTCGGATCGGTACGCCACGCCCTGCATGCCCAGAAGGTGGGGTATGATGGGGTGTACGCTGTGGGTTTTGAAGGGGGGGGACATCCTCAAAAAGATGATGTGACCACCATGCTCCTGACACCCAGAGTGGTCGATACCGTCGATTTACCCGTGATTACGGCAGGCGGTATCGCCGATGGGCGTTCCATGGCGGCGGCCATGGTGCTGGGAGCCCAAGGGGTCATGATGGCCACCCGTTTCATTGCCACCCGGGAATGTGAGGTTCACGACAACATCAAGCACGAGCTGCTGCGAAGAGGGGAATCCGAAACGACCATTTTCGGCCGCACGGTCGGCTTTCAGGGGAGAGCCTTGCGCTGCAAGCTGATCCAGGATATCCTTGATGTGGAGGAACGTCATGGTGGGCTGCGCGAACTCATTCCCCTTCTTTCCGGTCAGAAAATCAAACAGGCTTGGGATGGCGGTGATGTGGATCGAGCGCCTCTGATGATCGGTCAGTCCGTCGGCTTGATCGAGGATATTCCTTCCTGCCGGGAGTTGCTGGATCGGATGGTCGGGAAAGCGGTGCACTGTGTGGAGCGGCTTGGAAGCATGATCCAGGCCTGATGATGTCTGGGATCTGTTGTGTTGCATGGCCGGATCATCGGATGATTTTCGAGGAATTGGGCCGCCGATCAAGGAGAAATTGCAGGATAATCTACCATGCTTGTTGATTCACATGCCCACCTGGAGTTGGAAGACTTTGACGAAGACCGCGAACAGGTGATTGAACGGGCGCGCCAGGCCGGACTGGCGTTTATTGTTACGGTCGGCATCAACCTGCCCGATTGCCTCCGAGCCGTTGAAATCGCGGAACAATACGACATGGTCTATGCCGCGGTCGGCATCCATCCGCACAATGTGAAAGAAATCCGTTCCGATACCTATGACCTGCTGGCTGAACTTGCCCGAAGGGAAAAGGTTGTGGCGTATGGGGAAATCGGCCTCGATTTTTTTCGCAACCACTCTCCCCGGGAGACGCAGATCCGGTGTTTTGGAGAGCAACTGGAATTGGCCCAGAGCTTGGATATGCCGGTGATCATTCACGACCGTCAGGCCCACCGGGAAACCCTGGAGATGTTGAAGGAATGGAAAGGTCGCAGACGCGGTATTATTCACTGTTTTTCTGGTGATTACGATATGGCCCGCCAATGCCTTGATCTGGGATTCTACATTTCAATACCCGGTACAGTCACGTACCCAAAGGCGGAGGAAATACGTGACGTGGTGAGGCGGGTCCCCCTGGACACGCTTTTGATTGAAACAGATGCGCCCTTCCTGGCACCCCATAAATATCGGGGCAAGCGGAATGAGCCGGCTTATATCACCTGGGCGGCGGAGAAGATTGCCGAAACCAAGGAGGTTCCTCTGATCGACGTGGAGCAGGCTACAACGAAGAATGCCCTGGATGTTTTTGCTTTACATGAACATGTCGCTGTGTTAGGTCTCCCCGTGAATCGGGTTCTCTGAACGATTTTATTGTCATGTTTTAAAAGGGGTGCCGGCTTGGCTGAGATGATACCCTTAGAACCTGATCTGGATAGTACCAGCGTAGGGAGTGGCAAAAAACATTGATCTGTTGGGATGCAGGCCATGTTCCGATTATCGGGGGGTGGCCTTTTTTATTGATTGGGCGAGCCGGGGGAGTCGGGCATGATTCGTAGGAGCGCACCGGGATTGGGAGCCGGGGAAAGTATTGTCTTCATTGTTTCCGGAGGTCCCCTGGAGGATCTTCTTTACCTTCGTCGCAGGCTCCGGGAGGCAAACCCGGCGGAAGTGGTCTGTGCGGATGGAGGGGCCCGTCATATGCTGGCTCTGGGTATGACCCCGCAAACGGTGATCGGAGACATGGATTCTCTGTCGGCGGCACAGTTTGAGGATCTTCAGGCAAAGGGATGCCGGGTTCTGAAACACCCGGCACGCAAGGATGAAACGGATACGGAACTTGCTCTTCACTATGCCATGGCGCTAAAGCCCGATGAAATTGAAATCCACGGCGCCTTGGGCGGAAGAATCGACCACACCCTGGCGAATATTTCCCTCCTGGTGTGTGCGGCCCGGGCGGGTGTCAGAACGCGAATTGTCGATGCGACGATGGAGATGTTCGTCATTTCAGAAGCATGTGAAATGCGGGGACGTTCGGGCGAGATCGTTTCCCTGTTTCCCATGACAACGGAAGTGAGGGGACTCACGCTGAAAGGATTTGAATATCCCCTGGAGGAGGCAAGCATGGAACTTGGGAAACCGTATGGGATCAGCAACCGTATGCTTCATGGTCGGGGAACGGTTACCCTTTCTTCCGGCTATCTGCTTATAGTCAGGACATATGGGCGGGAGGAGGAAAACGGATGAGGGAAACGGGTTCGATGCCTGCCAGGGTACTGACGATCGCCGGGTCCGATTCCGGCGGCGGGGCCGGAATTCAGGCCGACCTTAAAACCATAACGGTTCTGGGTGGATTCGGGATGAGCGTCATAACCGCTCTGACTGCTCAGAACACGATGGGGGTGCACGGCATTTTCGATACACCGCCTGAATTTGTGGCCGCCCAGTTTGATGCGGTGATGTCCGATATCGGAGCGGATGCCGCCAAAACGGGCATGCTGGCGCGACAGGACATTCTGGAAGTCGTGATTGAGAAAATTCAAGCCTATGGGCTGGAAAAACTCGTGGTGGACCCGGTCATGGTGGCCAAAGGCGGAACCCATTTGGTCCGGGAAGATATCCTGGCTTACTTGAAGGCGGCGCTGATTCCCCTTGCTTTTGTGATTACTCCGAACATCCCCGAGGCAGAAGTGCTGACCGGAATGACCATCAAAACGCCCACCGACATGAAAGAGGCTGCCCGACGGATTTTTGATATGGGGTCCCGATGTGTAATCGTTAAGGGCGGTCATCTGGAAGGAGCCGCTCTGGATGTTTTCTTCGATGGGAACAATATTCATGAGTTTACGACGCAACGGATTGAAACGCCGAACACTCACGGTACGGGATGCACCTTTTCAGCGGCCCTGGCAACGGGAATTGCTCAGGGGAAAACCCTCCTGGAGGCTGTTGCGCAGGCAAAGGATTATATTACGGAAGCCATCCGATATGCTTTTCCCCTTGGGGCGGGGCACGGGCCGACGAATCATCTGGCACCTATCGTAAAAAAAGGGGGACCATGCTGATTCCAAGTAAAATGGTATCCTGCAGGGATGGTTTTTGTGCCATCGTATACAAAAAGATGCATCATACGGATCTGAGATCTGTCGGAGGAGCTTTATGACACAGTTAGATATGGCACGGAAGGGAATTGTTTCGGATGAAATGAAGTGTTGTGCTGATAAGGAAAAGGTCAGTCCCGAATTTATCCGTAAAGGCGTTGAAGAAGGGTCGATCGTGGTCGTCAAAAACCGGAAGCACCCGGCGTGTGAGCCCGTCGCCATCGGCCGCGGGTTGAGAACCAAAGTCAACGCCAATATCGGCACATCGCAGGACCGTCATGACATGGATTGGGAGCTGGAGAAAGTTCGGGTTTGTGTTGAAGCCGGTGCAGATGCGGTGATGGATTTATCAACGGGAGGGGATATTCGCGGCATTCGTCAGGCCGTGATGGCGGCCTCACCCCTGATAGTGGGAACGGTGCCTGTTTATCAGGCCGCTGCTGATACCCTGGCTGACGGGAGATCCATCGTCGAGATGAACGGGGAGGATCTTTTCCGGGCGATTGAAGAGCATGGCGAAGATGGTGTTGATTTTATTACGGTTCATTGTGGTGTGACGAAAAGAAGCATCGCATGTATTACCCAGGAAGGGCGCCTCCTGGGCATTGTCAGCCGGGGGGGCTCGATTCTGGCCCGATGGATTGATTACAACGATCAGGAAAACCCGCTCTACGCGGAATATGACCGGCTTCTGGATATTGCGTACCGCTATGACATGGTCCTGAGTCTTGGAGACGGTTTGCGCCCCGGCTGTATTGCCGACGCGACGGATCGGGGCCAGGTGCAGGAACTCCTGTTGCTGGGAGAACTGACCGGGAAGGCCCGCGAACGAGGGGTTCAGGTAATGATAGAGGGGCCGGGTCATGTGCCGATCAAGCAGATTGAGGCGAATATCCTTTTGCAGAAGAGGCTCTGCAACGGGGCGCCTTTTTATGTTCTGGGGCCCTTGCCGACCGATGTCGCTCCTGGTTACGACCACATCACGGCAGCCATCGGAGGGGCTATTGCGGGATCCGCCGGGGCGGACTTTCTCTGTTATGTGACGCCCTCGGAACATCTGCGTCTTCCCAATTTGGATGATGTCCGGGAAGGGATCATGGCTTCCAGGTTGGCCGCCCATATCGCCGATCTGGCCAAGGATTTTCCCGGCGCCTTTGAACGGGACGCCCAGATGGCCCGCTACCGTAAGGAATTCAACTGGCAGGGCCAGATCGACCTCTCGATCGACCCGGCTCGGAGTGCGGCATGGCTGGAAAAAAGCGAGACCGCCAGGGAAGAGGGATGCACGATGTGTGGTGAATTGTGCGCCATCAAGCTGGGTAAAAAAGAAAGCCACAGGATGTTCTAAGGGGTAATGAGGCGGCCCGGGTCATCGTTGGTCTTTTCACCATCACCGGTTTGGTATATTTCGTCAATCTGGTCATGAAGAAGAGGTGAAGCAGGGCGGCGGCCTTCTGAGGGGACGGATGTCCAATCATCAGCTATCTTTACGGGAAACGGCTGCGGGGATTGTCCGGCGCTTGAAAACAGCCGGTTATGAAGGCTACTTTGTTGGAGGCTGTGTTCGGGACCTGCTGCTGGGAGCGGAGCCCGAAGATTTCGATATTGTCACGTCCGCCCGGCCTGAAGCGGTGCAGAGTCTGTTTCCGAAGACGGTGCCGGTGGGTTTGGCTTTCGGCATCATTCAGGTGATAGAGGGGGGGCATGCCTTCGAGGTGGCGACTTATCGAAGGGAAGGACGCTACGAAGACGGGCGCCGACCCTCCCTGGTCAGCTTCGGCAGCGCCGAGGAAGATGTGCAACGACGGGATTTTACCGTTAACGGCCTCCTCATGGATCCCGATACAGGGGAGGTCAGGGACTTTGTCGGCGGCAGGCAGGACATAGAGAGACGCCTTATACGCTCCATAGGTCCCCCGGAAAAGCGGTTTGCGGAGGATCATCTCCGCATGCTCCGGGCAGTCCGTTTTACAGCCAACCTCGATTTTCAACTGGATCCCGATACTCTTTCCGCCATACGAGCTCAGGCCGTGGCTATCGGCCGGATCAGTGCCGAGCGTGTGCGGGATGAACTGAACAGGTTGCTCACCCGGGGTCATCCCCGGCGGGGGATGGAACTTCTCGCGCAATCAGGCCTCCTTGAGGAAATCATGCCGGAAGTGGCCGCCATGGAGGGGGTCATGCAGTCGCAACAGTATCATCCGGAGGGGGATGTCTGGTCGCATGTTCTGCGCATGCTGGATTTTTTCCCCTACGGATTGACTGAGGAAAAAAGGCGGCGACTGGTTTGGGCGGTTTTGCTTCACGATGTCGGCAAGCCCCGAGTTCGCACCAGGGATGAGCGCGGCGTTCATTTTTATGGGCATGTCCGGAGAAGTGGGGAAATTGCGCAATCGATCATGAATCGCCTGAGATTTTCCGCCGCGGACATCGACTCCGTTCTTGCCCTGATTTCCCAACACATGGTATTCATGACTGTCCGGGATATGCGGCCCCATCGTTTGAAACGTTTTCTCCGCATGCCGGAATTTGATCTGCACCTGGAACTTCACAGGCTGGACTGTCTGGGAAGTTGCGGAACCCTTGACACCTACAGGTTTTGCGAAGAGCAGCGGGAGGCGCTATCCAGTACGGAACTGCATCCCCCCCGTTTGCTTTCAGGGCATGATCTGCAGGCGATGGGATTTCGGCCCGGACCTCTGTTCAAGGAAATTCTCAGGGCCCTGGAAACGGCCCAACTGGAAGAGAAGGTAAAGACAGAAGAGGAAGCTCGGCGGATGGTGCTTGATCGCTGGCAGCCACGTTAAGAGAGAAAAAATGAAGGGTTCGCTGTGTCAAGCCGTGTTCCTGCGGGGAACGGCTTTACTTTTCATCGCCATGCTGATAGCGTGTGCGGGTAGAGGTCCGGTTCCGGAGAGACCCGTGGTGACGAAAACTCACCGGGAACTGCCCCGGGTGGCTTACACGATCCAGGTGGGGGCTTTCGCCAATGTGGAAAATGCGGCCCGGCTGGCCGATGCACTGCGCCGCCGCGGGCTGAACGCCATCTATTATGTCGCCCATCAGGATCTTTATAAGGTTCGTTTCGGTAATTACCACACCCGGGATTTGGCAAGGCAGAAGGCGGAGGCGCTTCGGGAAGCCGGAGTCATCGAGGAATTTTATATTGTCAGTCCGGATGCCTATGCGGTTGCCCGACAGAAACGGTACGGGACGTCTTATTTAAGAACGGAGATTGTCAAAACAGCCGAAACATTCATCGGGGTCCCCTACCTTTGGGGGGGTGTTTCACCGGACACCGGCTTTGATTGCAGCGGCCTCGCGATGACGGTTTACCAGTTGAACGGTTTGGAACTGCCCCGACATTCCACCCATCAGTACGAGAGCGGCACGGCGGTCGCACGGGAGGCGCTTCAACCGGGCGACCTGATTTTTTTCCATACCCGCGGGAGCGGTAAAATCTCTCATGTGGGTATCTTTGTGGGTGGAGACGAATTCATCCACGCCGCCGGTACAGGCAAGGCCATCCGCCGGGATTCATTATCCAGTATGTACTATCGAGCCCGTTATGTGGGAGGAAGAAGCTATCTTTGATCACGAGGATGGGCGGGAACAGGAAGTATATGATTCTTTTGGTGAAAAATAGCTGAATGGATGCCCAATTCTCCCGGAAATCATGTGAAAACGGTGAAATCAGATGGCAGAAGTTTTAATTGTCGACGACAACGAAACGACCGTTGACGTCCTGAAGAAAATTATCCAGAAAATGGGGCATAACGTAAGCACCGCCCTGACCTTGAACAAGGGGCTTTACTTGGCCACGATGAAAGAGTTTGATGTGGTGATGCTTGATGTTCGACTTCCCGATGGAAATGGGATCGCCTCTCTGCCTGAATTCCAGGGTGCTCCGTCGGCGCCGGAGGTTATCATTATGACGGGTTATGGAGACGCGGACGGCGCCGAACTGGCGATTCGAAGCGGTGCATGGGATTATATCGAAAAGCCGGCGTCATTGCCGATGATGACCCTGCCGATTATCCGTGCGTTGCAATATCGAGAAACGAAGAAACAGAAGGCCAACCTGAAATCCCTGAAACGGGAAGGCATCGTTGGGAAAAGTCCTCAGTTGGATGCCTGCCTCGATTTTGTGGCCAAAGCCTCCATTTCAGACGCCAATGTTCTGCTGAAAGGGGAGGGGGGAACGGGGAAGGAGCTGATTGCCAGGGCGATTCATGACAACAGTGTCCGCTCTGGCAAAAATCTGGTCATTGCGGACTGTGCGTCGTTGCCGGTGACTCTGCTCGAGGGCATTCTGTTCGGAGATGTCAGGGGCGCCTGCAACTTGGATGATGAAACCAGAACGGGTTTATTTCAGCAGGCCGACCGAGGTACGATTTTGGTCAAAAACATTGAGGAAATTTCATTTGGGCTTCAGAAAACCCTGCTGAAGGTTCTTGAAGAACGCCATGTCCGCCCCGTAGGTTGTCGTCAGGAAATCAAGAGCGACTTCCGTTTGTTGGTTTCCACAAAAGGGGAATTCGAGGAAATGATCAATGCAGGCACATTCCGTGGAGATCTGTACGAGAAGCTGCAGACCCTGACACTGGAGATCCCTCCCCTGCGGGAACGTCGGGAAGACATCCTGGAAATTGCACTTTTTCATTCCACAAAAATCTGCAAACGTTATGGTATGGGTGTAAAAGGTTTCGCGCCCGATTTCGTCGATGTCCTGATGGCCTATAACTGGCCCGGAAACATCAGGGAATTGATCCACTCCCTGGAAATGGCCCATAATGCAGGGCTGGACAGCCCGACTCTTTTTGGTCAGCATCTACCCCTTTATGTCAGGGTCAGTGTGAAGCGACTGATGATTCAAAGCAGTAAAACCGGAGATTCCTCCGTCAGGCAGCACGAGAAGGACTTTCCCAGTTACAAAGAGATGCGAACACAAACGATCGACAAGGCAGAGCGCCAGTACGTGATTAATCTTCTGTCATTCGCCAAGAACAGTATCAAAAAGGCCTGTGACATTTCAGGCATGTCTCGACCGCGTCTGTACGAACTGATGAAAAAACATCAAATCGACCGTCACAACGTCACTGATGAAATACCATAATGACGAAGGCGACGCCCATGAAAGTCATCCTCTACATATCTAAGGATTATCCAGAGGGTCATAAACTGCAATCTGTCATAGAGAAGATCATTCCAAAACACCTTCTGGTCGTGTTCAATATGGTATCCGCTTTGTCACAAGGGCTCCGTGGTCCTCTGTCCGACACCATACTGGTTCTTTGCCCTTCGTGCACAGAGGAGGTGAGGGCTCTGGCGGCTTTGAGGAAATTGATCCGCGATGTCCGTTCGATCCTGATTCTTCCGGATGAAGAGGCAGACACGGTTGCCATGGGACACCGTTTTCATCCCCGTTTTTTGACCAAGCCGACGCCTGGTTTCAAGGATGTCCTCAAAGTACTGGGAAGAATGTTGCATGTAAAAAGTTGAGCAACCGCTCTGCATGGCCTCTTTTTGTCCCCTTAAAAATGATCCTGAAGTGTGAACCGAGTCATTCCGATAAACCACTCGAGCTTGCAACAAGCTCTACATAAGAACCAGGTTATGGAGAAATCAAACATATCAAGAAGGGAAAGGAGGGGAAAAATGGGCAACGATATCACTCTGGTCGATCAAGCGCTTCGGGCGATGGCCGTCAGGGAGGGGAAATACCTGACTTTTTCTCTGGACGCTGAAGAGTACGGCATCGAGATTCTTAAAGTCAAAGAAATTGTCGGCATGATGAATATAACCCGAATTCCTCAGGCTCCCGCATACATCAAGGGGGTCGTCAATCTGCGTGGTAAGGTCATTCCCGTTGTGGATCTTCGGCTGAAGTTCGGACTTGACGCCATGGATTACACGGAGCGAACCTGCATCATTGTGGTTGAGATCCTGGCCGGGGACAAAAATATGGCTGTTGGCGTCATCGTTGATTCGGTTTCGGAGGTCATCAATATTCGAGGAAACGATATCCAAGAGACACCTGCTTTTGGCGGCCATGTGAATACGGACTACATTTTAGGTATGGCCAAGACGAACGGAGGGGTCAAAATTCTTCTCGATATTGACCGGATCCTGTCGAGTGCGGAGATCACGGTGCTGGAACAAATCATTTAACCGACCTGCGCATGGATCATCTCATCTTGCCGGGGACCTCGTGATAACAATCAACTGACAGGGTTGCAGAGTCCGTAGTTGGCCATGTGCAGTTTTGCTGATTGACCGGGTTGGAATGGGGGACCCCGATCCGTTTCGGGAATAATATTCCCCGATCAAAACGGCTGAATCTCTCTTGCATTCCGAGGAAGTATTGCCCCTGGAAAATTTGGGAATTCGGGATGCCCCAGGACCTTTGTACCTTTGTTCGACAGATTTCCCTTGAGCTCTCATAGGAGCGTCGGTTGAAAAACGCGTTTGCAGAAGGGAACGGGGCGGGTACCGAGGGTTAAACGATGAAATAGGCCATCCGAGTTGAGACCTTCTGCATCAGATTGTTCAACAGAGTGGTGTCCATTCCCGGCTGGTAGCGTGTGGCCGATGGATCACCGCAGTTGAGACTGCCCATGACGGCACCGTTGAATGCCAGGGGGCAGATGGCGAAAGATTTGATGAAATACTTTGTATTGCCCGGTAAAAGACGGTAGAAGGGCGTCACGTTTTCATTGGCAAGTACGGGCGTCGTGGCCTGGCCGATAATTTCACGGAATGATTGGCCACCGAGCAAATTCAATCGTTCCGCAAGGTATGCGGATAGAAGCAGTTCCTTCCTCAAGTATGCGGTTGTGGGTTCATCAATCAGGGTCATCCAGACGAAAGGAATGTTAAATTCCTGTCCCATTTCTTGCAGGAGCTTTTCACAGAGCTCCGTTACGTTGTCGCAGGAAAACAGGACCGCTTGTATCTTTTGAAATTTTCTCAGCAATTCTTCGTTGACTTTCTGTACATTCCAAGTGTCGGACATAATCTTCAAACCTCCTGTTTCTTAAAGGAATTCAGCAATCAACACGGTGTGATCCGACGGCTTTTCCGCCCTTCGCGGTTCCAGATCGATGAAACATGACCGGGAGTTATCGGCGAGTGTCCCCGTCGCCAGGATGTGATCGATACGCCAGCCCAGTCCCCGTTCCAGTGTTTGAGGGACCCGGTAATCGAAGAACGTGTACTGCCCGGGTTCGTCGGGATGATGCCTGCGGAAAACATCGGTAAATCCCCAGGCTCGGACATTCGCATAGGCCGCCCAGACATCCGGGTTAAAACAGACATGGCCCAGAAGGCGCTTCGGGTCATAGACATCGATCGCTTCAGGGGCGACATTCAAATCCCCGCACCAGATCAGGGGATCCTGGGGAACCCAATGCGTCTGAATGAAGGTTTTCAGCCGTTCAAACCAGCGAAGCTTATAAAGAAATTGTTCTGAGTTGCGATCACGTCCCTGGGGAATATAGGTGTTGAGAATGTGGATCTCCCCAACTTTCAAGGCAATCAGGCGGTCCTCGTCGGGGGGACCGTCGTCATCCAGACCGTGGAGGATTTGACTCGGCTTTTCCCGGGTGACGATGGCGACGCCGTTATACCGCTTGCCTCCCCGGAATGTAACGTGATACCCCGAATTGATGAAATCAGAGAGGGGAAACTTCGCATCTTCCACCTTGGTTTCCTGCATGCAGAGTACGTCGGGCTGATGAGTGCCAAGCCAGGGGAGAACGATGTGCAGTCTGGAACGGATTGAATTGACGTTAAACGTGGCAATTTTAAAAGTCTTCATGAGGTCGATCCCCTGTATCTTTCAGTGAATGATATTTCAATCTGTGGTCCCGCCATAATCACCCTTTCCGGATATAAGATCAATTCTTATTCGATTCAGTGCCTTTTCATATTCTGCTTCCAGGTATGACCGGTCCGTTTCCGTGGCAATAAAATCCCAGGGCAGGAACTCGGAACGTTGTTTCTGCCGGTATACGAAGAAGTCGGTGTTCATTGACGACGCCTTCAATGCCTGGGACCAGTTTCCTTCCAGTCGGTGGACGAGAAAGAGCAGTTGGCCGACCCGACGGTCTCCCAGGGATAGAAGAGCCTGAATATAGTTCCATTTGGGAAGACCGCGAAGTACGCGAACACCGGGTTCATCCTTCAGTTCGCGAATGATGCGCTTGACCCGTCGATTTACCACCTGGATATCCTCCAGGGGATGCCACTGGAAGGGCGTCTGTGGTTTGGGGATGAACTGGTTGATGCTCAGGGTCAGACGGCGGAAAGTTTTTTTCCCCTCTGTGTGAGCCAGGGTTTCATGTCGTATCCGCTTGACCAGGCGCACCAGGGCGTCGATATCGTCGTCTGTTTCTGTGGGGAGACCGATCAAAAAATACAGCCGGAGGTTCAGGACGTTCTCGTCAATCAGGATTTTCAGTGCATTAAAAATTTGCCGATCTGAAATGTTTTTGCGGATAACATGCCGCAGCCGCTCCGATCCCGTTTCGGGGGCCAGGGCTACGGTATCGATTTTTGCCTCCCGAATCAGAGCGGCGATTTCGGGTGTGATACGATCAACGCGGAATGAACTGAGGGAGAGGCCTCCTCCCTCCTCCATGACCGCTCGACAGATCGCCTCCAGATCCGGATGATCCGAAATGGCCGTTCCCAGAAGGCCGATACGTTTCCCCTGCATCACCCCCTGTTGCAGAGAAGGCTTGAGCATGGAAAGATGACGGTACCGGAAAGGACGATAAACGAAACCTGCGGCGCAGAACCGGCATCCCCTGTGGCATCCCCGGCTGATTTCCGTAATAAACATGTTGCCAAAATCCGTTTTGTCCGTTGCCAGGACCTGGTCGGTGCAAAAGGAGTTGATGTCCGGCGCCCATCTTCTCCGGATCTTTACGGGAAACACCTCTGCCTTGGGCCGGACATCCAGGATGGTTTCGTTTTCCGTGTAGCGTACATTATAAAAGCGGGGAGAATAAACCCCCTCGACGGTTTGCTGGACAATTTTCAGTCGTTCATCCTTCGTCATTCCCACAGATTTTTTCATTTCCGTAAAGAACTCCGGGATGAGGCCCTCCCCTTCGCCAATCAGAAAGATGTCCACAAAGGCAGCCAGGGGTTCGGGGTTCAGGGTTACGGAAATGCCTCCGGCCAGACACAGGGGGTCGCTTTCGGTGCGTTCCTCTGTTTTCAGCGGGATTCTGCCGAGTTCAAGAATTTTGAGGATGTTGGGGTAATCGTTCTCAAAAGGAATGGAAAAGGCGATGAAATCGAAATCACTCAGAGGTTTCTGTGATTCCATGCTGAACAGAGGCAGGGTGCGCTTTCGGATGTGCGCCTCATCCTCAGGGGAGGGGAGAAAGGCACGCTCGCACAGACAAAAGGGCAGATCATTGATGATCCGGTAAACGGTCTGAAACCCGAGATTGGCCATTCCCGTCTGATAGAAATGGGGGTAAGCCAAACAGACTGTCAGCCCTTTTCCCCAAATTTTTTTCCTGGAACCCGTTTCATGATCCAGAAGGGCCCGGTTTCTTCTTATCAGTTCCCAGGACATGGTCGATGCCGCATATGTTCATCACTTTTTCATNNGTCGTCGATCATGCCGATCTTCACGCTTTCCATGGTTTCAAGCGATTTATCGTTACGTATGAAGGCCGGGATATTTAAATTTTCTTTCCTGTGTCTCCCTTTGGAGATAACCTCTGAGAGGGTTTTTCCCCCGTGGGTGTTGTCGTCGAATCCCGTCGCAATGACCGTAACCCGGATTTCTTCCGTCATGGTTTGATCCACGACGGTACCGAAAATGATGTTGGCATCTTCGTGGGCTTCCGATTGAATCAGGGAGGAAGCTTCATTGATTTCGTACAAAGTCATGTCCGGTCCTCCCGTAATATTCAGAAGAACACCCCGGGCACCCTGAATGCTGTTGTCTTCCAGGAGAGGAGAGGAGATAGCTTTCTGGGCGGCTTCGACAGCACGATTTTCCCCGGAGGCGCTTCCCGTTCCCATCAGGGCCAGCCCCATTTCCGACATGATCGTTTTCACATCGGCGAAATCGAGATTGATCAGACCCGGAATCGTGATCAGGTCTGAGATGCCTTTGACGGCATTGTAGAGAATATCATCCACTTTTTTGAACGCTTCCGGAAAGGACAGGTTGCGTCCGCCTAGGCTGAGCAGCCTCTGGTTGGGTACCACGATCAGGGTATCGACGATCTTACGCAGGGCAAGGATACCTTCTTCTGCCTGGAAGATGCGCCTCTTTCCTTCAAAGGGAAAGGGTTTAGTCACGATTGCAACGGTCAACGCGCCGATTTCCTTGGCGATTTCCGCGACGATCGGGGCGCCCCCGGTACCCGTCCCTCCGCCTTCTCCGGCGGTAATAAAAACCATGTCCGCTCCTTCCAGATAACAACGGATTTGTTCACGGGATTCTTCGGCGGCCTTTTTGCCGATTTCCGGATTGGAACCGGCCCCCAGTCCCTTTGTCACTTCAGTCCCCAATTGGATTTTGACGAGTGAGGCCGACATTTTCAGGGATTGGGCATCCGTGTTGGCAGTAATGAACTCCACACCCTGCAGATTATAAGAAATCATCGTATTGATCGCATTACTGCCGCCTCCGCCAATACCAATGACCTTGATCTTTGCCGAACAGAGTTCATTCCCTTCATCCGTTAGTTCAAACATAATTTCCTCCCTTAAAAGAATTCTAGACACCAGTTTTTCAATCGCTTGCATGTTCTCGTCAAGACATTCCCCGTACCACTTCTCATCTTTTTGGAGTCGTTCTTGCTGCCGAAAAGAACGAGCCCAACACCGGTTGCATGCATGGGATGGTTGATCTTGTCACTCAGCCCGCCAAGCTTCAGGGGAAAGCCCCGCCTTACGGGCATATTCAGGGTCTGTTCTCCCAGTTCAATGATGCCCGATGTCATTGCCGTGCCCCCTGTGAGGACCGCACCGGCGGCAAGCAGGTCTTCATAGCCCGATTTGCTGATTTCCCTGTAGGCCAGATTAAGGATCTCTTCCATGCGTGCCTCGATGATTCTCCCCAAAATCTGTCGCGAGACTTCCCGCGGTTCACGTCCGCCGACACTGGGTACTTCAATGGTTTCTTCTCGGGGGATCAGGGGGGCGTATGTGCAGCCGTGCTGGATCTTGATTCGTTCCGCCTCCGCCAAAGGGGTACGCAGACCCGTCGAAATATCGCTGGTAATATAGTTCCCTCCCACAGGCACGACGGCGGTTGTGCGGACGGTTCCCTCATAATAAACAACGATGTTCGTGGTGCCTCCGCCGATGTCCAGAAGAACGACACCCAGATCCTTTTCGTCCTGGCTCAATACGGCCTCGCCGGCAGCGATGTGTTCCAGAACGATTTTGTTGATTTCGAGCCCGACCCGGTTCACCGACTTGATGATGTTCTGAATGGATGTTACGCTGCCCGTTACAATGTGGACTTTCGATTCTAGCCGAACCCCGGTCATGCCCATCGGGTCTTTGATTCCGTCTTGATCATCGACCATGAAACTTTGGGGCAGGACATGGAGGATTTCCCGATCCGTCGGAATGCTTACCGCCTTGGCCGCCTCCACGGCGCGTTGCACATCTTCCCGGCCCACCTCGCCACCTTTGATTCCTACAACCCCCAGACTGTTCTGGCCCCGAATGTGTCCACCCGATACGCCGACAAAGATGGAACGAATGGCACAGCCGGACATATGTTCCGCTTCTTCTAACGATGCCTTGATGGAGGCCACCGTGTTTTCAATGTTTACTACGACGCCCTTCCGAAGCCCGTCAGATGGCGTTGTGCCGATACCGATAATATCGACACCGCTTTCCGTCACTTCACAGACCAACAACGATGTTTTCGTGGTTCCGATATCCAGGCCGGCTATGAGATTATTTTTTTTTGCCATTTTTATGTTACCTTTCCCTTGCATCACTTTTTGCCCGCTTAGACACGATTCCCGCAATCACCGTTTAGGTCCGATACTCTGTTTCCTTCATGGGAGGCGGCGCCGGAACATTCTTGACCTTGATCTGAACCGTGATCTTGGCGGGATCCCGCAGATCGATGTGGAGCAGGGCCATGTCGATATTCTCTTTTCCCAGACCCTTGAGTACAGGCGGTAAGGCAGCCAGTTTATTGACAAAATCATCGGCACCCAAAATCAGGCGGAGCCCTGTATCGGTGATTATGGAAAGACCGAAAAGCTCGTCCGCATGGATTTCCGAGAGATTTTGGTATGAAACCGGCGCATCTTTTGTATCGGACAAATACGTCAGGAGTTCAAGTGATTTTTTTAAGAGATTTTCCTGTAAAACACCGCTTTTATAGCATCCCGTCAATACGGGGAGGTCAAGTCCGTCGCCAAGGTCAAGCCCCTTGAAAATAACGCCTTCCCGGTCAACAATCTGCAAAGTTTGCTCCTTTTCCACAAGCGCCAGGGGGACACGTTCACGTACCTCCATGATGAGTCGATCAGGAAATTCCCGGCCGATGTGTGCTTCCTTGATCCACGGATTGTTTTCAATGCGTCGGGCCGTCTTCCCCAAGTTGATTGAAAAAAGATTCTGGTTGGGATGAAGCGCCGCAAGAGTCAAAACGTCCCGTTCCGTTACTTCCCTGCATCCCCGGACAACCGTTTCCCGGATGCGAAAATAAGGGTCACTCAAAATATAGCTGTAAAGGTAAATCAGCGTCGAAGTAAGCAAAAGGGTTGCCAGGACGAGAAATGCGCAAGTTGCAATATCCCTGAAGAAATGGGTGCCATAGCGCTGCAACCGATTTCTTCTGATTCGGAAAGTCGATTGGGATATCTTTTTCATCGTCCGTTAATCCTCGCCCAGAAGCTTGACTTCCAATTCCAGAGACACGTTCATTTTTTCATGGACCTGTTGTTGTACATGACGGATCAGAGTCAGGATATCATCTGCCGTCGCATGACCGCGGTTAATGATAAAATTGGCATGCTTCTCCGATACCATGGCATCGCCAATGGTTAGACCTTTCAGACCTGCCGATTCGATGATCTGTCCGGCTGGTATACCGTCAGGATTTTTGAAAATGGAACCGGCGTTTTTGTGTTGCTGCGGGTGTTTCGCTTTTCTGTCCTCAATGATTTTATTCACTTTTTCCGCGACCTGTTTTTTCGGATCACACTGGAGTTGAAGTCTTGTCTCCACAATCATCATTTCTTCAGGCAGGTGAAAATTTCGGTAGTCGAAGTGAAGTTTATCCCGCTCCATGGAAGTCAAATCGCCTTGTTTATCCATGAGGGTGACGGCCTGAACGACCTCGGAAATACTGTGACCGAATGCACCCGCATTCATGCGGACAGCCCCGCCGATGCTTCCGGGGATACCGGCGCAAAACTCGAAACCCGTCCAGTTTTCCCGAGCTGAGAGGGCAACCAGGTCGGACAAAAGCACACCGGCTTCCCCCCGAATCTGGATTGACGTTCCCGTTATCCGAAGTATTTCCAGGTGATCCAACCGCTTGGTACAGATCAGGGCGCCCCGGTAGCCCTTTGCCGTGATGATGAGGTTCGTTCGGTTCCCGACAATGGTGTGGGGGATGTCCTGAACGTTGAGAAGTCGAATCATTGCCGACAAATCCTCCAGGGATCCGGGATACAGGGTCATGTCAACCCGTCCGCCGACACCCATTGAGGTGATATCCGCGGCCATTAAATCGAAATGGACTGCACCGGCGAAGCGGGCTTCCCAGGTGGGATATGCCTGTTTTCGTGTAACCGTCGTCGTCATGATCTGAGGTCTCCCAAACTTTGCAGGCGTTCGGCCAATGCTTCCCCGATTTTCCATATATTGCCTGCTCCCAGGGTCAAAATCGTATCCATTGGCTGGACAATGGACAGCAGGTGATCAACGATCCGGTCGAAGGTCCGAATGTACATGACATTATCCTGACCTCCTGCGATGAGGCTTTCCTGGAGCTTTCCTGAAGAAACACCGGCAATCGGCTCTTCACCGGCCGGATAAATATCCATCAGAATCAGGAGATCCGCTTTCACAAAACATTTCATGAATTCCGGAAAGAGGGCCTGGGTTCTGCTGAATCGATGCGGCTGAAAAATGACGATCAAACGGTTTGGCCAGGCTTCTTTTGCGGCCGTCAAGGTTTCACGGATTTCCGTCGGGTGGTGGCCGTAGTCGTCGATGATGGTCACGTCACCCACGACCGCTTTTACTTCCAGTCTCCGTTGTGCCCCGGTGAACAGCCCAACCCCCTCACGGATTGTATCGAAGGGAAGGTCCAATTCACGAGTCACGGCGATGGCGGCCAGGGCATTGGCGATATTAAATCGGCCCGGGACGTTGAGTACGACTTCCCCCAGTCGGGTGCCTCTCTCTATGACGTCGAAGCGGTTGCCCAGGTTTTCCGGGCGGATGTTCATGGCCTGATATTCGGCAGATCCACTCAGACCATAGGTGAGAACCTTGCGCTTGATTTGCGGCAGAATTTCACGGATCCTCCTGTCGTCGGCACATAATATGGTGACCCCGTAAAAGGGAACGCTGTTGGCAAAC
>LSQX01305277.1_pt1 | contig 25486 bp, 18 predicted proteins | sample 654561 | NCBI WGS metagenome assembly LSQX01 (sample SAMN04489861, study PRJNA283612) | anaerobic digester metagenome | isolation source: 4 biogas reactors fed with cattle manure at either 37C or 55C with and... | place: Denmark: Kongens Lyngby | collected 2014 | reverse complement strand
AGGTAGGACCCTCGATGCTGGGCGAGCGAAACCACCAACCACTATAAATATTATCAAATCTTACACCTTTTGCTCTTGCATAGTCGCTTGCTACTGCTTGTCTGTCATTATCATCACTAAAATAAATGCTTGTTGCTTCTTGATAGCTTAATAAGTAGACTTTGTCATAAGTATCTTCACAAGTATATGGGTTTATGCTGTAGCCTGTTGTGCTTAAACTATTATCTACAAAACTCGTTAATAATAATTCTTTATTAATATTATTAAATGCTTTATTGTAAAACTCATCGTTTAAAAACTCTCTTATTGTTGAATGTTTATAGTTATTAGGATATATGGTTTCACCATCTATATTTCTATCATTTGATGATGGATAAAACTCTTTTTGATCTAACAACATATCTGTAAGTAGCGTTAATTCGCCATCTTCCTGTTCTAATATGAGCCATTTAATAGATTCTACTTTAAAATAATATATTTGATTACTAACAATATATTGTCCGTTATGGAATTTATTATTTATATTATCAGGATTAGCAGACAATTTTGCATATTCATTTCCTTGATATTCATAGTAGCCATTGTTATTCGTTTGAGTTAGATTATCTAATGCTCCTATTAGATAATAATCATCTACTACTGTTTGTGGATATTTACCAAAATAAATATAATCTTTACCATTTTCAGCAACCATTAGTGTTAATTGTTTAATTTCTGAATTTAGATGATTACTGTCACCAGCTGCATATATCTTTATATCATAGCCAAAGTAACCACTAAAATCATACTCTAATGTACTACTATCTAGCGTTATCTCTTCGCCATCTACAACTACTCTATATGAAGTTGCTCCATCAACAATACTCCAAGTTATATTTCTTGTACTACCTAATTCTTCTACTGTTTCGTTTATAATAGGTGCTTCTAATTTAATATAAGAGTTGCTTGGTGCAGAAGTTAACTTTTCTGATCCAATAGCCCTAATATATATTTCATACCTATTTCCATCATTTATATATTCATTTAAAATCTCATCAATCCCAACATAACTTAATCCATAACCTAAATCATAGACAAACTCATCATCAATATATAAGTGATATGTTGTTGTGTCATCATGAGAATCAGAACTCCAAATTAAAACATCACTGCTATATAATAACTCTGGTTTTCCTAATGCTCTATAACTCTTTAACTCGTTATAACCGGAACTAATAGTTTTTGTATTGTTTCCTAAAGCGAGAACTCTTACATTAACTAGTTCACTTGTTATTTGTTTAGGTAGTAAAAACTGAGGCTCTATACCAAAATTATAAACATCACCATTAATCTCTAATTGATAACCATCAATATCATCAACTTTATCAACTGCAATATAACCATCTTCTATTCTCATATTAGTTGGCATATCTAGCTTTTTAATTGAAGATTCTGAACTTAAATAACCTTGTTCAGCAATTGCCTTAACAGTTATTGTGTATACTTCTAGGTTAGTAGAAATTGTATATTCTTTTTCTAAGCCTTCATAAACAACTTCATTATTAAGAATTACTTGATAACTACTTACTTTATCAATTTCAGTCCAACTTAGTACTCCATCTAAATGATTTAATTTTGGATCATTAACTTTGGCAAAGTTAAATTCACTACTATAATCTCCATTAACAAAACTTTCATCATCACCTAATGCTTTTATTACAACAGTTAAGCTGCCTTCTTCTAAAATGTTGTTTAAATAGTTATTTGTTGTGGTGTATTTATTACCGTTAACAACTAACTCATAACCGCTTGCATCTTCTACCTCATCCCAAGTTAATATTCCTTCTACTACTTCTAAATTAATATTATTTGTTAGTTTATTAACTTCTATAGGAGTTGAATAATTAGAAAATATTATATTCTCACTATTATTATAAGCCTTAACACTTACTGTATAACTTCCTTCTGGATAAGTTTCGTCCAATACAAAAGAAATTTGATAACCTAAATCAATCTCTTGATCATTTACTTTGACCATAAAACCACCTGAGTAATTAACGACTTCCCAAGTAAATACAGAATCATTGATTTCTACATTTAAAGTTTCTAATTTTATCACTTCTATAGATTGAGTATAATTTCCGTCAATATAATAATTATTATCTCCTACTGGATAAACTTTAATATAGTTTTTACCTATCAAAACCTCTTCTAAAAGATAACTATTTTGATTAACTTCTATTAATTCATCATTAACATCTAAAACATAGCTTGTTGCGTTATTGACACTATCCCAAGAGATTAAATAATCAAGCGACTTTAAGTTTGTAGCTGTTTCAAGTTTTTCATAAACAAACTCCTTGTTAACGCTACCATATATATTAGTGTCATTACTGTTGGCTGAAATTTTAATACTGTATGTTCCTGAATTATCATCACTAAAGCAATATGTATTATCTTCTAATGTTATTCTATTTACATTTACTAATAAAGTGTAATTATCTGCACCTTCAATAACATCCCAAGTTATAGTGTCTTTATCTAAAGTCATATTTAGGATTTGATCTAATCTAATAACATAATCGCTATATAATGAATCTAAAAATAGTGGGTTACTACTAACTACTTTAACTCTTACTTTAAATCCATCACTACCAACTTCACTTGGAATTTGAAAAAAGTCATTAGTTGTTTCATATTCAACATCATCTATTTCAACAATATATTTAAGGGCATCAATATTTTCATCCCACTCTATAAACGATCCCGATAATCTTACCTCTGGTGCATCTAAAATACTGTTTTTATCTACAACTGTTAAAGTTGCGGTCATTGGTGCTACAGTTTCATAGTTTAACTCATCATATACAAAACTAGCCGTTACTTCTAAAGTTCCAGGTTCAATTAAAGTATTATCTGTATATAATACCTCTTCAATTTCTTCAGGAAGTTCACCCGTGATTGTTAAAGTATGTGGCTCGCCATCTTCTAAAATAATTAAATCATCAAAACTTATACCACTCATATCTATAACTGCTTTATTAATTTTTATTATCGCAAATAGGCCTTCTGGCAGTTCATAGTTATTGTTAATATCTTCAAACGTTAAGTCAACTATATATTGTCCTGCATTAACTTGATTATTATTAACGTAAATAACAGATACACCTTCAGGAAGTTGTTCGTTTATTTTAACTGAATGAACACCTTTATCATAAGTAACTTCTATATGATTAACTGTTATTACTCCTAAATCAGCCTTTTCTATAGTTAATGTAGCTGTTTTATCAGAAATATAAACATCAGAATCATAAATATATTTAAATTTAACTACTACTTCATAAATACCAGCATTTACTTTATCATTGTTAAAGTAAGTTGCTATTACTCCATCGGGTAGGTCACCTTCTATCGCTAAAGATTTAACACTGCCATCATAAACATAATCTTTATCTTTAAATTCAACATTTAATTCTTGCTTTTCAACCCATTTTGCCGTTAAAGTGATTTCTTCAGTAACTACATAACCAATAAATGACCATTTTTCATCTTCTACATACCACCCTAAAAAATGATATCCTTCGTTTACTGGATCATCTGGCTTAGCTACTTTATTACCTTCTTTAACTTGTAATTCAAAAGTATCTTCCTCATTAACAAACGTAATTGTATATGTTGTTTCTTCAACTGTTGACAAATTGCCGCTTATTAAATCATTTAACCATTCTTCTTCTGATTTGTCATAATCAGGATAGTTTTCTAAATATATTTCATAAGCGGATTTTCCCGATTCTCCCTTTTCTCCTGCATCCCCTTTGGGACCTTGTGGACCTTCTGAGCCCGGAGCACCATCTTCTCCTTTGGGACCTTGTTCTCCCGGGTCGCCTTTCGGGCCTCCTGGAGCACCATCTTCACCTTTTGGACCCTGTTCTCCTGGGTCACCTTTTGGACCTTGTGGACCTCGTGGACCTTCTGGACCTGGTGGACCCTCTGGACCTTCTGGACCTGGTGGACCTCCAGGAGCGCCATCTTCACCTTTTGGACCTTGGGGACCTTCTGGACCTTCTGGACCCTCTGGACCTGGTGGACCTTCTGGACCCTCTGGACCTGGTGGACCTCCAGGAGCGCCATCTTCACCTTTGGGACCTTGGGGACCTTCTGGACCTGGAGCACCGTCTTCTCCTTTGGGACCTTGGGGACCTTTTGGACCTGGAGAGCCATCTTCTCCTTTGGGACCTTGTGGACCTGGAGCACCATCTTCTCCCTTGGGACCTTGTGGGCCTTCTGGACCTAGAGCGCCATCTTCTCCTTTGGGACCTTGCGAACCTTCTGGACCTTGAGATCCTGTCTCTCCTTTTGGACCTTGATCTCCTGTTTCACCTTTTAGACCTTGGTCTCCAGTTTCACCTTTTGGACCCTGATCTCCTGTTTCGCCTTTTGGACCTTGATTTCCTGTTTCACCTTTTGGACCTTGGTCTCCTGTTTCACCTTTTGGACCTTGATCTCCTGTTTCACCTTTGGGACCTTGTTCTTCAATGTCACTCTTTAGTACTTCTAAAGCAATCAAATTATTCCAATTAGTCTCATCCTCATATTTCCATTGAATATGTGTGTCAGACGTTTGGATTTCGATGTTTTTACCATCTACTCCATCTTTTCCGATTAGTTTACATGAATTTAAAAAAACCATAAAACTACAAACAAGCGCTAAACTAATTATCTTTAATATTTTTTTCATTTGTCAGTCCCTCCTTCCATGGTTGACAAAAGTTATTATCTTAACATTATATTATCATAAGATTGTAATTTATCATATGGTCTTTTTTTAGTTAATTACGATTGAAACCTTAACAACTCGTTATAAAGGCAAAATCTATTTTAGTTTTTTACTGTATTATACGTAATTAAAATTGCTTAAACAACAAAATTATCGGTTATAAAAAATTATTAGTAAAAATATTTTATAATATTTACTATTAAAAAATACATATACTTATAACATTAATATTTTCTTCCTTTACTACTTCTAAATAAATTAACTTTCAATTTGTTAAATCAATCTTTAAAATCATTAAAAAAATTCAAATAATATGACAGACAACGAGAGTAAACTTGTTGATTAAATATTTATAATATCTGCTTGCTTAATTTAAAAAGCAATGTTATTATTGTAATATAGACACAAAACGAAACTAATTATTGTCAGTCAATTATCAAATGGAAAATTTATTAAAAAACATGAAAAAAAGTTAGGTTCCACTAAAAACTAACAAGATTTATTTAAGTAGTTATCTTTTGTATAAATCGAGAAAATTTTTCTTGGTTTCTCTCTAGAAAATTACCTTTGATATCTCTTTCTACCTGGTTTAAGATTCTCACCATCTATAATTGTTTAATCTGCGGTTTGTACATAACTCCTATTTCTACAACCTTGTAATGGAACGTTTATTCTTAGATGAGTAATTGATAGTAAAAATAAAAATCATGGTAAGATTCTCCCATGAAATGTTATAGCATTATAAAAATGATTCAAATCCAAGACGCCTTAATTCTGATTGTAGTATAAAAGAAAAAGAAAGGAAATGTATACTCGCTACATACTATAATCTATAAATTGAGTGTACTGGGGCATCAAGATGAAAAAACTGTTTGTTTTTTTAGTGTTTTTACTACTACCACTATTTTTATTTAGCTGCGGTGGTAATGGGACTTTCAACAAAGATAGTGAAGCATTTAAAGCTTTAATGGAAGAAATTGGGGATAACGATATTGAGGTTATTAGTGTAAAGTGGATTTCGATTCAAGCAAAACATGAAAAAGAGAAATTTGAAGGCATTCATTACTATATCGTGTATAAAAAATCTACCGGTGATGAAGAATTTTACGCATCTATCGAAATTTCAAAAGCAACAGGTGTGGATGAAGAGATAATTGTTGATACAGATTATTCAGATTTAGAAGATTTAAATGATGATTATGACATTGATGTAAGCATGCAAGAACTTGCTGTGGCGTTTGCAAAAGAAGAAAATGTAGAGTATTCATTTAAAGAAGGAACATTAAGTGCAAGTCAAATCTCAAGTGCACTTAAAAAAGCAAAAAAATAAACTTATAAAAGAAATTGAATTGTTAAGTTTAATGTAGACAAAAAAGTTAAGTGTTTTCAATTTGAACTGTAAAGGCGCCATCTATCCTAGCGATGAATAGCGCTTTTTTATATACTATAACTGAGGGTTATTCTCTTAATCTTTTTATTTCTTTAGATGTTTTGTTCGCCATCTGCTCTTCTTTTTCAAGAAATCAGCCGAATAGTCCCTGGTTTAGTTAACATCTGACAAAAAGTCTCAACTAAGTCAATATGAGAGCTGCATCATCAGTGATATTTGACATTTTGCAGGAAAACTATTATAATTAAATTACCATAAAGAGAAGGTGAGAGACAAGCTCAACGACCCTTCAGCAACCTGTCAAAAGATAAGGTGCTAATGCTTGAACGATGGCAATGTTTTTTTTATCTATTAACGCCATCAATTATGGCGTTTTCTTTTTTGGTAGAAAGGAAAATATCGATGCATATAGTAGAAAAATGGTTATTAACCTACCAAAATGAAGAGCTTACAATCACTCCTAAAAATGTAAGCATCCACGCCCCTTTAAATAGAGTTATCGATAAAGTGGGCCATTATTTAATAAGTTTTATTGAAATTGAAAGCATTATCTACATTGTTACATATGAACCAATAGAAGCTATTGGAAGTATTACAAAGTTATTAGTAACAAAATTTATTAAAACAGATGAAGGTGATAAAATGACAAATTTAGAAGAAAGTGATAGAAAAAACATGCAGTTAATTGCTAACCATTTTATGAAAACAAGTTTCAGCCTAAATTTAAAGCAAACAAAATATAATTGATTAACTTTAAATTAAATTCGTCATTTAAGTTAAATATTTGAAAACGAATCTGTGTGAATGCTTATAATAGGTTTGCTGTCGCTAGAGGCGGGTATTTTTCGCAAACAAAAAAGCCTTAATCATTTGAACGTTATTAATAATTAAAGTTCTTGATAATTAAAAGACTTTTGTTTAAATTTATCCGTTAACTATTTTATCGTCATCAATTATTAATTATAGTAATTTACTTAAATCATTAAGGTCGTATAATAAAGCCCATTTAGCGACGATATTTTTTGGATCTTGAGGTTCTTTGATTTTTACAGCCTCGTATGATTGTTCTAGCGTTGCCTCTTTAACTATTTTTAAAGCTTCTTCCATATAAAAAGGATAGGTTTTTGTTGTTCCTCCCACAACTATTACATCTGGATTATAAAACTGAATTACGAGTGCTAATAATAAACCAAAATAATAGCCTGCTTCTTTAACGATATTTATTGACTTTTTACAACCACTATTAATTTTAGCAATTAATTCTTTTGGGCTAGCCTTAGCCTTTTCTAAGATTGCTCTACCACTAGATAAGTTATCAAACTTTTCAATTCCATCTCGGTAAGGAATATGAGCAAAACCAACTTCACCAGCAAACCCTTTAGCACCTGTAAATAATTTATTATTGGAATAAACTCCTAATGCAATTCCAGTTCCGACCATTAACACAGCGATAGTACTAGCATCTTTATAGTTAGCTGCTTCTGTTAAAACTGCTGCTTTTACATCATTAATGAATTTTACATTATATTTGCCATCACTAAAATATTCTGCAGTCACTCCATCTAAATTCGGCTGTACATCTGATACAATTAAATAATTATCATCTTCTACTAAACCCGGCATTGCAATCCCAATAGATTCTACTTCGAATGGTAGACTATTGATAAATTTAAATATTTCAGCTTTAATATATTCTTTTTTAGCCGTTATTCCAGTCGGCACTGTTCTCTCAAAATATTGGCCATTAAAAATAGCGAGCATCTGCATTTTAGTCCCACCGATATCAATTCCAACGTTTTTATTATCCATAATTTTTAGATCCCTTCTCTTTGATTTGTTTATAGTTGAGTTTGTGTTTTGTCTTTCTTTTTTTACTTTACAAATGTAGTTTTAGTAATCATGTTTCTCTATTTATATTGTAACATGTAACTAACACGTATACTTAAAATCTAAAAGTTTAAGTTGATGCTGTTTATAATTCGAGATAAAATTTTACTTTCTTTTAATACTTGTAAACAATAATGATGTATAATGTAACTACACTATTAGGTTTTTTCATTAGCAAAAACATCTAGACTCTTCTTTTAGGGTCTAAGGGGGAAGATATGAAAAAAATTGGGATTGTAGTTTGTAGTAACGCAGGTACAGATTATTTCGATTTAGGCTATCCAATCGAGGTAATGCGTTCTTCACTAATCTTGGATGGCAAGGAATATAAAGACTACATTGATATTACTGCTGATGAGTTTTATCGACGAGCATCAGAGGAAGAAAATTTAAAAATTTCTACTGCCCAATGTCCTGTCGGTGTAATGACAGAAATTTTAAACAAAATGGCAGATAATGGCAACGAAGATATTATTGCAATAGTAATCTCTAAAGAATTTAGCGGAATTTATCAAAGTGTTCATATCGCAAGTGAAATGGTTAATAATGCTAAAGTTCATGTCATTGACTCTAAATCAGTTTCCTTTGGGCAATTGTTTTTAGTTCAAGAAACGATTAAAATGATTAAAGAAGGGAAAAATACAGATGAGATAGTTGAAAGATTGCTCGCTTTAAGAGAAAAAATTGAAGTTTTAGTTGTCGTTGACACCTTAAAGTTTCTAGTGAAAAACGGACGACTTTCTGTCGCGAGCGGTCTGATTGGAACCCTTTTAAAAATCAAACCAATTTTAAGAATAAACCGCAATGGAAAACTCGAAACTTATGAAAAGATTAGAACAAAGAAAAGAGCGGTTGAAAGAGTTTTAGAGATCTTTAAAACAGAAACATTTAATCGCGAAGTTGAAATTTGTCTCTGTTATACGAACAATTTGGAATCCGTAAAAGAGCTTGAAAGTAAACTCTTAGAAATAAAACCGGGCGCAAAAGTATCTTATATCCCCTTATCACCTGTTGTCGGTGCTCATGCAGGACCCGGTACTTTAGGGTTAGGATACGTTTATCTCGATTGAAATAAGTTAATTTTATTTCTGAAAACTATTAAATTTTTTAGTTCTAGTTTAGAACAGCATCATTTTATATTAATTAGATTATTAAAGGCATTTTAATAGCGAAATTAAAATGCCTTTTTTACTTTAATTTACTCAATGTTTTTTAAAATGATTGTTTTAATAAAACGTCTTTTACTAATCGAATCAATATACAACAAAATGCCAGCAATTACCGCTCCTAAAGTATCAACTAGCAAATCTATCATTGTGTCTTTTAGTGCTGCTTGACCGACATAATCGATTCCTGTTTGAACATCGCGAAATCTTTGCATATTGCTGTTTGTGGCAACGACATCGACAATAAACTCATAAATTTCCCAAAGTGTGCCCAAAGAAATTGCTGCTAAAATTGAAATAATAATTATTGGCACTGCATATCTTTCTGGTTCTTTAGCATAATAAGATAGGATTACAAAAACAATAATAACGATATTCATCCCATTTAAAAAATGGACTATTGTGTCATAGTAGCTAAAAATTTCATAAAATCTGAAAATAAATCCTCCACCCATCGATAAGACAATCGCTACTAAAATAATAATATAAAGTGATTTGCTCATAATGATGTTTCTTTTTTTCAATACTGAGGGGATAAATGTGACAAAGAAAATTGTTATTGCGGAAATAATTACTGTAATTGTACTACCGATTAATTCCCCTTTACTTTTACCGAAAAAGAAGTATAACGCTAACGCTGCTGCAGCTGCAAGTACTGATAGTGCCCTTATTATATTATTAACAATTTTCATAATTTTTCTCCTACTATTGATCCAATATTTATTGCAAAGACTAAAGATATTATAGCATTTTATAATTGATAATTGCATCTTACCTTTGTTTTTCTACCAGTTAGCAAGAAATTTTTAAAAAAATTATCATAAAGGTTATAATGTAAGTAATGGTGAAGGAGTGGTTAAATGAAAGTTGAATTAATTATTGACAAAAATGTTGCTAAACCTTACGCGATTATTTATAGTAATGAGAAGACAGAACACATTAATAACGTTATTAAAATTTTAAAAAGTAGTGAACGAGCACTACCCGTAACACTTAATGATAAAATTCATATCTTGTGGCCAAGAGATATTTATTTAATTCAAGTAACAGATGGGAAATTAACAGTTTATGACAAGGATAAGACTTATTCTTTAAACAAAAGATTGTATGAAGCAAAGGAGCTTTTAGGCAGTAATTTTATTCAAATATCGAAAAGTTCGGTAGTTAATGTAAATTATGTTGAAAGTGTTGAAGCTTCATTTAGTGGAACTTTAAAAGTCAAACTTAAAAATAATCTTAGCGATTATATCTCGAGATTTTTTGTTAAAGACTTTAAAAAGTATTTAGGATTGTAAAGGAGGAATAAAATGAAAGTCGTAATTAAAAGAAAAAATGCCTTAGAATTAGCATTGTTTGGAATGATGTTAGGATTTACAGTGTTGACAATTTCAATGCTTTTAGGAATGCTCAGTTCAAGTGAAGAAACATTTGACTATTTAATTAAAGAAAACTTAATTAGAAATATTTGGTGTAGCGCACTAGTTGGAATTGGCTTTAATTTGCCTGGAGTAATCTATTATAATGACAAACTTTCCTACCCGATTAAAGCTCTTATTCACCTTGGCATTGGCTACATTGTTTTCTTTCCAATCGCTTTTTATGCGAACTGGATTCCAGTTAACAATGGTTGGTTAGCAGTTGTCATAAGTATCGCGATTTTAATTATTGTGTCGCTTGGAATTTGGGTTGGATTTTATCTTTATTATAAACTTGAAGCAGAAAGAATTAACGCTAAAATTAAAGAAAGAAAACTGTAAAACAATTATAACCAATTTCAAAACAAAAGATTTTTAAAAATATTGTTTTAACCCCGCAATTTGAACTTTTATTTCAAAAAGAGAAATGCGGGGTTTTTTCTTGTTTATTGACTTTAATTTTAAAACTTTACTGGAATCTTTTAAATACCTCTTTACAATAAAGATAAGTGTTGTTTTGTTTTTGGGATTCATCTACTAATTTTTGGCAATTTATGGTATACTAAATGAAAATAAAGTTGTTAGTTTATAGTGGAGGAAAATTGAGAGATGATAGTTTTAGATGGGCATAGTTTAACGTTAAAAGAATTAATTAAAATTGCTGAAAACAAAGTATCAGTAAGTATTGCAGCTGACAATAAAAAGGCTATTGATCAAGCTAGCAAATATATTAGTCAAGTTGTTAAAAATAAAAAGCCAATTTATGGAATTAATACTGGTTTTGGCCACTTCTCACAGACAATGATTGATAATGAAAAATTAGAAGATTTACAAACTAATTTGTTGTTGAGTCACGCTTGTGGTGTTGGAAAAATGCTTCCTGAAACTGTCGTAAGAGCAATGATGGCTTTAAGGATTAATGCCCTTATTCAAGGGTTTAGTGGGATTCGTTATCAAACTATCAAACAGCTTCTTTTACTTTTAAATAAGAATATTACCCCTGTCGTTTATGAACAAGGAAGCCTTGGAGCTAGTGGTGATTTAGCTCTGTTATCGCATATGAGTTTACCACTTCTTGGAATGGGTGAAGTTATTTATCAAAATAAAATTATTAAGGCCGAAACAGCTTATCAGCATTTGGGACTTGAACCACTTCCTAAACTATACCCTAAAGAAGGTTTGAGTTTAATCAATGGAACTCAAGGGATGAGTGCTATTGGTGGACTTGCCTTAAATGAGGCTTTTAAGCTGCTTAATTTAGCTAATTTAGCTTTAACTCTCACGATGGAAGCTTTAGAAGGGCTTACTTCAGCATATGATGAGAAAGTGCAACAATTACGTAAACAAGATGGACAAATTGCAGTCGCAAAACAATTAAGAACTCTTTTAAAGGGAAGTGTATATGCCACAAAATATAGTAAAGAAAAAGTCCAAGATGCCTATAGCTTGCGGTGCGGACCACAGGTTCATGGAGCGAGTCTTGGCGTTTTTTGGCATGTTAAAGAAATTGTTGAAAATGAATTTAACGCCGTTACTGATAATCCACTAGTTTTTATTGCTGAAGATGAGGTAATTAGTGCTGGTAACTTTCATGGTCAACCTCTAGCACTTGCGTTTGACTACTTAGCTATCGCAGTTAGTGAATTAGCTAATATTAGTGAACGCCGAATTGAAAGGCTTGTTAATCCACAACTTAATAATGGTCTTCCACCCTTTTTAACAAAACATTCTGGTCTTAATTCTGGCTTTATGATTGTTCAATATACTGCTGCTTCTTTGGTAAGTGAAAATAAATCATTATCGCATCCAGCTTCTGTCGATTCAATTCCTTCAAGCGCAAATCAAGAAGATCACGTTTCAATGGGCTCAATTTCAGCTCGCAAAGCTAGAGATATAATTGAAAATACTCGTAAAGTTATCGCTATGGAACTTTTAACTGCATGTCAAGCACTTGATTTTAAAGGAATTGAAGGTGCTGGAAAGATTGCTCAACAAACTCATAGATTAATTCGAACGAAAATTCCTTTTATCGCTAATGATGAAGCCTTATATCCTCATCTTCAAAAAATAGAAAAACTACTTTTAGATGATAATTTTTATTCTACTTTATTTAAAGGAGTTGATTTGATTGAATAATATTTCAATAGAAAGTTTATTTAAAGTTTTGCCTGAATATCCCAAATTTATAGACGGAATTAGGCGGGCGCCAAAACGGGAACTTAATTTAAGTAAAACAGATCAAAAATTAGCTTTAAAAAATGCTTTAAGGTATATTCCTAAAAAATGGCATCAGAAGCTTGCACCAGAGTTTTATCAAGAATTAAAAACTCAAGGCCGAATTTATGGCTATCGATTTAGACCAAAGGGGCGAATTTTTGCTAAACCTATTGAGCAGTATAAAGGTTTAACTGTTGAAGGTCGAGCACTTCAAGTGATGATTGACAATAATTTAGACTTTGAGGTTGCGCTTTATCCTTATGAACTTGTCACTTATGGCGAAACTGGGCAAGTCTGTCAAAATTGGATGCAATACCATTTAATTAAAGCTTATTTAAAAATAATGAAACCTAACCAGACTTTATCGATTCTTTCTGGCCATCCTTTGGGATTATTTGCAAGTAGTGTTGAAGCACCGAGGGTTGTACTGACGAATGGACTGATGATAGGTCTTTATGATAACTTAACAAGTTTTAACCGAGCCACTGCAATCGGCGTAACCAATTATGGACAGATGACCGCTGGCGGGTTGATGTATATCGGCCCTCAAGGCATTGTTCATGGCACTTATTCAACGCTCTTAAATGCTGGTCGCTTAAAGTTAGGGCTTAAAACTGATGATAACCTTAAGGGGAAACTTTTTGTTTCATCTGGTCTTGGCGGAATGAGTGGTGCTCAAGGAAAAGCAGCAATAATTGCAGGCGGTGTTGCGATAGTCGCAGAAGTTGACTATTCAAGAATTAAAACAAGATTCGACCAAGGTTGGATAAACCTAATTGTTGATAAACCGGAGTTAGCCTTCGGTACTGCCAAAAAATATCTTACTGAGAAAAAAACGATTGCGATTGCCTATTATGGAAATATTGTCGATTTACTTGAATATGCCGTTAACAACAAAATTAAAATTGATTTATTAAGCGATCAAACTAGTTGTCATGCTGTTTATGATGGCGGTTATTGTCCAGCAGATCTCAGTTTTGAACAAAGAACAGAATTGCTAGCCACAAATAAATTTGAATTTGCAAAATTGGTGGATTTATCTTTAACTCGTCATTATCAAGCGATTAAAAGTCTAGTTGCGAGAGGAACTTATTTCTTTGATTACGGCAATAGTTTTTTAAAAGCTGTTAGTGATACGGGAATTAAGGAAATCTTTAAAAATAAAGAAAACGACTTAGCTGGTTTTATTTATCCTTCTTATGTCGAAGATTTAATGGGACCTTTGTTGTTTGATTATGGCTATGGACCGTTTCGTTGGATTTGTTTATCAGGGAAAGATAGCGATTTAGACTTAACGGACCAAGTTGCGTTAAACTGTATCGATCCAACAAGACGTTTTCAAGATAAAGATAATTATGAATGGTTAAAAAATGCGAAATCAAACAATTTAGTAGTTGGCAGTAAAGCCCGCATTTTATACCAAGATGCAAATGGGCGCTTAAAGATCGCGCTTGCCTTTAATGATTTAGTCCGCAAAGGAAAATGCGGTCCTATTATGCTTGGTCGCGATCATCATGATACCGGTGGTACAGACTCACCATTTCGTGAAACCGCCAATATTAAAGATGGTTCTAACATCACTGCTGATATGGCAACTCATGTCGCTTTAGGAAATGCTCTAAGAGGGATGAGTTTAGTCGCTCTTCACAACGGCGGCGGCGTTGGTATCGGTAAAGCAATCAATGGTGGTTTTGGCATGGTCTTAGACGGCAGCACTAAAACTGATGAAATTTTAAAAAGGGCGTTGCGATACGATGTTATGGCTGGCGTTGCCAGGCGAGCTTGGGCCCAAAATTCACCTTCAATTGAAACTATAATAACTGATGATGATCCGCTGTTGAATGTAACTTTGCCTGAATTAGCTGATGAAAGTTTGCTTGAAAAAATAGTTGAAAAGAGGAATAATTGATGAGACAAATTGTTCAATGTGTACCTAATTTTTCTGAAGGTAGAAATCAAAATATTATTAATGAAATTATTAAACCTTTAAAAAATCAGGCAGGATTTATCCTAGTCAGTTTTGAACCTGACCAGGACTATAATCGCACAGTTGTGACCTTACTCGGTGATCCCGAAGCAATGATTGAGCCTTTAGTTAGCTTCTTTGCAAAAGCTTTGGAGCTAATTGATTTAAATAATCATCGCGGACAACATCCCCGAATGGGTGCTGTTGATGTTGTTCCCTTTATTCCGATTAGTAATATTACAATTAAAGAATGCGTTAATTTTGCTAAAATTTTAAGTGAAAAAATTAATTCTAAATTAAACATTCCTATCTTTTTGTACGCTAAAGCTGCAACAACTAAGATTAGAGAAAGTTTGCCTAAAATTAGACAAGGTGAATTTGAAGGAATGAAAACCAAAATAAAAGAACCAAATTGGCACCCTGATTATGGAGTCAATGAAATTCATCCTACCTTTGGGACGGTTGCAATTGGCGCTAGGTTACCACTTATCGCTTACAACATTGACTTAGCAACTAAAGATCAAAAAATAGCGAATAAAATTGCTCGGGCAATCAGAGGGTCAAGTGGTGGCTTTAAATATATTCAAGCTGGACCTGCTTTTTTGGATAAGAGAGGTCACATGCAGGTTACAATGAATATTTTAGACTACAATAAAAATCCATTATACAGAATTTTCGAGGTAGTAAAAACAGAAGCTAAACGTTATCAATTAGCAGTTACTTCATCTGAGATTATCGGTTTAATCCCACGAGATGCTTTAGTAGAATCGATTCACTATTATCAAGCTGCTGGTGGTTATAAAACCGCTTTAGACCTTAGTTTAAGTGAAATTAGTAATTTGGCTATTAAATATTTCGGTTTACGCAACTTTTCAAAAGAAAAAATAATTGAATCATACTTAGAGGTTTTAAAATGAAAGCTGACTCCTTAATTTACAATATAAAGACTCTTTATACCCCAATACATGAACCACCTCTTAGAGGCGCTAATTTACGTGCTATTAAAGAGCTTACTAACGCTTATATTGCTGTAAAAAATGGTAAAATAATTGCTGTAGGTGAAACTGATTATTCTCAGTTTTTAAGTCCTGAAACTAAAAAGATAGATGCTAAAGGAAAAATCGCTCTTCCTGGGTTTATTGATGCTCACACTCACCTTGTTCATGCTGGTTCTAGAGAAGAGGAGTTTGCAGCTATTCAGCAAGGCGTACCATATTTAGATATTTTAGCCGGGGGTGGCGGTATTATTAATACTGTCTCAAAAACTCGTGCGACTTCCTTTGTTGAATTATTAACTCAAGCACGAAAATCTTTAAATAAAATGCTTAGTTATGGCGTTACTACGATTGAAGCCAAAAGTGGCTATGGGCTAAATCTTGCCACTGAAATAAAACAACTCCAAGTCGCTCAAACCTTACATCAACAAGGGCCAGTTCATATAACCTCAACATACATGGGTGCTCATGCAATTCCACTTGAACATAAAAAAAATCCGGCCACTTACATCAATAGTATTATTGCTGATTTACCGACCATTAAAAGTCTAGGCTATGTTGATGTCGTTGATGTATTTTGTGAAAAGGATGTCTTTAGTCTCTCTGAAACAGAAAAAATCTTAACTGTAGCTAAAAATTTAGGATTTAAAGTCAGACTGCATGCAGATGAACTTGAGGCTTTGGGTGGTGCTGGACTGGGAGTGAAACTCGAAGCAATCAGCGTCGATCATCTCATTAATATAAGCGATAAAGATATCGTTAAACTTGGTCAAAGTAACACTTTTGCTTGTCTCTTACCCGGAACTTCATTTTACTTGCAAAAACCATTTGCTAAAGCTCGAATGATGATTGATAATAATGTCGCTGTTTGTGTTGCCGGTGATTACAACCCTGGCAGTTGTCCAACTGAAAATTTTCAACTTATTATGCAACTCGCTGCTAGTTATTTAAAATTATCGCCAGAGGAAGTTTTAAACGCTGTTACTATCAATCCTGCTCATCTCTTAAATCTTTCTAATCAAAAGGGAAGCTTAACTCCAGGAAAAGATGCTGACATACTTCTTCTAGATGCTCCAAACTTAGCTTATATTATGTATCATTTTGGAATCAATCATGTAAATGATGTCTTTATCAAAGGAAAACAGGTTGTGAAAAATAAACGAATAGAAGGTGAAACGAAATGAATCTTTGGCAAAAACCCTTATTTGAATTTGTCGATTTAGTTGACTCCAATTCTCCCGCTCCTGGTGGTGGGAGTTGTGCTGCTTTAATGAGCACCTTAGGTTTAGCACTCGCTCGCATGGTTGGGCATTTAAGTATCAATAAAAAACTTTTTTTAAAGCATGACAAAAAAGTGCAAAAAGAGTTTAACGAAACTTTGACAACTCTTTTGGAATTAAAAGAAAAAATCATTCCCTTAATCGATGAGGACACCGCAAGTTTTAACGCAATTATGGCTGCTTTCCGTTTAGCAAATAAGACTCAAGAAGAAAAACTTTTAAGGTCACAAGAAATTAAAAACGCAACTCTGCAAGCGATTAAAATCCCCTATCAAGTCGCAAAATTATCTCTTGAGGCGCTACTGGCTTTAACTCCCATTCTAACTTATGGCAACAAACAAACTATGTCTGATCTTGGGGTGGGAATCTTAGCGCTTTGTAGCGGTATCGAAGGAGCCGTCTACAATGTTTTAATCAATTTAATTGGCTTTCGTGAGGCTGAAACCGTAACTCAATACCAAAAAGAAGTAAAGCAAATGTTAGAAGTCACCAAACAAACAAAAACTAAATTACTAGGACAAATTTACCGCAATCTTGAGTTTGCTTAATGGTGTATGAAATATTGTTTTGTTAAAGTATTTAAAGAAGTTTACGACAAACTTCTTTTTTTGTTTTTCCAAAAAAAATAGAGACTATCTCATTATCAAATAGTCTCTATTTTTAAGGTTGAAAAGGAGTTGTTGTTTCAGTCTAAAAACTAGTTTTAAAATCCTTTTTAAAAGTTGCGATTAATTTTGTTTGCCAATCAGATATAGGTGTTAATTCACCGAAAAAGAAGCGAAGAATATTAGGTTCTTTTACAAACTTTAAACCACCAACTAACTCCCGGTGATTATAAAGCCAAACAATTCTATCAATTGCATAATTAATTTGCGATAAAGTGAACGTTCTTCGCGGTATAGCTAACCGCAATAACTCAACATCAGCGATTCTTTCACTTCCGTCGCTTTCGCGTTGTTCAGACATTGTTCCTCTTTCCATTCCTCTAATTCCACTAATTAAATAAAGCGCCACCGCAAGCGAACCAGCTGGATATTGATTTGAGGGTACGTGTGGCAAAAAGCTTCTTGCATCGAGATGACAGCCAAGACCTCCTGGCGGGGTAACAACTGGAACATTAAATTTTAAGAGGGTTTCAGCCATATATTTAATAAATTCAGGGCCTTGACTAATCACATCATCTTCCATCGATTCATCAATACCAACCCGGATCGCTTCCATCTCTTTTGTACTCATACCACCATATGTTAAAAATCCTTCATACAAGATTACAAACTCTTTCATCACATCAAGAAGTTTTTTATCTTTTAATAAAATTCCGCCACCTCTTGCAAAGCCAAATTTACGGGCTGAAAAATACACGATATCAAAAAGCGAACAGAGTTCTTTTGTAATCTCTTTAATTGTTTTTTCTGTTTCACCGGATTCTTTTGCTTTGATAAAATAGAGATTATCTTGTAGAAGACTGGCATCAAGAACTGAAATAGCACCGTATTTTTGACACAATTTTGTAACTTCTTTTGCGTTTTCTAAAGCGAAAGGCTGACCACCAATAAGATTAGTTCCCGCCTCCATTCTCACAAAAGCGATATCTTTTACTGAATGGCTTTTAAAGTGTTTTTTTAATTTGGCAAGATCCATATTTCCTTTAAAAGGATGATCGCTTACTAAATTCAAGCCTTCAGCAATTATTAATTCATCAACGATGCCGCCTTGTGCTAAAATATGAGCTTTAGTTGTTGTAAAGTGATAGTTCATTGGGACTCTCATCCCAGGTTTTACCAATGCCTTAGCAATCAGATGCTCACAAGCTCTACCTTGATGGGCTGGTAAGAAATAAGGTAAACCGAATAATTCTGTTAATTTTTCTTCTAACTTATAATAGGTTTTGCTCCCTGCATAAGCATCATCAGCAGTCATTGAAGCAGCTAGTTGTTCATCACTCATCGCGTTAGTCCCGCTATCTGTCAACATATCTAAAAACACATCTTCACTTTTTAAAAGGAAGGTGTTGTTTCCAGCTTTTGTGATTGCCTTAAACCGCTTTTCTGGTGATAACAAATAGCTTTTTTGAACAATTTTAACTTTGTGAAACTCAAGGGGTTGATTTGGCAGAAACTTCATTGTAACTTTTTTCATTTTTTTTCTCCTTTAAATTTACATATAAAATAAAAAAATTCATCCTTAGATAAGGACGAATCTATTTTAGACCGTGGTACCACCTTAATTCGCTATCAAATAGCCTCATGTTAGTTTTTGTGCTGGCAACTTAACAAGCCAGGAAAAACTCCTATATAAGTAATTCACAGTCACTTTTTGGGATACTTACACCAGCCGTATCTTCTCTTAACATTAAAAAGTGTTGCTACTCTTTATATATTCAGCGTTTATCTTGATTTAATTACTCTATTAAAACAAAAGTTATTAAAACTTATGTAACTAGTTTATCTCTTTTTGGTTAATTATGCAATGTTTTTTTCAAAAAACTGTTAGTAATCTTCGATTTTTTCTTTTTCTTCTTTTGGGAACAAAATACCGGCGATTGGAATTATAACAAAAAACAACCAACTATAAGTCCAAGCTCCTTCAACAAAATATCCAGTAGAATAAAATAGTATTGTAGCAATAAACGGTGTATAATCAACAATTTTTTCAAACTTAGTATCAAAATATATTGCAATTATTGGAACAAGTAATAAGATCATCCAACTCCAAGCCCATCCCTTTGTAAAAAGGCTAACCACAAAATAAGTTACCAGTATTAAAATTGCGATTATTCCAAAATATTTATTTTTAAGTATTTTGCTTTTCATTTGAATTTGTTCAGCATAAATTGAATAAGCAAAAGGTAGAATGAAAATTAACATCGGTAAGGCCCAGTTGCCTGTAGAAATACTCAATATGTAATACAAAACTATCGCCACCAAAATGCTTAAAAACAGTATTGTTTTTCTTATTTTATCATCGATATAAAGCGATCCTATTAGAGGAATAAGTAAGAACACTGGCCAACCATAAATGTAGAAATCAGGCCAAAAATAACTAACTAAAAAATAAATTATTGTACTAACAAACGGTGTAAGACCCACAAATATTTTATTTCCAAGGTCACTTACAATTACCCCTAAAATCGGAATTGATAAAAACACTAACCACATCGGATGCCAGAGGTCAAATTCCATTCCAACAACATAAAAGATTGCACTGGAAATAAATACCGCAAGACCTGGCAATCTATGTAGACTTACTTTTTCTGTTAATAACGCTGTTATTGGAATTAACAGGAAAAACAACCAACTATAGGTCCATAAGTTTAAGGCCATTCCAAAAATAAAAAATAGAATCATCGCGAAAAAAGTCATCAGTGCGACTATTTTATTGTCAGTCTTTTTCATTTTATTTAAGTCATCTTGAAGCGAATAATAAATTTCTTGAGGTGTTCCTAATTTTTCCACTATTTGCGCTTCTGCTAACCCCGACTCCAACGCTTCATCATAAAGATAACTATAATCATTAACAATTTCTTTTATTTCTTTTTTACTAACAAGTTTTCTTTCAAAATATTCTGTTAGTTCTTTTAAATATTTATTTTTCATTTTTTGTTTCTCCTCTGCCTAAAATTGTTTCAACATTTGTTAAAAAATCTTCCCATTCTTGAATATTTTTTTTGAGATTTGTTTTGCCTTTTTCGGTAATTGCATAATATTTCCTTTTTGCCCCGAAGGGACTTTCTCTTTCATAAACACGAAACAAACCTTGATTTGTCAACCTTCTTAAAATTGGATAAATCGTATTCTCGTTGACATCAAGAAGATTTGCAAGTTCATTAATTATTTCAAATCCATACATATCTTGATTACTAATAACTTGCAAAATACATAGTTCCAAAACTCCTTTTTTAAATTGAGTGTTCAAGTAATCGCCTCCGGTATTGTGTAATACACACTTCAAGTATATCAAACTACTGTGTAAAACACAATAGCGAAATTGAAAAATTATAAAAAGCTTATCATCAACAGGTTCAAATCAAAAAATTATAATTATTATTGGCTTTGTTGTGGTATAATTGAATCAGATTTATTTTTTTGAAATAACATAATTGGAGAGAAAAAAATGAAAGAATATATTGTAACTGGTGCCACAGGCTATGTTGGTTATGTCTTAGTCCACAAATTGATTGAAAATGGTTATCAACCTGTAAAAATCTTAATTAGATCAAAAAAAAGCAAATCAAGATTTAGCCATTTACCAGTTGAAGTGGCGCTTGGTGACATTAACGATGAACAATTTTTAGAACGAGAAATTTCGCCAAATTCAGTTGTTTTTCATCTAGCTGGAATTGTTGACATCGGCAACTTTAAAAAACAGCAAATTTACGAAACAAATGTCAATGGTTCACTTAAAATAATTAATGCTTGTATAAATAACAAAGCTGAAAAATTAATTTACACAAGTTCTGTATCCGCAATTGTTCCCCCTAAAAACAACGAAAAAATTGTAGAACCTAAACACTTTGAACTTAAAAAACTTTCTGGGCACTATGCAAAGAGTAAAGCAATAACAACTAACTATCTTTTAAATAAAAGTCAAAATGGCAAATTAAATGCTGTAGTTGCTTATCCTTCTGCGATAATTGGACCTTATGACTATAATGTTTCTAATTTAGGCCAAGTCGTTATTAGTTATTTAAATAAATCTCTTTTCGCATATACTAAAGGTAAATATAATTTTGTTGATGTTAGAGATGTTGCCGCAGGTTTAATTAAATGTTATGAAGAGGGAAAAAGTGGTGAAGGTTATTTACTGACAGGCCAAACTGTCACTTTAAAAGAAATGTTTGAGATTTTAAACGAAATCTTAAACCGACCCAAATTACCACTAAAATTACCGCTTTGGTTTATTAAAATGGTTCTACCTTTTGTTGAACTATTTTATACAATTAAAAGGAAAAATCCGATATTTGGGAGATCATCGATTAGATTTTTAAATCAAAATTCCAACTTCGATAACACAAAAGCCAAACAAGAATTAAATTTTAATCCAAGGCCAGTTGCTATTAGTTTCAATGATATGATTAACTGGTTTTATGAAAATAAGCCAGACCTTCTAAAAAAACACAATTAATTTGAAATTGACTGTTTCCGCAATATTTGCGGTTTTTTTATTAGTTTTAAGTATTAGATAGTTTAATTTTTTTTTGCTTATCGCTGAAGCGCGTTATAAAGATTTTTTTCTAATCTAAATCTTTTAGCCTTTTGAAATGCCTAGCTTTATCTTGGCTTTGCCATTTATTTTAAATAATGGTAAATTGTGAAAAACTTAAGCACCACTGATAACTAAAACAAAATATATTAAAACTTTTCCTTATTTATTAAAAATAAATGTTATAATAAAAAAAGAGGTGAAACCATGAACAAAGAGCTTTTAAAACAAAACTATTATCAAGCCGTTAACGAAAAATGGCTAGATAAAGCAGTTATTCCTGGTGATCAACCAGCAATTTCTGCATTTCTTGAACTTCATTTGGATATTGAAAAAACTTTAATGGATTTAGTTGCCAAATGGAATGATGATCAAAAAGGTCTAAACGAAAATTTGTTGAAGTTTGTTAAACTTTACAAAATGGCTAGTGATTTTGAAAAACGAGAGAGTCTCGGCAGTAAACCAATTGAGCCAGTCTTAAAGAAAATTTTAAAATTAACCAGTTTAAAAGATTTAGAAGACAATTATCAAGATTTAGTTTTTGATTCAATCAGTTTGCCATTTCATTTTCATGTAATGCAAGACTTTAAAAACAGTAATAATCAAGTCTTTTATTTTGGCGCTGCTAAATTGTTTTTGCCAGACACTTCCTATTATCAAAACGAAGAACGCAAACAACAACTCATCGGCCTTTTCACTCACACTACTACTCAATTGATGAGCTTATATGGTTATCAACCAGAAGAGATTAACCAACTTCTTAGTGAGGCTCTAAAATTCGATTCTCTTTTAGTTCCCGTTACTAAATCAAGTGTTGAAGCTGCTGATTATGTAAAGATGTACAACCCATTGAGCGCCAAAGAGATTAAAGAAAAGATTAAAAACTTTGATTTAATTGGGAAGGCAGAAAGCGCAGTTGAACAGAGTGTCGATAAGCTGATTGCGACAAACTTAGATTTTATTAATGCTTTTGATGAGATAATTAATGAAGAAAACTTTAAATTCATTAAATCTTGGATGATTGTTTCCAATTTAATTAGCTTTTCTTCTCATTTGACAGATGCAATTAGAGTTGCCGGCGGAGCTTTCACTAGAGCATTATCAGGCATTAAAGAAGCCCGAAGTAAAGAAAAGGATGCCTTTTATTACGCTTATAATTCTTTCAGTCAAGTCGTTGGGCTTTATTACGGTGAAACCTATTTTGGCCCAAAAGCTAAAGAAGATGTCAGACACATGGTCCATGAAATGGTTGATGTCTACAAAGAGCGAATTAAGGATAACACTTGGCTAGAGGATGAGACTAAAGAAAAAGCTTTAAAGAAAGTTGCTGCTCTTTCTGTCCATGTTGGCTATCCAGATGAACTTCCTAAATATTATGAGCAAGCAGATATTAAAAATTATGATGAAGGTTCAAACTTACTTTTAGAATCAATTAAATTAAGAAAATTAATTTACAAAGACAACTTAAATAGATTTAACAACCCGCCAAATAAAAACCTTTGGATGATGCCAGCTTCAATGGTGAATGCCTATTATAGTCCGCAAAATAATCAAATTGTTTTCCCTGCAGCTATTTTGCAAAAACCATATTACAGTCTTGAGCAAACAGCTTCAGAAAACTATGGCGGAATTGGTGCTGTAATGGCACATGAAATCTCTCATGCTTTTGATAATAATGGGGCAAAATTTGATGAAACAGGTTCACTGGCTAATTGGTGGACTGAAAAAGATTTAACCGCTTTTAAAGAGAAATCAAAAGATATGATCGCTTTATTTGATGGTGTTGAAACCGGTTATGGTAAATGTAATGGCGAACTCACTGTTTCTGAAAATATTGCTGATAGCGGTGGACTTAGAGCTGCCTTAGAAGCAAGTAAAAAATTGCCAGACCACGACTATGAACTATTTTTTAAAAACTGGGCTCGTGTTTGGCGAAAAAAAGGCTCACTTGAATACAATCAATTACTATTAACAATCGATGTTCATGGCCCGGCAATTTTAAGAGCTAATATGCAACTCTCAAACTTGCCTGAATTTCAAGATTACTACAAGCTTTCAAAAGAAGATAAAATGTATTTAGCTAAAGAAAAAATGGTAAGTATTTGGTAATTAACATTTAAATTATAAGACTAAAAAATACCTTTGAAAATTTTTTTCCAAGGTGTTTTTTATTTTGTTAATTTATTCAATCATAGTACCATTATTTCCGTTTAAAAAATTTAATCTTTTCTTTCTTTGGACATGATGTTGTAAAAAAGGGATAAATAAAATATAATTGCTTATAGGTAAAGAATTTGAGAAGAGGTAATCTTATGCACTTAAAAAAAATCAGTCAAAAACTTAATATTTATGTTCAAATAGGTGTTTTGGCTGCCTTATCGATTTTAGCTTTTGTTTACGAAATCTACGGAAATACTGAGGTTATTCCGGCACTACAAGAAAGTTTTACAATTTTACTGTCTTTAGCTGCTGTTTGGTTTTTATTTAAAGAAAAACATTATTTTGCAGCTTATGCTATTTTATTTCTTTTAGTTTACGCTTCAGGTCTTTATAGTTTTATTGCTTGGTTTTTTTCGTTAAATTTCTCCTCTAGTAGGTTTTTATTTAATTTCTCATGGTTTTATCCATTCCTTGCTTTAGGTGCGATTTATTTGCTATTATTGATGATTTCCTATCTTTTAAACTCTGGTTTTCAATTTAATAGTCAAAACTTTAAATTAACTCCTTTAATTATCGCTTTTAGTGTATTAATGTTTTTAACTCATAATATTGTTACTTTTATCTTTATTGCCGTAGTTGAGTTTATCGCAATCAACTATAAAAAACTTGCCTCCCTATTTTTGATGTTAGGAAAATCAATTGTTGTTCCTTTTACACTATTGAGATTAATCGTTAATGGAAATATAAAAACTACTACTACTGGTTTGTGGCTTTTAACTTTTTTAGCTTTTTATGTAATTTTCCTAATTGTTCAAGAAATGATTGTCATTTTTAAACCACAAATTAATTAGATTAATTTTAAAAAAGTTCACAACTGAACTTTTTTTTAATAATGTTGTATAATATTTGTAAAAGAGCAGTCAAATAAAGTTGCAAATAAAAATAATAAAGGAGAAAAAATGAAGAAATTGTATATTCTAATAAGTTTAAGTTTTATTTTCTTTTTATTAGCTGGTTGCCAAAGTAAGACTTATGAAGTTTCATTTGAGATG
>LSQX01098812.1_pt1 | contig 25489 bp, 23 predicted proteins | sample 654561 | NCBI WGS metagenome assembly LSQX01 (sample SAMN04489861, study PRJNA283612) | anaerobic digester metagenome | isolation source: 4 biogas reactors fed with cattle manure at either 37C or 55C with and... | place: Denmark: Kongens Lyngby | collected 2014 | reverse complement strand
ACCATAGCCTCAAAATACTATAAGTGGGAAAGTTGAGTTATTTACATTTTTGATATTGAAATTTTTTAAACAATCTTGTTTAATATTATATATTGGACAAATTAAAGTAATGGAGGATTAAATTATGTTTAGAAGAATTGTTGCACTTGTGATTTGTTTTATGATTGTATTTCTTGCAGGATGTGGACCGAAACAGAATAATGATTCAAATGGAGCTGACGTGAATGAAAATAAGAATCCAAAGGTTCAGATTGAAATGGAGGATGGAGGCAAAATGGTACTTGAATTATATCCGGAATATGCTCCGGAAACCGTCGAGAACTTTGTAAGTCTTGTTGAAAGTGGTTTTTATGACGGTCTTACTTTTCATAGAATCATTAAGGGTTTTATGATACAGGGCGGAGACCCGAAAGGTGATGGAACAGGAGGCTCTGAAAAGGCAATAAAAGGGGAGTTTTCTTCCAATGGTTTTGAACAGAACACTTTAAAACACTCCCGCGGTGTTATATCTATGGCTAGAAGTCGTCAAATGCCTAATTCAGCAAGCTGTCAGTTTTTTATCATGCATGGGGACGGCTCATTCCTTGATGGTGATTATGCAGCATTCGGCAAGCTCATAGAGGGAGAGGAAACTCTTGATAAGCTTGCAGATACTCCTGTTGGTCCAAATGCTTACGGAACTGAGGTGTCAGTTCCACAGAAAGTGGTTAAAATTAAAAAAGTAGTTGTTTTAAAGGATTAGATTATTGCAATTTATAAAAAAACGCATATATGGAAAGTTGGAAAACATACTTTTTTGTTTGTGCCTCGCTATTTGAGAAACATTATACTGGTTTTATTTTTTATATAACTATTGGAATGGGATAATATAAGATGATATAATGAAATTCGATTATTAAGAAAAGCGCAAAGGGGGGAGTTTTAGATGATAGAAGAAAAGGAAAACCTTATAATTCCGTTGAATTATAAATCATCCCTGACAGTCAGGGAGACAGAGGCTGCAATAAAAATGATAAAAGACTGTTTTGAAATCCAACTTGCAAAGGAGCTTAATTTGAGTAGGGTATCGGCACCTCTTTTTGTGAGACCTGAGACCGGAGTGAATGATAATCTGAACGGTGTGGAAAGACCGGTGGCATTTGATGTAAAAGCAATAGACGGAAATACGGTTGAAGTGGTTCATTCGCTGGCAAAATGGAAGCGAATGGCTTTGAAGAAGTACGACTTCAAAGTTGGAGAAGGTTTATATACAGACATGAATGCAATCAGAAGGGATGAAGACACTGACAATCTCCATTCCATATATGTAGACCAGTGGGACTGGGAGATTGTATTAAATAAAGAGGACAGAAACACTGATACATTAAAGAATATAGTAAGAAGAATATTTAACGCGATGAAAGATATAGAAGACCATGTGTGTAAGAAATATCCGTGCATTTCAAAAATACTGCCTGAAGAAATATTTTTTATAACGTCACAAGAGCTTGAAGACATGTATCCAGAACTTACACCCAAGCAGAGAGAGGATATGATTGCCAAAGAAAAGAAGGCTGTATTTATTATGCAGATAGGACGGCTTCTAAACTCTGGCACCAAGCATGATGGGCGGGCACCTGATTATGATGATTGGGAACTTAACGGAGATATTATATTATGGTATCCTCTGCTTAACAGAGCTGTTGAAATGTCATCCATGGGAATAAGAGTTGATGAGGATTCGCTTGTAAGGCAGTTGAGGGAAGCGGGATGTGAAGACAGAAAGCGTTTTAAGTTTCATAAGGATTTATTGGAAGGCAGACTTCCTTATACCGTGGGTGGAGGAATCGGACAATCAAGGCTTTGCATGTACCTGCTAAATAAAGCACATGTTGGAGAGGTACAGGCATCTGTGTGGCCTGACTCAATGATTGAAGATTGTGAAAATGCCAATATACATTTGCTATAAATAATTAGGCGGGTTTAATATATAATATTAATAATAGAGACCAGCTAACGAAGGGATTAATGGATAATATGAAAAGTATAATTATAAAAAAGCTTTACAGGGAAATGAAAGATTATATCGACAAGAACATAACTGTTACAGGTTGGGTGAGAACCATAAGGGACTCAAGAACTTTCGGTTTTATAGAAATAAGCGATGGCTCTTTTTTCAAGACGTTGCAGGTGGTATTTGAAGAAGAGAAAATATCCAATTTCAAAGAAATAACAAAAGTTTCCTTAGGATCGTCAATTATTGTAGAGGGGGTTTTGGTTGAAACTCCGAATGCCAAACAGCCTTTTGAAATCAAGGCATCGAGGATCGAGATTGAAGGTCTTTCCAATTCTGAGTATCCGCTTCAGAAAAAGAAACACTCTTTTGAATTTTTAAGGACGATTGCCCACTTAAGGCCCCGGACAAATACCTTTTCTGCTGTATTCAGAGTAAGGTCGCTTGCCGCATATGCAATTCACAAGTTTTTTCAGGAACGTGGTTTTGTGTATGTTAATACACCGATTATTACAGGAAGCGATGCTGAAGGTGCCGGTAAAATGTTCAGGGTTACAACCCTTGATATGAATGAGCCACCTAGAGATAAAGCAGGGAAAATCGATTTTTCACAGGAATTCTTTGGCAAGGAGACAAATCTTACAGTCAGTGGACAGCTTGAAGGTGAGACATATTGCATGGCTTTCAGAAACATATACACTTTTGGACCAACCTTCAGGGCTGAAAATTCCAATACGGCACGGCATGCAGCAGAATTCTGGATGGTAGAGCCTGAAATCGCATTTGCAGACCTTGAAGATGACATGGAGCTTGCTGAGGATATGTTGAAATTTATAATACAGTACTGTATGGAAAATGCTCCGGAAGAGATGGAATTCTTCAACAATTTTATAGACAAAACTTTGTTTGACAGGTTGAATAATGTAGTGAAATCAGATTTTGCGCATGTTACTTATACCGAAGCGATTGACATTCTTAAGAAAGAAAAAGTCAAATTTGAATATCCGGTTGAATGGGGATGCGACTTGCAGACGGAACATGAAAGGTATCTGACAGAGCAGGTTTTCAAAAAACCTGTGTTTGTAACAGACTATCCGAAGGATATAAAAGCATTTTATATGAGAGTGAATGACGATAATAAAACAGTTGCAGCGATGGATCTTCTTGTCCCGGGTGTAGGAGAAATAATCGGAGGAAGCCAGAGGGAAGAAAGAATTGGTTTGCTGGAAAAGAGAATGAATGAGATGGGACTTGATAAAGAGGAATACAGGTGGTATCTTGACATTAGGAAATACGGAGGTACAAGGCACGCAGGGTTCGGTCTGGGATTTGAGAGAGCTATTATGTATATCACAGGGATGTCAAATATAAGAGACGTTATAAGTTTCCCGAGAACAGTCAATTCAGCAGAGTTTTAAATATTGTTATGCACGAGAACCTAACAAAAGCTTGGGGACATCGAGTCCCGGAGCTTTTTGCCGGATTTCCTTTCAGGAAATGGCTCTAACAAAAGCAAGGAAGTTTTTTTATATGTAAACCTGTGTTTAGTAAGTGAAAGCGCTGGCATAATTGAAGTAGATGATTTCTCAAGGCAATAATTGCGGTTTTGTGGAGTTTAAAATAATAGTAGGAAGAATTTTATAATTGTTGACATACCTTGTTTTTCATAGTATATTGTTTAGTGTAAAGTTTGTGTGATCCCTTGACATAACATTATTTTCAAACGAGGTTTGAAAATAATAAAAACTATAAGGATTGAGTTTATGCTGTATAAATATTTCTTTGTTGATAGAGAAGTTGTAATTGATAGCGTTGAGGTTTTAAAGGATCTGTACCAAAAGGGTCTGATTGGAAAAGAGACCTCGATTTACGATGAAGAGAACCACACTTATATAAAAGTATGTGAAATAGAAGAGTTTCAAAGCCTTGTTAATGAAGGAAAAAGCAGTTCTGCAAAATTCAAGGGAAAAGGTAACATAATAAAATACATATCCGCTGGGTTACTGTTTTTTTTTGTAGTGATTTTAATGGTTTTTGCATACCGCTCAGTGGCAGATTATAGTAGAAAGGCTGAAGCTGAAAAGTTAAGAGCAGCACAGGAGAAGCTGATGTCATTTACAGAGGAGATGTCGAGAGGTAGTGATATTGAAAGAGAAGATATATCTCGTGATAAGTATGGTTATACGGCAGGATATGTTGAAGCGGTACAAGATGTTATTCTTGATAGTTCAGGGCTGAAGAAAGAATTGATAAATACGTTTACTGGAATTGACTTTAATAATATGTTTTCTCAAGAGAACCTTACAAGTAAAGATGGGGTAAATAAAACCAAGACATTAATAAATGAAAATCTTCAAAAAACAAGGCAATATAAGGACAAAGCCCAGAATTTATTGGGAGAAGGTTTGAAAAAGCTTGAAGGTGCAAATGTGCCAAAGGGAATTAAGGCGGATATGTTGTCAGGATTAAAGGAAGAGATTATCATAAGTACCGAAGGTTCTCTGCATATGCTTGAAATTCAGGAAAAGATGTTTAAAACAGTTGAAAAGATGCTCAAATACCTAGAAGACAATCAGGAAGCATATAAATTTTTTGATGGTCAACTTCAATTTTACATGAAAAAAGATGTCGATAACTACAACAATCTTGTAGAAGAATTCAATTTGCAGGTTGATGGCATAAATAAAGCACATAATATTGTAGTTAAGCAGTAAATAAAAATTGGCTGACATGGAAAATTTATTGGACTATTAAATTATTTGTTAATATGATGAGTTTTTTGGGTATTTATTTTGCATAATATAAAAAAGAAAAGGAGAGAAAATACTAATGAAATCTACTGGTATAGTTCGCAAAGTTGATGAGCTTGGAAGAGTGGTATTACCGATTGAATTGAGGAGAACAATGGATATTGCCGAAAAAGATCCTATTGAGATTTTTGTTGATGGCGCTACCATAATACTCAAGAAGTACGAACCTGCATGTATCTTTTGCGCAGACGCAAGGGATGTTATTGTTTACAAAGGAAAGAATATTTGCAGCGGATGTCTGAGCGAACTGAAAAAATAATATATAGACAACTTGTGGAGTATTTTCAAGATAACAACTATAAACGTTGTTAAGGTAATAAATCTCTCAACTTTATTAACATAACTATTTATTGAGATTTAAGATACACAAAAAAGCTACCTCATTAAGTAGCTTTTTTGTGTATCTATGCAATGTAAAATTTTTATCATTCAATATAAATGAAATAGGGACGTAGAAAGGTGATTATAGAGGTGAGCTTATAATGTATAGAAGGCATAAAATAAAAAGAGCATATATTATTATTACAACGGTATTGTTTTTTTCTTTGTTTACCTATTTTGTTCTTGTTATATCACCGTTGAAAAATACTAGATATGGAGAGTATATAAAATCAATTATTAATAGAGTGATCGATAATACAAAAAGAGACTCACGAATTAATGTACCTCCAATAAATGAAGATGAGATATTAATTACTTGTCCAAATGAAACTGAAATCCAGATTTACAGCGTACTTCCTGATAAGAGTATATTAACCACAAAGTTTAATAAAAAAGAATGGGATGTTTGGAATATTGAGGGTTGGTACGTTTCAATGGATGGTTTTATACCTTCAAGTTCTTTAGAGCTTATGGCAGGTGGTGGTTCTGATTGGGAATATGTATTTCGGGTGAAAAACAACGCAGATGAGTATTATACTTTTTCCGGTGGGAATCACGGACTAGAAAAGTTGAGAACATTTAAATTGACTAATCCGATTGATGATTCTCAAATTGAATTACAAGAAGGTAAAGAAATCATATTAAAAAGGCTTAGAATTGAAGAAGAAACCAGTTTGTATTTTGATGAAACTGACACAGGAAAGTATGCTGAAGTAACGAGAACATATATTGTTTCACCTTCTAAAATAACCCTCAAGACAGATTTTGAGTTTACAAACCAAGTTTTTATTGGAACCTCATATGTATGTATGTTACCAATCACCAAGAAATATGGCAGGTATGCTTTGTTTAAGGAATCAGGGAGTATTTATACTACACCCACGGAAGGAGAAACTCTTACGACAGACAGTTATGAGAATTTTTTAGGGAAAGAAGCATCAACAACTGTAGAGATATGGGGAGATACCAGACCTAATTATAGATTTGTTACATCCATTAAAGACGGTAAAATGGTTAACAATTTCAGGAATGACCTGGAAACCTTTTATTGGGATGTGAATCAATATGGAAACAAGCTCTATTTTTCTAAACATAATAATGCTACAGCACAAAGAATAGAAAAAGGTACTAAATTGGAGGAATACTGTGAATGGGAAATTGATGTAAGATAACAAATAAACAGTTTTGTCTGTTTCATTTTGCTACAAGAAAATGTTTTTGTTTAACTAAAAGCATAATTCGGTAAAAACCATATCCAGAAAGGATAAAAAATGCAGGCATTATAAAGAATCTATACCTTGTCTGAATTTCTATAAAAAGATAAATGAACCAGTTTGCAGATATAAGTATAGTCAGCATATAAATAATCAAGTTATACTTGTTTTTATCTTTTAAGATAAATAGTATGGACAAAAATGACAGCAACATAACTAAACTATATTGCACTTTCTCCAATCGTACTATGTAATTCAAATTCTTATCGCTAAGTTTAGTACCTGGAGATATAAATTGTATGGAAAAGTCATTGTCAGACCACATTATTATAAACTTCCGATACATTAACTTTGCTAATTGCTTTTTATCCTTAAGCCTTTCTTTAATCAGATCCAACTCCTTTTCATAGAGTAAGTCTCCTATCGGGTAATCATCAAGTATTTTGGCGTCTTCATTTGAATAACCACCATTTGTTGATGCGTTTAATCCTAATACAAATTTCCAGTACGTATTTCGGTTTTTATAGTAATAATCCGTTATTCCGAAAGATTTTAGGGAGTATCCAAATAATTGGATAAATATATTGAAGCATATTATAAGTACTGCAATTTTTGAAAGCAAGGAAATTAGGCTTTGCGTTTTTATAACTTTAAAAGGCTTATTATTCTTTAAAAGATTAAATATGTTGTATGCCAGTACAACAAATATAACTAGATATAATACAAAACTTCCTTCAGGTCTCATAATGTGTCCAACCGCTATTGAAATACCAGCCAAGAAATAACCAGTTGTATTGGGTTTATAGAAAATTATAGCCAATCCAAGATATATAAAAAATAGCGATATCACTTGATTTGTAAGTAAAGAATTAAAAATAATCGATTGGATATATATACAGTAAAGTACGCTGGAAATCCTTGCAGCCTTTTCATTAAAAGCTTTTAAAGAAATGAAATATACCAATAAGACACATCCTGTTGAAAATATTACATTAAAAATTTTTACAACAAAAATATTCGTACCAAAAAGTAAATATAAAAACGCGCTATATACCGAAAAACCCAGTTGATAGACCCACATGCTAAAATAATTTATTTCTTTTAGCTTTGAAAAGTTACCTTCTAAGATAAGCTTTGCAGCATAATCTAAAAGGTAAAAATCTGATACAGGTTCAGTATTTGCAATAAGTATCCAAGCAAATCTTGTCAGAAATGAAATGAAAACTATACTGATAAGGAAAAAAGCCTTGTTTTTTATTCTAATAAGCAATAGCGATGAAAAGAATAATATGACCAAATAGACTATTCCTGCAATATAGTAGACTCTTGAATGTATTTTAAGAATATTCAATATTGATAAAATACACAGTATTAAAGCAAAAAATATAAAATAAATGTTCTTTAGTTTACTAAGTATACTTTTTATTTTGGACATAATTAACCTCATAAAAATGTTTTTATCTTAAAACCCAAAAATCTTAAAAACCAAAGGATTTCAGAAAAATTTTGGTGAAACCTAACAGTTTGGCAAACTGTGCTTTCTTACTGCTTAGGGACCTTTCCATTCTAAATTGTTTTGATGCTATTGTCCAGTCCGTTTTTAATTCACGTATCCATCAATATCGGAGTTATATTCAATTAAAAACTGTTTTTAAAGATGTCAAAGTGTATTTTATTATCTTATACTATTCTTCTCAAAAAGTTTGTTTTTTAGCAAACTTTTATACCAAAAGTTTTATAGCATAAGCGTTAAAGGAAGCAATTCGTAGTGGAGGAAGGGATAACATTACGGTTATTGTTATAAGAATAAGGGAAGTACAAGAAGATTGATAGTTGGATATAAAAAGGAACAAGTGTTTTAAAAAGGGTATTGTAAAGATTTGCTTTTATGTATATAATGTATACACATGAAGAAATTAGCTTTGCAATTGCGAGATGACAGAAACTTACAGGGGGGGTAATAAGTGAATAAACCAGATATAAAAGCTTCGATTCAAAGAACCGACGAACATCATATTGAAAGACATGATTATTTCTTGAGATTTAAGGAGCAGAACAAAATTGATCTGCTTTTCATCGGGGATTCACTGACCCGCAGATGGCAGGAGGTTCCGCACCTGTGGGAAGCCTATTTTTCCAAATACAATCCAGCGAATTTCGGTGTGGGATGCGATACTATCCAGAACCTCAAATGGCGTATGCTGAACGGTGAGCTTGAGGGCATAAGTCCTAAAATTACAGTTCTTTTAATAGGAACAAATAATTTACCCATGTATAGTGCTGAAGAAGTAGCACTTGGAATAGAAGAGCTGGTCAATATACTGCAGAAAAAATTAACAGAACCTAAGATTGTTCTTATGGGACTGTTGCCAAGAGACTCGGATGATAAATGCGATGACTACCTAAGTATAATTGATGATATTAATAAAAGGCTCTTAAATCTGGCCAAAGTACATAATCTCATATTCTTTGATATTGGCAAGATGTTAATTGATGAAAAAAACAAGGTCAACAGGAACATATTGAATGATGGCATCCATATGATAGAGCCGGGCTACAAAATATGGGGCGAAAACATTTGTCCTGTTATTGAAGAAAATTTTAAAAACAAGTTCTAAAAATTGACAGAATGTAATTTCTGTTTTAGAATTATATATATATCACAAAAGTGATTTTATATTGTAAATTGATTCTACATTGAAAAATTTAATTTTTGTGATGTCTTAAGGAAATTGAAGCGGATATAAAATCTTTATCGCGTTCAATATAGGATGTGTGATGTATAAGTTTAGAACTATAGAAATAAATTTAGAATTTTAGAAGGCAATAATTGGGGAGATAAAGTATGCAAAAAGCACTTGTTATTCCTTTTCAGCCCATAATTTGATTTTATCTTTGTGTTATGTTTACACAGTATGCTACAGAATACAAGTTATTATAAAAATATAATTATCGGGATGGTATTGTATGCAGTTAGAAGAAAAAAACAAATTGATTATTGAAATAAGGAACCAGGTAAATGAAAGCATTGACTTGAGTAAGGATTTTTCAGATGAAGAAATTCGGGAATTGATAACAACCGTAGTATTTGAAAAGTCTAAGGAGAGTTATCTAAGTGTCAGTGAAAAAATAGAAATAACTGATGTAATATTTAATTCCATGAGAAGGCTTGGTATACTTCAGCCTATTATTGATGACAAAAGCATTACTGAAATAATGATTAACGGTACTGATTGCATATTTATTGAAAGAAACGGAAAAATAGAAAAACTCAATATCCAATTTGAAAGCAAGCGTAAGCTTGAGGATGTAATTCAAACAATTGTATCTAGAGTTAATAGAACTGTCAATGAAGCGTCTCCTATTGTAGACGCACGGCTTCAGGACGGTTCACGTGTGAATGTAGTTTTGTCTCCTGTTGCTCTTAACGGTCCCGTCGTTACAATCAGGAAATTTCCTGAAAAGCCTATGACAACCGACCAGCTTATTACTCTAGGCTCAATTACGCAAGAAGCTGCAGAAGTTTTAGAGAGAATGGTGCGAGCCAAATACAATATTTTTATAAGTGGAGGTACCGGATCGGGAAAGACAACTTTCTTAAACGCTCTGTCTAATTTTATACCCAAGGATGAAAGAATAGTAACGATTGAAGACTCTGCCGAACTTCAGATTTTAGGAATAGAAAACATTGTAAAGATGGAAGCTAGGAATTCCAACACTGAGGGTAAAGGTGAAATAACAATAAGAGACCTTATTAAGACTTCGCTCAGGATGAGGCCGGAAAGAATAATTGTGGGAGAGGTCCGAGGATCTGAAGCAATTGATATGCTTCAGGCTATGAATACAGGACATGACGGCTCTCTTTCTACAGGACATGCTAATTCTAGCGTAGATATGTTGTCCAGACTTGAAACAATGGTATTAAGCGGTTCAAATATGCCATTAGGTGCTGTCAGAAAGCAGATAGCCTCGGCAGTAGATATTATAGTCCATCTTGCAAGAATCAGGGATAAATCAAGAAGGGTAATGGAAATTTCTGAAGTTGCAGGAATAAAAGATGGGGAGATTATTATGAATCCGTTGTATGAGTTTGTAGAAGAGGGTGAAACTTCTGAAAAGGCTGTTATAGGTTCATTGAAGAGAACGAATAATGAGATGTCCGATAAGTTGAAATTTAGAATGGCAGGAATATCAGCTGAATTTTAGTTCAAAGGGGGCAAAAGATGGAACAGAATTTCAAAAAGACACGCACGGAGGAAGAAACTTTACAGCGTCAGAGCGTTTTAATTGATTACGATGTATATATAATGAGTCCGTCAGAAAGGCTTATATACATATTGATTGCGGTAGCAGTTATCTTTGTAATGGGGTTTATATTTTATCACAGCATAATATTATCATTGCTTATAACACCGTTTGCTCTTTTATATCCTAAAATAAGGACAAAAGAAATAATTGAAAAGCAGAAATATGAATTGAACCTTCAGTTTAAGGATATGCTGTATGCATTGTCATCTTCACTGATTGCGGGTAAGTCTGTTGAGTCCTCTTTCAAAGAAGTTTTAAAAGATTTGTCCATTATGTATCCGTCTTCGGACACATACATAATCAAGGAAGTTGAGTATATAGTAAGAAGGATAGAAATGAATGAAACTATAGAAGATATATTGGAAGACTTTTCTAAAAGATCCCACCTTGAGGATATTCAAAACTTTACTGACGTTTTCAAGACATGTAAAAGAACGGGTGGCAATTTGGTAAATGTCATAAGAAATTCATCAAATGTTATAAATGATAAGATTGAGATAAAAGAGGAGATAAACACATTGCTGGCATCAAAAAATTTTGAGCATAAGATTTTATCGGTAATGCCTATTCTTATGATACTTTTACTGTCAGTTTCAACTGAAGATTATATGGATCCGGTGTTTAGCACTGTTATTGGTAGAATTGTTATGACTTTTGCGATAGTTATTATTGTGGTTGGTTATTTTATATCAAGAAAAATTATGAGAATTGAAGTTTAGTTGTAAGGGGGATATATGCTGATACTATTTCTGGTTGTTCTGATTATTATTATTGTTTTGTTTTTATTATCAAGAAACAAATATAACGATTACATAGAGCCGTTGAATAAAAACGAGTACAGGCTAAAGGAATTCCTTCCCATAGGATTGTTTGTCATGGATGCAATAAAGTATAAATATTCTTTTAAGTATGACAGGAAGCTCATGACTAAAATATCTGAAATAAAGGGGAGTAAGTATTCGTTCTATTATCTTCAGATTCACTGGGCTAACAAAATAGTACTTATGCTTTTGATGCTTCTGTTAATTTCTATTGTTGGGCTTTCAATGGACGGATTCGATATATCTTTTATGTTGTTTGGGGTTTTAGCCCTTGGAGCAGCGGTATATTTTTCGGACTATGAATTGGAACAGAAAGCTAAAAAAAGAAGGCTCAGCATTCAGATGGATTTTCCGGAGTTTCTTAATAAGCTTATATTGCTTGTATATGCCGGTATGACTGTTTCAAAAGCTTGGGAGAAGGTTGTGACTGAGAATAGGAAGGATACTGTTTTGTACCAAGAGTTGGATATGGTACTTGCAGATATTAGGGGAGGCAAGTCCGAGATGAGTGCTTTTGAGGATTTTGCAAAAAGGTGCAGGATTCCCGAAATAACTAAATTTGTATCAGTTATTCTGCAGAACTTGAGTAAAGGGAGCGCAGAAATGATGTCATTATTAAGACTTCAAGCGACCGAGTGCTGGGAAATGAGAAAGAATGCAGCGAAAAGATTAGGGGAGGAAGCAACAACAAAGATGCTTTTTCCGATGATACTAATGTTTTTAGCAGTAGTTTTAGTTGTTGCAACTCCGGCAGTAATAGCTTTGATGGGTAGCATTTGATTTTTGGAGGGAGGTGAAATGGATGTTAAAATTGATTAAAAATTTCCTTAAGGAAGAAGACGGTCTAGGAACTGTTGAGTTAGTAATAATAATTGCTGTTTTAGTTGCTATTGCTTTGATTTTCAGAAAAACAATATTTGGTTTTGTTCAAAGGGTAATGGACTCAGTATTTGGTGGAGACCTTGAGGACAGGGTAACAGAAGGAACCTAGTGTTGTTCCTTTGTATTAGGGCATAAGTTTTATGCCCTTAAATTCTATTAGAGCCATTTCCTGAAAGGAAATCCGGCAAAATTGAGTGCCCTTGATGGGTGCGAAAATTTTTAACAAGATATGGTTTATCTGTGTATCATAGCGGATTTTACTACTTTGTTTACAGCTTTAAGCTACGATATATTTATGGAATAAATAGTTATATGGTTTTATTTACATCCATATAATGGCGTAATAATTATTTACAAACGGAGTACCGGTTTTATGAAGCATAATATATATAGAAAACTGATTAAGGGTAATAATGGGAGTTTTACGGTTGAGGCATCTATAATTGTACCGGTTGTTATTATTACAGTGCTTGCACTTATAATGATAGGGGAATTTCTTTATCAAAGGTCTTGTGTCCAATCAGTAGCAGACAGAGCTGCACAGCGTGGAGCTGAAGTATGGAATGCTCCGGCAAAAGATATGTTTCGTGCTCAGATAACAAAGGATAAGATGAGGGATGTAAGTCTCTATTGGAGAGCACGAAGGTTTGGATTGGATTCGGCTGAGGGCAAAAAGAAATCAAAAATAGAAGAGTATACCGAGTATATGATGACAAGAGCGTCTGTTCTGGGCAGACCTGTAAAACTGAATGTAACGGCTGATATGGCAGAGGATTATATAGTTTATAAAAAAATCAGGGTTGTGGTTGAAGCTGATTATAAAAATCCTTTTGCTTCTGCATTAAAAGTATTTGGATTGAAGAACACCATTACCATAAGGGCACATTCCTATGCGGTTGTTAATGAACCTGTAGAGTTTATAAGAACAACAGATTTTGCAGTAGATGTTGTAAAAGAGATAGATAATAATGTATTTAAAGGGAACGGCGATGAAGTAATTACCAATGTCAGAGATGGGATTGGTAATATATTTTCAAAGCTTGAGGATTTTATGAAAAGTAAGCCAAGGGAAAAATAGAGGGGTAAAAGGTTTATGTACATAAGGTTTTTTAGGAAAACAGAAGGAGCAATATCAATTTTTTTATGCATCATACTGCTGGCGATGATGCTATTAGCAGGCGTTTTGATAGAAGGTACACGTATGAAGTCGGCAGAAAGTCAGATTGAGGGCGCATTGGACAGTTCATCCAAATCAGCTCTTGCCAACTATAATAATTTACTCAAAGATATGTACGGACTTATGGCTATATCGGACAATGATCCCGAGAAGCTGAAAGACGAAATAATGTATTATCTTGAAAGAAATTTAATGGCATACGGTATTGATGAACATAAAACGGCAACAGATTCAACATTTGACAAAGCAAAGGGTTCGACAACCGTCAGAAGCACTGTGGATTTTTTTGGCTTTAATGGTAGAGATAACATGCCTTCGCTGGATTTGTACAGCTATAAGATTGAAGAACTTAACATCCAACCAATTTATAACCTGTCCGAGCCTGAGGTGTTACGAGCTCAGATATTGGAATATATGAAATACAGGGGACCGAAAGAACTGGCGGAAGGGCTTATGGACAAATTCCTGACTTTTAAGGACTTTAAAAAGCAGGCTGATATTTTATCTCAAAAGCTGGATGTTGATAAGGAACTGTCAGATATTAAGAAAAACCAGGTGGAAGCATCCCAGAATATGACAATAGTAAATAAATTTGGGACTGATTTCAATATACCAAATCAATTGGAAATAGCATCGGGATATATTAAAACACGTGTAACACTCGAAAAAGCAATTGGAGACTTAAAATCAAAAATAGAAGAGTATAAAGAAGATATCCATGCCCTCGAAGATAAAATTGAAGAAAAGAGAAAAGCGGCGGACAGTGCATATAAAGAAGCAAAGAAAGCAGCAGAGGAGGATAAAAAGGTAGCAGTAGCAGAGGCTGGCTCAGAGGGGGCTTTTTTTGGCAGTGGTACAGTCAGTAAAGCTGATTTTGAACCTGACATATCTGAAGAAACTGTAAAGATTGATGATCTCAAAGAACGAATATCGGATTTGACCAAAGAAATAGGTACAAAGGCAGCTGAAATGGAAGGCGAGATAAACAGTTTGAAAGATATAAACAATATGCTTGCAACTTACATAACTAAACATATTAGTGCGACAAAGACAACTGAATCTGCACTTGCGACGGTACGAGACAAATCAATTACGACAACCGAAAAGATTGATGAAATAAACGGGCAGCTTAAAGGTGAGGTAAATGAATTTTCAAATACCACCAGAGTTGACATGGGTGGCAAAAAAGAGAAAATTTCAACAAAAGATTTGAATCCTAAAATTGATGATGTTGATAATAATAAGTCTGTTCTTGAGACTATAAAAGCTTTTATAGAAAATGCACAAATAGACACTCTTAAACTAAGTGATTTCGGGAACAGCATACCGGACATTGACGAAATACGTGCATGTTTAAAAATCGAGCAGGTGAAAAGCGAGTTAAAAGGATATAAAGGACAAAGCAATTATAATCCTGTTGACTACTATGTTGATGCGGGGTCTATATCGAATAAAAAAGGGGATGAAGAAAGTGATCCCAGGAAAGTTTTTTCCGATTTTATAAAAGGTGGTGGACCTGAAGATAGTAAAAAGATAGAACCCAACAAGAAAGAAATGCCTGAGAGTGTTCCATCAAAAGGTGGAATTAAGGCTACCGCTATTGAAGAAATGTTACAGGATAGAGAATATATCGAACAGATGCTCAAATTTATGAGTGCTGAAGAATATACTAATAATGAAATGTTTGAAGGTGAAGTGGGAGAATTTAAGGATGTAAACTTGGGTGATGCTGATTTTTCTGGCGAAAGTATTGAGTTTTCCAAGGATGGTTTAAGCGTTATTTCGATGTTCTCAGATTTGTTTGCCGATGGAATTTATAAGCTTAGAGATGAAATATATATAGATGAATACATTATGGGGAGTTTTGCAAATTCTGCGACAAATATGGAGGAAGACTTGGATCTACGGGGCGGTTTTATGAAAGATAGACCGGTTTACTTCGACAAGAATAATGCAGATGTGGAATATATTTTATGGGGAAATGATGAGGAGTCTGAAAATATAAATGCTGTAAAAACGCAGCTAAGCATGGTAAGGTTTGCATTAAATGCCATTGCAATATATACTGACCCCTATAAGTTCAATATTGCCATGCAGATTGCTACAGTGGTTGCGAGCTGGACTATGGGTGCAGGGGTACCTATTGTACACACATTGATAATGCTCGGTTGGGCAATGGTTGAATCGCTGTTTGATGTGGATCTGCTGTTTAGAGGCGAGAGTGTGCCTATATTTAAAACAAGGAGTACATGGATAACAAGCCCCGAAGGTCTTTCAACAAGAATGACCGAGGACTTTTTTAAGAGGGCTGAACAAAAAACAAAAGAGGTGGCTGACAATGTTATCGACTATACCGAGGATAAGATTTCAGATAGAATGGATAATGCCAAAACAGTTCTTACAGAACATATAGACTCTAAAATTGATTTGCTGGTGGATAAGGCGTTTGCAAATATAGAGAATCCTGTAAGGGAAGGAATGCATTCGGCAGAAGAGATATTTAACGATTTTAAGCAGAGTATTAATGTAAAACTCAAAGGGGATGTAGGAGAGATAATTAATCAAATTGGAGATAAGGTTCAAATTTTGCTTGAAAGTCAAATATATAATATTGAAAACGGTCGGTTGGCTTCCTATGCTCCAAATGATGAAATTACTATCATAGGATGCAATTATTTGGATATTTTAAATGAATATAAAGATAAAAATATTAAAGAGGCTATTTCTGAGTTGAATGCAAAAATTGCACAAGGAGAAGCATTATTGGATAATAGTGTTGAGGAGACAAGTAAAAAAGTTAACAGTTTGATTTTTAATACAATAGAAGCTACAAAGTTTGATGTTAAAAATGAACTAAAAGCTGAAGTTAGTGAACTTACGGAATGCTTAAACAATAAATTCAGTGAAGCATTAACAACAGCAGCAAATGAAGGAAAAGAAAAAGTAAATGAGCTTATTAATTCTATTGGCAACACTTCTGATACGGGTGTAATGAAAACAAACCTTAAGGCATCATTTCTCTCAATGAAGTACCCTGATTATTTAAGGCTGTTTTTACTTTTTGTCAATGAAGACAAAAAGATGGAGAGAATTGCTGATCTTATACAGCTTAATATGAGAGCAAAATCTGGTGATGGTTTTAGAATGTCAGAGTGCAGTACATATATGCGTGTGGAAACAAAGGTTTCAATAAAATACTTATTCTTATCTCAGCCATTTATCCCCAAAAAGTATAAGCGTGATGGCAAAAAAAGAATTCAGTTTGATGTTGCTCTGTATAAGGGTTACTAATATATAATTATATAGAAAGGGAGGTTTTAAAATGCTAAAAACAAAAACAGTATTATTAATAGCAACAATAGGTTTGGTGACTTCTTTAACTGGATGTGGAGGTGGTTCCAATACAAAAAGCACCTCTCCTGTGCTAGTAGCGGATTCTGCATCACAGGAGAATACATCAAAGTCAGAGAATAAAGAAACAGCGAACAATGTAAAAGCCTTTATGGATTTTGCATCAGATATTGCCAGGAGAGTACGGTTTCCAAAGAGGGCAGACTTTGCAAAATTAACGATGGTTTTAGTTGAGCAGTATAAAAAAGATATTGTGAATCCCTATACAGGTGATACTTATTTTACAATAACCAATAGAGGCGCTGACTATTTTAAATATAACAATTTCAAAACAAGCTGTAGCATTGATTGTGTTGTAATAGACAATTATTCTATTACTCTTAAGAAACTAGACACTTCCGAAATAGTTTACTGCTTGAATCCCGAAAGCAAGGGCAGTGTAATTTCGTTTATATTTAGAGATGGAATATATGTTTATCAAGTTAGTGAAAATGGAGATAAAATAAACGAAGAATCATATTTCTTAGACTATTTAAATGAAAACTAATGACTGCAGTGGAGTTTATTTCTAGAATATGAAAATTTGAGTTGTAAAAAAGATGTGGAGAGGCAGAATGAGAACAAATAACTTAAAAAGAGTATTTGCAATATTATTGACGGTTTTGCTAGTTATAACCTTTCTTGTATCCTGCAAAAACACATCGGCAGATTGTGAAGGTAAATATACAAAGGATGATTTTTATATATCCTTGAATAAGGATGGCTCATTTATTGCTGAAAATTACATTAAGCTTGAGGGAACCTATAGCGTTGATGCAACTGACGTAGTGTTTAATGTAACCAAAATGAATGGCGAAGAGTATAAAAGTATTGTTGCAGGGAAGCTTGAAGCAGATACATTGACGGGGCCTGACAGCCTCGAATATAAAAAAACAAATTAAGGTATTAGTGGAGTAAATATGAGTGCTTTGAGAGGTTTTATCAAAAAGAAAAATGGTTCGTTGACTTTAGAGGCGGCAATTTCATTACCTATATTCATGTGTGTGTTCCTGACTATAGTTTTTTTCATGAGAGTTGTATATATACATAACAATGTTCAACATGCTATAAACGGGGCAGCGAATGAGATGGCTACATATAGCTATCTATACTCAATATCGGGTCTCTGGGAATCAAATGATTCCATAACAGGTACCACTGATGAATATGCAAAAACATCGTCAGAGCATACATCAAAGATTCTTGAGTCGCTTGACGCTTTAGGGGCAAATATGGAGAAAGGAAAAGTTGTAGCAGGAGATTTGATACTAGGAGACACAGCCCAGGTTGACATACTGGAAAATTTATATGATGAGAGCAAAATATCTGTAGATGGTGTTAAAAATGTTTTTAATGAAGTAAAGAATGATCCTAAAAAAGAGTTTATAAGTATAGCCTCATTGTTTGCCAGTTCAGGATATGATAAACTAAAGACCGAATTGTCTGAACCGCTTACTAGGTTCTTTATGGGAAAGTATATCGACATGAACATACTTAACACCAAAGGTGGTCCGGGGGCATATATTGCAGTAGAGAGAGGAAAAGATCCTTTAGAAGCATTTGATTTTAACAACAGGATATTTGCTGATAATAAATCCATAGACATTGTTGTAAGTTACAAAATTAAAACAGCACTACCCATAAATATACTTCCTGAAATACATATGAAGCAGAGGACAACAGTAAGGGGATGGATGAATGGTGATGCATATGGTGCTGTTGCAACGGAAAAATCAAGTGAAGAAGAATCAACAGAAGAATCAATGTGGGACAAAGCTCCTTTTGTTTATGGAACTCAGATTACACAGGAAGAACTAAAAAGGTTTCCTGACAGATATCCTGAGTCCGGGAATGAATATGAAGTAAGAAGTATAAATCTGGACAGCAAATCATACGAAGACCTTAAGAAAGCAAAAAGCTCATTAAAGAGCAGCATTAATAAATTTTACGACAAGACTAAAGACGATAAAGATATTAGTTTAAGAAACTTTATAATAGTTATTCCTGAGGGAACCCTTACAGACGAAACAAAAACGATGCTGGAAGAACTGAAAAGAGAGGCGGTTGGTAAGAAACCTCCCGTAACGGTTATCTATAAAGAGGGGTATGGAAGGCAGACGGATAAACAGGCAGAAGCTTCAGATAAACAAGAAGAATTTTCAGACAAAGAACTTTCAGATAAAGAAAAGTAACGTATTAAAATACGAACCCCTATGAATTGCCAAGTATAAGTCAAATTGATTTTAATACTATTATAAAATGAAACGGTGGAATGTGTAGATGTATATAGTAATATTTCTTATTGGATTAACGGCAGCTATTATAATGAACATGGTCATGGACTTCAATAAATGGCCTTATACCGACAAAGTAAAGTGGTTTTTGGGGTATACATATAAAAAACTCCAATATATGATAATAATATTACTTATACCTCTTGTTTTTCTTTTGATATACTATAGGGCACAAACTAACCTAGAAGTTGTCAGGTACTGTATTTTGTTTCTATTCTTGACAGCTACTTCAATTAAAGATGTTAAGGAAAGAAAGATACCAAATTCTTTAATAATAGGTGGAATAGTTATGGGATTGATTGTTTCTGCCTTAAGTTTTGACTTTGGAAGAGTTATTGGCTCTGTAATTGCTTTTATTGTGTCGGGAATAGTTCTTTTATTGATTTCATTTATTACTAAAGGAGAACTGGGAATGGGTGATGTTAAGCTTGTGGCAGTCTGTAGCATTTATGCAGGGTTATTTCATATTATACCCGTAGTTCTTTATTCTCTGATACTGACTGCAGTTACAGGAGTTGTATTTTTAATATTTCAAAAAGCAAATATCAAGACCCAAATTCCGTTTGCGCCATTTTTAGCAATTGGTTTTGTGATAAATTTACTTCTTATGTAGAATCATTTTCGTGATTAATTTAATAGTATAGGAATTTGCATTTTGAAAGTTCGCCTGTAGGGCGCTAAGTTCATTTGGAAGGGTGTTTTTATGTGGATAAAATTAATGGAACTTTTTCTTCTTGTTTTAATTTCGGTCTACTATGACACAAAATATTCTAAAATTAAAAACTTTGTGGTTTATCCTGCTGTAGTGGTAGGGATTACAACCAATTTAATTTTATCAGGTATATACGGAGTCAAAGATTCCCTTTTTGGCACATTTGCACCCATAGCAATCCTGTTCATTTTTTATGCGGTAAGATTCTTAGGTGCGGGTGATGTTAAGCTATTCGGAGCAATTGGTGCAATAATGGGTCTAAAGTTTATTTTGTATTGTATTGCATACTCATTTCTATTTGGAGGCTTTATTGCAGTTATTATAATGGTTATAAGAAAAAATACTGTTGAGCGTTTTAAAAAGCTTTTCAACTATTTGAAAGCTTTGTTGATTTTCCAGAGGCTTGAGAAATATCAAGACTTTGATGAAAACAAGGCAGGACTTTTCCGTTTTTCCTATGCGATTCTTGGAGGAACTATAATTTCGGTAATTGACGGTTTAGTTTTCCGCATTTTAGTAGTTTTATGATTTTAGCAGGATGCACTTGAGCATAATTGCTAAAAATAAAATAAAGTCAGCAAAACAAACAGATTTCAGACAAACAGCCGAACAAACAACCTATATCAAGACACTTCCTATATAAGATCGTCAACATTGTTTTTATCAACTACATCGGTTCTTGTCCAGATGATATCGCTTTCAGGTGTTATATTACCTACAATATAATTGTAGATATAGATGATAGGATCATGACCTTGACCAAATGGATCCTGGCCGATTGCGGCATATATTATGCCTTCTTTTATATACTCGAATATCTCTTTATTAAAATCGAAGCATACAATTTTTGTTTTTCCGCCCCTGTCAAGCTCTTTTACGGCTCTTGCAGCACCACTAATTCCGCCACCTATGGTAAATATCCCATCAAGATCCGGGCACTGAATTAATGCACGTTTTGCAGCTTCATAGACCTTGTTATGGTCATCGCTAGCCTCGATTTCTGCAACAAGCTTTATTCCTCTTCTGGTTTTCAAACGCTCCTTTATTTTTTCGGTTCTTGCCTTATAAACAGACATATTGAGGCCACCCCTCAGAATTGCTACATTACCTGTTCCATTTAATGCCTTTATCATAAAGTCAGCAGCGAGAGTTGCCGCTTCATTTATGTTTGGTCCAAAGTAAGCTGTTTTTTTTGAAGGTACTGAAAAATCGCAATTAAAAATCATTACAGGTATGTTCTTGGTATGAGCAGTTTCTATCAGAGGAAGCAGATCTTCAGAAAAACCGGGAGCGACAATTCCATCACACCCTTTTTCCAGACAGTCTGAAAAGGCTTTAACAATACTATCCGATGTATGCTCAATAAATCCTTTGTATTCGACTTCTGCATTTTTCAAAGCAAGTTCCTTTTTGGCATACATTACGCCCTGCCTGACTCCTACCCAGAATTCATGGTCTAACGGGCTTAAAAATGCGATATTAAGTTTTTTCGAACTTACTGCATCTACCGGAAGAACAGCAGTTTTAAACCGTCTAACCAGTTTTTCAATTCCATATAACATATCTTTTAGTGACAGTATATTGGTGTTGATAACTTCGGTAACGGCAAGCTGTTCCTGTGTTACTGCAGCAACTTCCTGTGTTGCTAAAGAGATTTTATTGGAAGAATCCAAAAGATGCTGACCCTTTTCTTTAACTTCATGAGTATTGAGGGATATATCGCTTGCTTCTGAGTAAACCTTTTTCGTATCTGAACTTAATATGTCTGCGTTGTTTTTAATTCTAGAAAATGATTGTTTAATTAATGAAAACAGCTCCTTGCTCAAGTCATAGTTTTCAATACAGCTTGTAATACTACTTTTAACATTTTTACTACTGTGTGAAACATTATTTAAAAGTGTAGTTATTTTTGTAATGCTTTTTCTTGTTTCATCCGAAAGCTTATTCATTTCGGATGCCACGACAGAAAAACCTTTACCGCTTTCACCTGCACGAGCAGCTTCTATTGATGCATTAAACGCAAGCATTTTCAGCTGATCGGTTATACTTATTATCAATTCTCCCAATTGATATATTTCATCCAATTCCAAATCCAAATGATCAATAAAACCTGATGTGCTACTGAGGTTATCTGTTATAACGTTCATCTGCTGATAGTATTCGTCCAGATTATTATTACCTTCATGAGTGGATTTCACCACTGAGCTTACGAAGTTCTCCACATTAGCGAGACTGGTTTCAATTGAACTTACTTTTTCATCAACATTATAAATACTTTCCAAGGTGTTTTTTACAGTATTTAGCTGCTCTTGGGTTTTTTCCGCTACATCTCCCATACTTGCAGCAATTTGCTCGTTGCCCTGGAGGCTGTTATCAATGCTTTTGGATACTTTGTCAATTGCATCGGAAATTACTACAATATTGGTCTTGGTTAGTTCCGTAAAGCTCAGAAGGTTGGATTTCATGTCATTAAATGCTATACACAAGGTTTCAAGACCCTTTGCCCTGCTTAGTAAAATATCACTTATGTTCAGCTGACCCCTTGAGAGTAAATGTGCATTATGATTTACCAGGTCAATTCCCTTAAAGAATTTTACAAGATAGAAGAGAAAGCACCCAGTTAGGATTAAAGCCAATAAACAACTGATGGTTTGAAATTTTCTATATATTTCGTTGTTAACTATCCAAAAGTCTGATGTAAATAGAAATAACAAAATTACAATAATGGAAACTGTAAGCGAAATAAGCATGGTTCTTGTTCGATTAACAGTACTCTTACCATGTTTTTTTGAAATCATATACGGCACCTTCCATTAATAATTTATTATATAAAACTTTTTATATCTCTCTTATATTGTAATCGGCAAAACTGACATAAAACCTTATAGAAAAGGTATCAAAACTGAGAAAATAGTTAATGGCAAAAGTTGACATTAAGGCGTTTTATGAAAATATATAATAATAGCATCGTGTCGCTATTATATAAAATAGGGGTGGCAAATACATGCCATGATTTATTGGGTATCGGCATTTCTAAAAATGCTGAAAATTCACTATGGTGTGTTCCCGTACCTAAGTATTCCGGAAATGTATACTGAAACTTTTTCCCAGTTAGTGTAATTTGTATATGAACCAAAGGAATAATCGTTTTCCTGATTAAAATTTGTCCAGTCCGTCTTGTTAAATCTTGTCTTTATATCCACACTACTACCCGGTTCAAGCGTCCCCGCTCCGTCGGAAAATCCGATTTCAAGGTAATAATCAGCTTTATCCTTGGCATCAGACAGTTTTACAAATCTGCCAGTTATGTTTTCATTGCCTGCAGAACTCCAATCACACCAGAATTGCTGTGATTTATCTCCGTCAATTGTGTAGTAGTATCTAATCTTCACATCCGAGAGTTCTATGATTGTATTTCCTGTATTGCTAAGTTTGAATGCCGAATTAATACTCTGCGTTGTTTTTAGTGAATTTTTGCTCATATTGCTCATATATTGTATATTTACTCTGTCTGCGCTTGAAGTACTTGTGTTAACGGGTGTTTTCTTTGGTGTAGCGGTAGGTTTTGGAGTAGATGTAGAAGTAGGTAAAGGTTTGACTGTAGGTTTTGGAGTAGATGTAGAAGCAGATGAAGGTTTGACTGTAGGTTTGGATGTAGATGTAGATGTAGGGGAAACGATAGCAACAGGTGCAGATGTAAATGTGGTTGCAGGTTCTGCAGACGGTGTAGAAACCGGAGAAGCATTAGCTTCAGTTGTGGGCACAACAGGAGAACCAACAGCAGATGCAACTGTAGGTAAAGGTTTTATATAAGGTACAACAGTTGGTTCTTGAGTATTAGATGATGTCGGGTTAACAGATAAAACAGGTATAACAGATGGAATTGCATTACCTTTATTCTCGGAAGACAATGCAATTATTGCAGGTTTTTTTATAATAAGAACCAAAAGTGCGGATAATACTATTGCAAATATAATAAAAAAGACAAAGATTTTCCTTTTCAGTTTAACATCATAAAATAATCTCATAATGATTCTATACAGCACTTTTCAAAACAGGTTCATGCGTGCTGAGTTTAACCCCCTTGTACGAAAATAGAACGTTTCACATAATATATTGTAATATTATTATTCAACTGATACAAAACATAGTACTATTATATAATAAAATATCTCATGAGCAATGTACATGTTGCAACGATATTCTACACGTTTATTATACTAATGATTTTGTACCTGCACAACAAGTTATTGATATTATGTTGAACAAGGTGATTTAAAGGGAAATTTGTAGCTTCACCCTCAGACCTCTATAAAGAGTATGCCGAGAAATGCTGATGAAACAATGGCAAAAATGGGATGGATTTTAAATTTCCAGAGTGCAATAAGAATAACTGAAAATATAACAAGGGCAGGTATATCTATTTGCAAGATACTAGAAGGGTCATTGAGTTTTCCTGTCAAAATGCCAACGAGTTTTTCAGCATTAAATGCTGATTTAATAATTGATGTTTTAGCCATGACGATAACGGCAGAGCCTATCATAGCTATAGTTATAGGTTTGATTGTCGTTAAAACCGATTGAACAAGATGGTTTTCTTTAAACTGTATAAAAAAATGAGCAATTAATACAATGAGAATGAATGATGGAAGTGATACCCCCAAAGTAGCCAATATTGAACCTGGAATGCCTTCTGTTTTGTACCCAACATAAGTTGCGATATTGACTGCAAGAGGACCGGGGGTTATTTGTGAAATAGCGACAATATCCCCAAATTCACTTGCAGTCATCCAGCCAAGAGACTCCATATCTTTTTGTATAGGGTCAATCATTGCATTTCCGCCTCCGAAACTGAAAGCACCTATCTTAAAAAAAGACCAGAATAAAAGAAATAAGGTCATATACTTTTCACCTTCCTTATAAAAATTATTGCGAGTTCTAGTATACCTCCAGCTATAATGGTTATAAAAGCATGTACGCTAAAAAGATTTATAGCAACAAAAGCTAGAATAGCCAGCACAACTGCTTTCTTATTTTTTATTGACGAGCGGGAAAGCTTTGCAACAGTTGTCAGAAGGAGAGCTGTAACGCCTGCTTTTGAACCTGCAAAGGCTTTTTTTATGAAAATATTGTCTTGTATCCCAAATAAAACTTTTGCTATTAAAATTATTATTATAAACGAAGGAAGTATAACCCCAAGTGCCGCGGCAAACGCTCCCCTCATTTTTGCCTTTTTGTATCCAATAAATATGGAAGAATTTATTGCGATTACTCCCGGAACTGATTGGACTATTGCAAATATGTCTGCTATATCTTCTTTTTCGACCCATTTTTTATTCTCAACAACTTCCCTTTCTATTAAAGGAAGCATGGCCAACCCACCGCCTATTGTGAATGCTCCTATTTTAAAAAAGGTTATGAATATTTCAAACAGCTCGCGAAAATGTTTATCCCTCATATAATTTTCCTTTTGAGATGCCTTTTAACATTGCAGGGCACCAGTATTA
>LSQX01021421.1_pt1 | contig 25489 bp, 23 predicted proteins | sample 654561 | NCBI WGS metagenome assembly LSQX01 (sample SAMN04489861, study PRJNA283612) | anaerobic digester metagenome | isolation source: 4 biogas reactors fed with cattle manure at either 37C or 55C with and... | place: Denmark: Kongens Lyngby | collected 2014 | reverse complement strand
AACTTGAAGCCCTTGGTGTAGTCAAACTTCTCGACTGCACGAATCAGACCGAGGTTGCCCTCTTGAATGAGGTCAAGAAACTGCATACCGCGGCCCGTGTAGCGCTTTGCAAGCGACACCACAAGACGCAGGTTCGCGCCGAGCAAGTGGCTCTTCGCGCGCTGACCGTCGCGTGCCACCCATTTGAGCTCACGCTGCAGCTTCTTCGGCAGATTGGTCTCGGTTGCGAGCTTCTCTTCGGCAAACAGCCCGGCCTCGATGCGCATTGCGAGCTCGACCTCTTCGGCCGCGTTCAGCAGTGCAACCTTGCCGATCTGCTTCAAGTAGTCCTTGACCGGGTCAGCAGTCGCACCAGGAATCGCTGTGGTGACCGTCGGCACGTCTTCTTCGTCGCCGGCCTTCAACACGATGGCTCCAGTGGGCAGCGGCTCTTTCAGAGTCGTTGCGTTCTCACCGGCGGTCTCAGTATCTTCTGACTCTTCAACTTCTTCGGTCTCTTCCACCTCGTCAGATACCTCGAGAGCGAGGTCTTTCGCTGCCCGAGTCGCACGCTTCTTCACCGGCGCTTTCGCCTTGGCCGGCGCCTTTGCAGCAGTGGTCGTTGTCTTTGCGGCGGGCTTCTTTGCTGCGGCCGTCTTCGCGGCAGCCGTCTTGGCTGCGGGTGCCTTAGCAGCAGCTGTCTCAGTCTTGCCGGTGGCTGCTTTCGTCGCAGCGGTCTTGGTCGCAGCTGCTTTTGTTGCGGCAGCCTTTGTTGCGGCAGCCTTTGTTGCAGGCTTCTTCACAGCAGCAGGCTTCGAAGCCGGCGCCTTCGTTTCAGTAGTGTCATCTGCGCTCTTCTTCGCAGAAGCACGAGTCTTGGACGTGGTTGCAGTCGCCACGCGGCCGCCTCTCTGGGATCGATACTGTTCGTCGTACAGTGCATGTCATTGATGCACATACCGGTAAAACCCGTGTCAAGCCCCGATTATTCCGTGTGCACGAAAAATCCTTGGGTCGAACGGGTTACTCCCACTATTATTGCATGCCAATCAGCACCTACTGATCACTCGAACGGTTGCCGTCGCTTTGCCCGGGATCCTCTCTCCGTTCAGCGAGGTATCGTTCCAGTTCGCTCGCCAACTGGTCAGCAGTTGGTAATGACCCGTCTTCTGCCATTAACGGCGACCGTGCAGTTTGGTCTTCCATGTATTCGTCATACCGTGTTTCAAGCCCCCGCAGCATTTCGCCGGACTCGACGTTTTCACGGATCTGAGCATCAACCTGTTCGCGAAAGCTTCGTGATGCCTCTCGGACGGTTTCGGTCGCAAATATCAGTCCAGTCGCAGACATAATCCCGTCGAGCGCGGCAAGCAGTGCGTCTGGATAGTCGTTGTTTGCGAGGTAATGCGGCACGAGAAGCGCGAAACCTACGACTTCTTCACCGAGTGTGTGTAGCCGATACTCGAACACATGAGTCACGCTCGCGGGAAGTTTCGTCGTGGGCTTCCACACTGAACGCGCCTCAATCAAATCATCTCGAGTGCCACTCACCGTCGCTCGGAGTGGTCGTGTGTGTGGCACTGGCATCGGAATTGCGTGTGTCCACGCAGTGGTCGATACCTCAAACTCATGCACCAGTTCGAGCAGTGTGTCGATAAACGACTCCCACCGAAAATCAGGCTCGAATCCGCTCAACAGCAGAAACGGCTTTCCGAGTTCATCTCGGCACAGCGACAGCATGAGTTCTTCGGGCGAATAGTCGACGAAGTGGTCCTCATCGAACGTAATGGTCGGGCGACGCGAGCGATAGTCGAGTAAGAGGTCGGTGTTGAATCGAATGATCTCTTCGGGCGCATACTGCTCCCATAAAAACTCGTCGAGTTGCGAGATGACACCGCCAGCGTCACTGATACCAGCCAACGCAACAATCAGCGGGAGGCCCTTTGGTACCAATGCACGGCGCTCGGCGTAGACCGCTGAAAAAATCGAATCTGTCACACCTCCATACTACGAAGGCTGCACTGCTCCTCTCCGTTCTCACATCACGCCCTCAGCGAACCGCAATCTTTGGCGGCTTCCCACATGCTGATCCGTCTTCGCCGAGTAGTAGGCTTGAGGAGGCGTGTCAGCCACACCGTTTCGACACAATATGACCGAGGGAGACCCCACTTGGCTACTCAGCAGTTTGACATCGTTGTTCTCGGCGGAGGCAGTGCAGGTTATGCAACTGCCCTGCGTGCAAAACAACTCGGTTTCAGTGCGGCGGTGATTGAAAAAGACAAGCTCGGTGGCACCTGTTTGCATCGGGGATGCGTACCGACTAAGGCGCTGTTGCACTCGGCTGAGATTGCAGATGTTGCGCGAGACGGCGCACAGTACGGCGTGATGTCAAGCGTGAGCGAGATCGATATCGCGGGTGTCAATAGCTTCCGCACGAAGCTCGTTGAAGGTAAGTTCAAGGGACTCCAGGGACTGCTGAAGGCAAACGGTATTACCGTCATCGACGGCGAAGGCCGTCTCGTTGCTCCGAACACGGTTCGCGTCGGCGCTGACGACATCATCGGCACCCACATCGTGCTTGCTACCGGCTCCTACTCACGGTCGCTGCCCGGTCTTGATATCGAGGGCCGCATCATCACCAGCGAGCAGGCGCTTGAGCTTACCGAGTTGCCGAAGCGAGTCATTATTTTGGGTGGCGGCGTCATCGGCGTCGAGTTCGCAAGTGTCTGGCGCTCGTTTGGCGCAGAGGTGACCATCGTCGAGGGGCTCCCCCACCTGGTACCAAACGAAGAAGAATCAGTTTCCAAGCAGCTCGAGCGAGCATTCCGCAAGCGCGGCATCGACTTCAAGCTTGGCGTTCGTTTTCAGACTGCGACGCAAACCGCAGACAGCGTCACGGTCACGCTGGAAGATGGCACCGTCATTGAGGCTGACTACCTGCTCGTCGCCGTCGGCCGTGGTCCCGCTACCCAGGGTCTCGGATTCGAAGAGGTTGGCATCACGATGGATCGCGGCTTCGTGCTCGCGAACGAGCGTCTTGAAACCAATGTGCCCGGCGTCTACGCGGTTGGTGACATTGTTCCCGGCCTACAACTGGCACACCGCGGATACCAGCAGGGCATTTTCGTCGCCGAACAGATCGCTGGTCTGAACCCGGTGGTCGTTGAAGACGTCAACATTCCAAAGGTGACCTATTGCGACCCTGAAATCGCCTCGGTTGGCTACACCGAAGCGAAGGCTCAGGAGAAGTTCGGCAAGGAGAATGTGACCTCCTACGAGTACAACTTGGCCGGCAACGCAAAAAGCTCAATTCTTGGTACCGCTGGCACCGTGAAAGCAGTTCGCGTCAACGACGGCCCCGTCGTCGGTGTGCACATGATTGGTGCCCGAGTCGGTGAACTCGTGGGCGAAGCGCAGCTCATCGTGAACTGGGAAGCCTACCCAGAAGACGTGGCACCGTTCATTCATGGCCACCCTACGCAGAATGAAACCATTGGCGAAGCAATGCTGAAGCTCGCCGGCAAACCGCTGCACGCGATCTAAGACGCCTGCACCCCTAGACGAAATAAATGATCGGAGAAAATCACGATGAGTGAGTCGGTAGTGCTCCCCGCACTTGGCGAGAGCGTGACTGAAGGAACCGTGACCCGGTGGCTGAAGCAGGTTGGTGACCGCGTTGAGGTAGACGAGCCATTGCTCGAAGTCTCAACAGACAAGGTTGACACCGAGGTGCCTTCACCCATCGCTGGTGTGGTCGAAGAAATCCTCGTGCAAGAAGACGAGACCGCCGAGGTCGGCGCAGTGCTTGCGCGCATCGGTGATGGCTCGGGCGCAGCCGCTGCGCCAGCCGCTCCTGCACCCCAAGAAGTGAGTGCACCAGCTGAGCAGCCCGCTGCGGCAGCACCTCAGGTGGCAGCAGTTCCCGAGCCTGCACCCGCACCCGCGAGCACAGGCGACGCACAAGATGTCGTGCTGCCCTCACTTGGCGAAAGCATCACTGAGGGTACGGTGACGCGCTGGCTGAAGCAGATCGGCGAATCGATCGAGGTCGATGAGCCTATTCTCGAGGTGTCAACCGACAAGGTTGATACTGAAGTTCCTTCACCTGTTGCAGGTGTCCTGCAAGAGATCCTCGTGCAAGAAGACGAGACAGTCGAAGTTGGCGCCGTTCTCGCGCGAGTCGGTTCGGGCGCAGCAGCTCCGGCTGCTCCGGCAGCTGCTGCCGCACCAGCGGCACCGGCACCGGCCCCAGCAGCTCCGGCAGCAGCAGCTCCGGCAGCACCGGCCCCAGCAGCCGCTCCGGCTCCGGCACCCACCCCGGCACCGTCAGCACAGACGGCACCAGCAACCTCGGCAACTGGTGGTTCTGGATACGTCACACCGATCGTGCGCAAGTTTGCATCTGAGCAGGGCGTAGACCTCTCACAGGTGCGCGGCACCGGTGTCGGCGGTCGAATTCGCAAGGAGGACGTGCTCGCAGCCGCTGCGCAGCGTCCAAGTGCTCCCCCTGCAGCCGCTGCTGCACCGCCAGTGGTGTCAGAGCTTCGCGGCACCACCCAGCCAATGAGCCGTCTGCGCAAGGTCATCGCTCAGCGCGCAGTCGAGTCGATGCAGGGAACCGCGCAGCTCACGACGGTGGTTGAGGTGGACGTCACCAAGATTGCGCGTTTGCGCGATGCGAAGAAGGTCGAGTTCCTCGACAAGACCGGTTCGAAGCTCTCGTTCATGCCGTTCTTCGCGCTCGCTGCAGCAGAGGCACTCCGCACCTACCCGATCATCAACTCAACCGTTGAGGGTGACACGATCAGCTACCCGGCCACCGAAAACCTGAGCATCGCAGTCGACACCGAACGCGGCCTGCTCACTCCGGTGGTGCGCGATGCTGGCGAGAAGAACATTGCACAGCTGTCACAGGACATCGCCGATCTCGCGGCACGCACCCGTGACAACAAGCTCACTCCCGATGAGCTGGCTGGCGGCACGTTCACGCTGACCAACACGGGCTCACGCGGCGCGCTGTTCGACACCCCGATCGTCTTCTTGCCGCAGACCGCGATTCTCGGCACTGGCGCGGTCATCAAGCGTCCCGTCGTCATGAGCGGACCTGAGGGTGAGTCGATCGCTGTTCGTTCGATGGTCTACCTTGCGCTCTCGTATGATCACCGAATCATTGACGGAGCCGATGCTGCCAGGTTCCTTGGCCAGCTGAAGGCGCGGCTCGAGGAAGGCAACTTCGAGGCGAACCTGGGTATCTAAGCGCTCATCACGATGATCGGCAGGCGTGCGTATTGTCACGCGCCTGCCGATCATGTGTGTGAGGACTTCATGCGAGCTGAGGCCAGATGATTCATCAGTGCGCAGTTCAGCGAGCGCCTCATCGACGCAATCAATCAGAAACGCACCAACATCAGGTCCTGCCCAACTGCGAATGATGCTTCCGATAGCTGGCTTCGGAATGCCAAACGCGAAGCAGCACTCATCATGGCCGGCACGCGCGTGGCGTTTTTCAAGGAGACTCCATCGAACCGTGCGAAAGGCTCCCCGGGAGTTTTTTCGCCGAATAGTTCGACCCGCCCAGTGCACATCTGAGGCACCGAGCAAGCCAGTGCACCACCCATGAGCTTTCATCTCATGGGCTAGCGCGCACAATTGGACCACAGCCCAAGCGATCTCGCTGACAGGTGGGCGAGGTGGTGTGGTTCTCATCCCGCAACACTATGGGTGCATGCGTTCGTCCTCGGCTCAATTCCACAGATGTGACGCGTGCGCACGATTCGCCCAGCTGTGGACGACGAATGAAGCCCCCGCGAACAGATAAGATGGAGACCATGGCCAAGGAGAAAAAGCAACGCGCACCCAAGCCCCCCGGTCGCATCAAACAGATGGTGCAGATCTACCACAACACGAAGCGGTACGATCGCAATCTCACCCTCATCTTGGTGCTGTGCTTCATCGGCCCTATCGCGCTGTCGTTGCTCGCTGCGTGGTTCTTCAATAACAACATCTTTGGCTGGATCGTCTGGCCGATTACCGGCCTCTTGGTGGGCCTCTTGCTCGCCATGATCGTGCTCGGCAGGCGCGCCGAGAGCGTCGCCTACGCGCAGCTCGACGGTCAACCCGGCGCAGTTGGCGCAGTCATCAATGGCGCACTGCGTCGTTCATGGCGTGGCAGCGAGGTTCCAATCGCGATGACGAAGCAACAAGACGCCATCTACCGCGTCGTCGGGCGCGGCGGTGTGGTGCTGATCGCCGAAGGCAGTTCCACCAGAACCAATCAGCTCGTCAACCGAGAGATGGTCAAACTGCGGCAGGCGCTGCGCGGTGTGCAGCTCACTTCGCTGTACGTTGGCCCAGACGGCAACGGCATTCCCCTGAACAAGCTCTCAAAGGCACTTGTCAAGCTCAAGCCAGTGCTCAATCGGCGCCAGGTGAATGAGGTCTACAATCGTCTGCTTTCGCTGAAGGCAGACCCGGTCGGCATCCCGAAGGGCATCGACCCATACAAGGTTCGCGCACAGCGACCCCGTTAAGCCTGATCCAGGCTCCTCGCCGTAGCGACCCAGCTTCTACGGACTCAGTTCTCAGACGAGTCTGTTCTCAGTGGAGCGGCTCGCTCTCAGACCACCCTCATCGGTGAGTCTCAGCCGCGTACCAACACGGTGCCTGCGATCTTGTCGTGGAAGCCACGCTGATCGCTATCCCACACCAGCACAGGAATCACGAGAGCGAGCAGCACGGTGCGCACGATGGGTCGCCACCAGCCGACCCAGCCACCTGCGATGGGCACGACCCGCATACCCGTCAGTCGGTGACCCACGGAACCACCGAGTGTGGGAATCAAGAGCACCTGCATCATCACAAAAATCACATAGGTTGCCCAGCTGTAGGCACCCGAACTATACGGCGCAAACAAGAGCGCGATAACCATCGCGACGCCCCAATCGATCAAGATTGCAAACACCCGGCGCCCGAAGCGTCCCACTGACCGCGGCCCATCCTCAGGAAGTCCGAGTCGTTCACCCGGCCACTTACTAGGTGCTAAATCTCCGAACTTGCGTGGCTGCGAGGGTTGAGGCATGTCATCCATTCTACGAACCCGCGCCTGTGCATCCGCGACGCTCACGGAAGCGCCCCGACGCGTTCATTCGAAACACGATCGAAACATTGTTCTCATGACGCTGAAATACGTGTGCCGTAATCTACATAGTGCATCGGGGCACACGTCCCCGAGAGTTATTGAGGAGCAACATGTTCACTACACCGCAGGAAGTGCTCGACTATATTCGAGAAACCGACGTCAAATTCGTTGATATTCGTTTCAGCGATTTGCCCGGTGTGCAGCAGCATTTCAATGTTCCCGCGGCCACGGTTGATCTCGACTTTTTCGAGGTCGGGCAAATGTTTGATGCCTCGTCTATTCGCGGATTCGCGGGCATCGCCGAAAGTGATATGCAGCTCATTCCTGATGTCACTACGGCCTACATTGACCAGTTTCGCGCGGAGCGCACCCTCGTGCTTATCTTCGATATTTATAACCCCCGAACCGGCGAAATCTATGCTCGTGACCCCCGCCAGGTGGCGAAGAAGGCAGAACGATACCTGAGCTCAACCGGCATCGCAGACACCGCGTTTTTCGCGCCGGAGGCAGAGTTTTACATCTTCGATTCGGTTCGCTATGAGACCACCCCCCAACGCACCTTCTACGAGGTTGACTCAGAAGAGGCCCATTGGAACTCAGCCGCGAAGATCGAGGGTGGCAACCTCGGAAACACGACAAGGCCCAAGGGTGGCTACTTTCCAGTTTCACCCGTCGACAAGCAAGCCGACCTTCGCGATGACATCTCTATGCGACTCATTGAAGCCGGGCTTCACCTCGAGCGCGCGCACCACGAGGTGGGCGCACCTGGCCAGGCAGAGATCAACTACCGCTTCAACACGATGGTGAGCGCCGCTGACGATGTATTGAAGTTCAAGTACATCGTCAAGAACACCGCTGAGCTGTGGGGCAAGACTGCGACATTTATGCCGAAGCCAGTATTCGGCGACAATGGTTCGGGTATGCACACTCACATGTCACTGTGGAAAGAGGGCTCTCCCCTGTTCTACGACGAGAATGGGTATGCCGGGCTCAGCGATCTTGCACGCTGGTACATCGGCGGAATCCTCAAGCACGCGGCCGCGGTGCTCGCATTCACCAATCCCACGATCAACAGCTATCGTCGTCTGGTCAAGGGCTACGAGGCTCCAGTGAACCTTGCATACTCGGCAGGCAACCGCTCTGCGGCGATCCGCATTCCGTTGACCGGTTCGAACCCGAAGGCAAAACGCATCGAGTTTCGCGCGCCAGACGCGTCGGGCAACCCATACCTCGCCTTCGCTGCGCAGCTCATGGCGGGACTTGACGGCATTCGCAATCGCATCGAGCCAATGGAGCCAATCGACAAGGATCTCTACGAACTTCCTCCCGAGGAAGCAAAGAACATCCCGCAGGTACCAGGCTCGCTAGACGAGGCGCTCGAAGCGCTCGAAGCTGATCATGACTTCCTGCTCGAGGGAGGGGTGTTCACGAAGGACTTGATTGACACGTGGATCTCACTCAAGCGCGAAACCGAACTGGCACCGATGGCACTGCGACCGCACCCCTACGAATTCGAAATGTATTTCGGAGTGTGACGTTGAGCCTGTCAGGGTAGACGCGCGAGCTCACTTCGAGGCGAGCCTCAGGGCCTGGTTTACACCGGGAACTGAGGCTCGTCTTCGTATCCAAAGAACTCTCGCTCGAATACTCGCCGCGCGCGCCTGCTCACACCGAACCAGCGTTCCTCAAGTTCGGTCGTTTGCAGAGCACTCATACCGAGCACCCCGGCAATACCAGCGAGCTGCGCACGGTCGGTCGGCAGCACATCGCTCGCACGCCCGCTCCAAAGTTTGATCGCAGACCGAATCTCACTCGCGAAACGCCAAGCCTCTTCAAGCAGAATGCGGTCATCTGAACGCAACAACGACAATTGTTCGGCGGCATGCAATGCCTGCAGCGTCGAAGTCGTACGCAAGCTCGGATGCTGGGCAGCGTAACGCAATTGCAACAACTGCACGAGCCACTCCACATCGCTCACGCCTCCTGGCCCGAGCTTCAGGTGCCTGCGAGGATCGGCACCACGGTCGAGTCGCTCAGCCTCGACTCGCGCCTTGATGCGGCGAATCTCACGAATGCCCGACTCATCAAGCGAATCTGGGTAACGAATTTCGTCGGCGAGCCTGATGAATGCTTCGCCGAGTTCCGCATCACCCGCAGCCGGCCGCGCCCGAAGCAGCGCTTGAGCTTCCCAGGCGAGAGACCAGCGCTCATAATAGGCCCGAGAGGCATCGAGGCTGCGCGCGAGCGGGCCGTTCTTCCCTTCGGGCCGCAAATCAAAGTCCAGGTCGACCGAAAATCGGGGATCATCGATGAGCGCGCGCAATCGCGAGACCATGGATTCCGCGGTGCGCTGCGCACTGCCAACGGCCTCAGCGTCGGCGCCTGGTCGCGGCCGATACACCGCGAGAAGGTCGAGATCGCTCGCAAATCCGAGTTCTTCACCGCCAAATCGACCGAGGGCAATCAGCGACATGTCAATTGCGTGCACTGCGGAATGTTCATCTTCGAAGCTCACGGATGACATCAGCAGGCTCTCAAGCAAGGCCGTGTGTGTTGCGCTCAGTCCTGCGGCAACGTCTGCTTCACCGAGCACCCCGACCAGCCGGCCAAGCGCGATGCGCAATACCTCCCGCCGATGCACTCCACGCAGCGCATCGGCCGCGAGGGCGAGGCTTTCGCGCCGTGAGACAAGTCGTCGCATCTCCTCCCGCAGCGCACTGAGCGGAGGTGGATGCAACCGTTCATCCCGCTCAAGCCACGCAACCGCTTCGGGAATACTCTCGAGCAGTTCAGCGGCAAATCGCGAAGTCGAGAGCACGCGAGTGAGACGTTCCGCCGCCTCGGTGCCGTCTCGAAGCAAACGCAGGTACCAGGGAGTGTCCCGGTTCGCTTCGCTCACCCGACGGAATGCAAGGAGCCCGTAGTCGGGGTCGGTCCCTTGGGCCAACCACAGGAGCAGCACCGGCAACAGGTTTCGTTGAATCTTCGCTGTTCTCGTCGTACCCGTCGTCAGCGCGGCCAAATGCCGCATCGCACCTGCAGGATCGCGAAAGCCAATGCTCTGCAGACGCGCTTTGGCCTGTTCAGATCCGAGAGCAAAGCCGTCATCCGGTAAGGCAGCGACCGCACTCAGCAGCGGTGCATAGAACATCTTGAGGTGGAGCTCATGCACCTCACTGCGAATCTTCCTCCACAGTTCCACAAGGGCCTCTGCATTTGGAGCGAGCCGCGACGACCGCGCGAGCACTCGGAGCTGTTCTCCATCACGCGGCATAAGCGCGGTGCGCCGAAGATCACGCAATTGCAGCCGATGCTCAAGCACTCGGAGCCGTCGATAGTGCGTAGCAAGCCGGTCACCGTCGGCACGCGCAATATACCCGCCGTCGACGAGCGCTGAGAGCGCAGGCAGTGTGCCTGCGGCGTGGAGGCTCTCGTCGTACAGTCCGTGCACGAGTTGCAGCAGTTGCACGCTGAACTCAATGTCCCGCAGCCCTCCGGGGCCGAGCTTGAGTTCGTATTCTTGGTCATTCGAGTCGAGGTGCTCGGTCACTCGCTCGCGCATGCGCTGGACTGAACCGACAAAATCGTCTCTCCCGCTCGAAGCCCATACGAGCGGTCGAGTCTGCGCTACGAACGCCGCACCGAGGTCGAGGTCACCCGCGGCTGCGCGTGCTTTCAGCAGGGCCTGAAACTCCCACGTCTTTGCCCAACGCTCGTAGTAGGTCATCATCGAGGTGAGGCTTCGCACGAGCGCACCGTTTCGGCCCTCGGGCCGAAGATTTGGGTCAACCTGCCACAGCGGAGGCTCGAGAGCAGGTTCATGAATCGCGCGCATGAGTTCGGTCGCGAGTCGGGTGCCGAGACGTTGCGCCCGGTCGAGGTCCCCCTCAGCATCGGCTGGTTCTGCGAGAAACATCACGTCAACGTCGCTCACGACATTGAGCTCGAGTGCCCCGCACTTGCCCATCGTGATCACCGAGAACCGTACCAAGGCGAGTTCCTCGCGCGTTACCGGCACACCGGCCGATTCTGCGAGTACGGTGCCCCGGGCGACGGCAAGCCCGGCTTCTAACGCCGCATCTGCCAAGAAAGACAGCGACCGAGCCACGTCGTCGAAGGCAAGCTCAGCGTGCGTGAACACTCCCCGACTGAGGTCGTACAGCATCACTTCAGCGAGCAGTTCACGATATCTCACCCGCATCGCTGCAGCGCCTGCGGCTCCCGTGAGGGTCGCGATCGGCAGCGTATCGCGAGCATCGGCGTCCACTGCCTCCAGCAATGCCGTTCGAGCCTCCTGCTCTCCCACGAGCGACCCATCACCCTGCAGAAGGTTGCGCAGAGGCCCTGGGTGACGCACAAAAAAGCTCGCAAACGCGGGCGAGCTGCCACACAGCAGCGCGAGTCGTCGCCATTGCACCGCGTGCAGATTCGCGACGCATTCCGGGTGAACAGTTGCGAGTTCACGCACTCGAGCGAGTGCGCTGTCGGGATCAGCAGCCAACGCAAAGGCGTCAAGCAGTTGGTCTGCGCTGAGGCTCACCTCATCGGCAAGCGACCCCAGACTCTCCCGAGCGAGCGTCAGATCACGAAAGCCTGCACGGGCAACATCTGAGAGTGAGTGTGGCCTGGTGTCTCGACTCATAGTGCAGGGAGCGTCACACCGTGCCAAGCATCGAGTTCAGCTCAAAGGGCGTCACCTGCTGGCGATATTTATCAACCTCTTGCCGCTTTTCACGGATCAGGTACGAGAACACCTGCTCCCCCAGGGTGTCCGCGACAAGCTCGCTCCGCTCCATTACCGCGAGTGCGTGTTCGAGGCTGAACGGAAGCGGATCAAAGCCCATCGTGCGCCTCTCAGCGTCACTCAATGCCCACATACTGTGCTCAGCTTCGGGCGGAAGCTCATACTCTTCTTCGATGCCCTTCAGGCCCGCAGCAAGCAGCACCGAGAACGCCAGGTAGGGGTTTGTCGCGCTATCGACCGCTCGATACTCGACTCTGGCGCTGCTGCCCTTGCCCGGCTTATAGAGCGGAACTCGCACGAGCGCACTGCGATTCAAATGGCCCCAGCTCACATATGACGGCGCCTCGTCGCCACCCCACAGCCGCTTGTATGAGTTCACATACTGGTTCGTCACCGCGGTGAACTCGGGGGCGTGCCGCAACAGGCCTGCGACAAACCTTCGGCCGGTTTGTGAAAGCTGATACTTGGCGCCAGGATCATAGAACGCATTCGCATCACCCTCAAACAGCGAGAGATGCACATGCATTCCGCTGCCGGGTTGCCCCGCGAGCGGCTTTGGCATAAAGGTCGCGTGCACGCCTTGGCTAATCGCAACCTCTTTCACAACGGTGCGAAACGTCATGATGTTGTCGGCCATGGTGAGTGCATCGGCGTAGCGCAGATCGATCTCGTTTTGGCCGTGCCCGCCCTCGTGGTGGCTAAACTCCACCGAGATGCCGAGGTCTTCGAGCATGTTGACACTCTCACGCCGAAAGTCGTGCGCAGTGCCACCCGGCACGTTGTCGAAGTACCCGGCCCGGTCGACGGGCACGGGGCCTTCTGCCCCAAACTCACCAGATTTGAAGAGATAGAACTCAATTTCTGGGTGCACATAGAAGCTAAACCCGTGATCGGCTGCCCGCGCAAGTGATCGTTTCAAGACGTTGCGTGGGTCAGCCGCCGCGGCTTCACCGTTCGGAGTGCGAATGTCACAAAACATGCGCGCCGTTGGCTCGACGCTGCTCCGCCAGGGCAACAGCTGAAACGTCGAGGGGTCTGGGATCGCGAGCAAGTCGCTCTCGAAGGCCCGCGTCATGCCCTCGATAGCGCTGCCGTCGAACCCAACGCCCTCACGAAACGCGCCCTCGACCTCTGCGGGGGCAAGCGCAACTGACTTGAGTGTGCCAGCAACATCAGTAAACCAAAGCCGCACAAATCGCACGCCTCGCTCTTCGATGGTGCGCAGAACGAAATCACGCTGCTTGCTCACGTCGAACTCCTTTGCGTTGATGCATTCAGGGTACCGATCACATGTGACGGGAGTGTTTCCCGATCAGATTAGATCAGTTCTTCGTCATCCTCTTGACGAATCAGCCTGGCACGCTCCTCGATGATCTCCAGCGCACGACTCGCTTCTTCCTCGGTCTTGAATGGGCCAAGGCGGTCAATCGAAAGCGACTGCTGGCCCTTCTCGACCTGACCAGTTTTTACATTGAACCAGTAGGTTTCGTCGCTGTCATCAATGCCCCAGTCACGCTTTGACAAGTGGAAGACCTTTCTCGCTGAGAACGAGAGCCAACTGTGCTCTCTAGACTTAGCGTATGCCCTTTGACGCCGATGGACACATCATCGCGGGAACTGTCTCGTCAGGACTTCCCGTAGACACACATATTGTGAGACCCCCCTACGTTGGGTTACCGCATCCTCCCGCATATACAGGCGATAACACCTACACCGAAGCTGAGATCGAAAAGATTCGTGCGGCGGGTCGAATCGCGGCCCAGGCGCTCGATGCCGTCGGCGACGCTGTGCGCCCAGGGATCACCACGCAAGAACTCGATCGCATCGCTCACGAGGTCGTAGTGGGCGCCGGAGCATACCCATCGACACTCGGTTATCGCGGCTACCCGAAGTCGAGCTGTACCTCAGTCAACGAGGTGATTTGTCACGGCATCCCCGACGACACGGTGCTGCGCGACGGCGATCTGGTCAATGTTGATGTGACCGCCTACCTCGATGGCTACCACGGCGATCTCAATCGCACCTTTCGAGTCGGCACCGTGTCAGAAGATGCCGAACTCTTGATTCAGCGCACTCACGAGGCAATGATGCGCGGAATCAAGGCGGCAATGCCTGGCCGCGAAGTCAATATCATTGGGCGGGTGATTGAAACCTATGCCAAGCGGTTCGGCTATGGCGTAGTGCGCGACTTCACTGGCCACGGAGTGGGCGCTGCCTTTCACACGGGGCTGATCATTCCCCATTACGACTCAGCGCCGCTTTTTGGCGATGTGATCAAGCCAGGCATGGTGTTCACGGTGGAGCCCATGCTCACCCTCGGCACGCACGAGTGGGAAATGTGGGAAGACAACTGGACCGTCGTGACGAAGGATCGATCACTCACCGCGCAGTTCGAGCACACCATCGTGGTTCGCGAAAATGGTGCGGAGATTCTCACACTGTCAGACTGAAATCGACCGTCGGCTCACGCGTCGACGAAGGTCTTGCGTGACCAACGTGCGACGATCTTCGGGTACTGCTCGGGAAGCGCCCTGACGAGCCGGTCAACCATGCGCGCCTGGCCCAGCAACACACGGCCACGCCTCCGCTCAACGCCGCGAAGAATGCGCTGTGCCGCATCATCTGCGCTCATTCTAAAGAGCTTCTGCTTGTACACTTCGTTGCGCCGTCGCTCAGCATCGGTGAGCGCAGCCTCCGCTTCGCCCGCCCCGGGCCTGCCTCCCAGAGCCACCGGTTTCGCGTCACGAATGGCCGTGCGCACGCCACCGGGATGCACCACGGTCACAGCGACCGGGGCCTCAGCAAGCAGCAACTCCGCACGAAGTGTTTCGGTAAAGCCACGCACCGCAAACTTGGTGGTGCAATAGGCGCCGATGCCGGGCTGAGCCATGATGCCGTTGAGGCTTGAAATGTTCACGACGTGTCCCTCACCCGAGGCAATGAGGTGAGGCAAGAACTCCTTGGTGCCATAAATCACGCCCCAGAGGTTCACGCCGATGGTGCGTTCGAACACCGAGTAGTCCTCGTCAACGATGCTGGTGGCTCCCCCGCCCAAGCCTGCAATGTTATAGACCTGGTGCACCGTGCCGAATCGCTCGACGGCAGCCGTCGCGAACGCCGCGACTTGATCCCGCGAGCTCATATCGACCTTCATCGTGAGGGTGTCTGGTGGCAGCAATGAGCGGGTTTCTTCGAGCCCCTGTTCGTCCCAGTCGGCGAGAGCCAGGGTTGCACCACGGCGCCCAAGCTCGACCGCGACCGCCCTGCCGATCCCGCTCGCGGCGCCGGTCACTGCCGCGACCTTACCTTCGAAACCGTTACCCATATCGTTCGGCCTCCTCGCCGCACCCTGTGTCAACTAGAATCGTAGCTGGAATGGGCCAGCGGACGGTCGCGTCGCGGTGTCTCGACACACGCGCCGAGGAACGTCCGGGCTGCACAGAGGAGAACGGTGGGTAACGCCCACCCGGGGTAACCCGCGAGAAAGTGCAACAGAGAGCAGACCGCCTCGCTCGGCAACGGGCGCGGTAAGGGTGAAAGGGTGGTGTAAGAGACCACCAGCGTTCGTGGCGACACGGGCGGCTAGGTAAACCTCGTTCGCAGCAAGGCCAGACAGAAGACGTTGACGCTCCTCGCCGAGTCTTCGGGTAGGCCGCTAGAACCCGTCAGTAATGGTGGGTCGAGAGAGATGACCGTACTAAGACAGGACCCGGCGTATAGCTGGCCCATTCCCCTTTGAAGAGCGAGACCGAGACGGTCTCGCCGCCGAACCGCACGAAGTCCAGAAAAGGCTTTTGCACTCAGCGGTTCGCGCAGCGTATAGCTGACCCATTCCCCTACTCGTCGACGCGGACGAGGATCGCACCACTCTGGGGGCAGTACGCAAGTTCGTCTGCTGGCACCTCGCGCACCGCGGCGAGTTCAGCTGGCGCCAGTTCCATGTTGCTCGCCTCTGACACGTTGCCTCGAAGTCGCGCGACGGCAATGCCGTGCCGCGCACGCAATTGTTCGTAGTGTTCACGCAGGTCCCCCTGCACCTCAGCAGAAAGGCCTGCGCGCTCCTCAGTTGCTTCGGCGATCTCACGATCGATCTCGCGCTCACCTGCGGCCAACTCCGCAGCCAACGCAGCACGCTCTTGATCGATCTCGCTGAGTCGCCCCGCGGCAGCATCAAAGCGTTTCGCGGCCTGTTCGTCCGTCTCCATCAGCTCGAGCTCGCGATCTTCGAGCTCTGATTTGCGTCGACGCAGCACCTCAAGCTCGCCTTCGATCGCCTGGGCTTCTTTTGCCGACGTACTCACGGCAAGCAACTGGTCATCACGCTCGATGCGCTGCTGCACCGTGGCGACGTCGCTCTCGAGGCGATCGATCTCTGCCTTCTGAGTGTCACGCTCACGCTGCACCGCCATGAATTCTGATTTGGCGTCAGCAGCTCTTCCGTCGATCGTAACCAGTTGCGCACGTTCGGGAAGTTGCTCTCGACGCCTCCGCAAACGAGCGAGCAGCGTGTCGAGGTCTTGCAAATTCAGCAGCAGTGTCTGCTGGCGCGGGCTGGCCTTCATGCGTCACAGCCTACTGCGAAGTCCCAAGGATCAGTGCGCACCTGGCTGACTCGAAATTCAACATTCGGAAGCTCCTCGCCGAGCCGCTTGGCCGCGCCGTCAAGCCAGAGTGACTCGGAAGCCCAGTGGGCAACATCGATCAGCGCGGGGCCCGGCGCCACGAGCGAAAGCTCGAGAGAGTCTTGCGCAGGATGGTGCCGCAGGTCAGAAGTGACATAGACGTCACTGGCGCGCACCGCAGGGTGATCAAGCACACTGTCGCCGGCTCCGCCCAACACTGCGATGTTCGTGACCATGCGTTCGGGGTTGCCCGCAACACGAACACCAGAGACAGTCGCCGGAAGCACCCGCGCAACCCGCTCCGCAAATTCACGCAGCGTCACCGCTGGTTCGAGTCTCCCAGTTCGCCCGAGGCCGAAGTGTTCGCCGGGACCCTCCGCAGGAATGATCGGTTCGCACTGCTGCAATCCGAGCTGTTCAGCAATGACAGCTGAGACCCCACCGTCGGGCTGGTCAGCGTTCGTGTGCGCGGTGAAGAGCGCGCAGTTGCCACGAATCAAATCAGCAATCATTGCCCCCTTGCCGGTGTTTTCGGCGACGCTGTGCACGCCTCGCAACAGCAGTGGATGGTGAGTCATGAGCAGATCGGCGCCCCATCCCAATGCGTCATCGACGGTCGCGCGAACCGCATCTACTGCGAGGAGCACCTTGCGAACTCGGGCGCTTGGGTCACCGGTCACGAGCCCCACCCGATCCCAAGGTTCAGCGGTGCCTGCGGGCCACAGTTGCTCAGCAACCTGAATCACGTCACTCAATGTTGATGCGCTCATGGTTCGAGGGTATCGGAGCAGTTCACCGGTTTGAGCCGTTTCAGCAGCTGTGGCATCCATTGCGTGGGATACTAGAGGGAGGGCGCCCTCGCGCCGCGGCGGGCAGGCCGATATTTGTCCAATCCAAGAAGGGACTCACTGTTCACATGAAGCAGCGCGCTGATGCACACCTCGAAGCATGGAACGCCAAGCAACAACTCGCGGAGCAAATGATTCCGCAGATCGGTCAGCTCTATCGTGGACGGGACGTCGTCATGTCGGTGCACGGCCGCAGCCTGGTCGGCCGTTCCGCAATCGACATTATTCGTGCGCACAGCTACGCTCGCAAAATTGACGAGGTTGAGCTTCCGCTGACCGAAACAAGCGCCATCGTTGAGGCGCTTACGGCGATTCAGCCCGGACCGGTCTCGGTCGATCTCGCGTTGCTCGCAAAGGGGTTCCGTGAGTCAGGTCAGAGCGACTTGGTCGCTTTCTTGCGTGAGCAGCTTGCCCCTGCGCTTGACGCCGACCAGAGCACCGGGACCGATGTGGTGCTCTATGGTTTCGGCCGCATCGGCCGACTGCTGGCCCGCATCATCATTGATCACTCAGGCAGTGGCAACACGCTCAACCTTCGCGCGATTGTGGTGCGCAAGGGAGCAGAGAACGACCTGGTCAAGCGCGCAAACCTCTTGCGCCGCGATTCGGTACACGGCCCGTTCAATGGCACCATCAAGGTGCTCGAAGACGAGAATGCGATCCTCGCCAACGGCGTGCGCATCCAGGTGATCTACTCAGACGACCCATCGACCGTCGATTACTCACAGTACGGCATTGAGAACGCAATCCTCGTTGACAATACGGGCCGCTGGCGCGACGCGGAGGGGCTCGAGCAGCACCTCAAGAACCCTGGCATTTCCCGCGTTCTGCTCACCGCACCAGGCAAGGGTGACATGCTGAACGTGGTCTACGGCGTCAACAGCGACAAGATCACCGATAGCGACCGAATTGTGTCAGCTGCGTCGTGCACCACCAACGCCATCACCCCGGTCTTGAAGGTCTTGAACGATTCGTTTGGTGTCACCAAGGGTCACGTCGAGACCGTTCACGCTTACACCAACGATCAGAACCTGATTGACAACTTCCACAAGGGCGATCGACGCGGCCGTTCGGCAGCACTCAATATGGTGCTCACTGAGACCGGCGCAGCGTCTGCCGTGGCGAAGGCATTGCCCGAGTTCGCTGGCAAGTTGACCGGCAATGCCATTCGCGTTCCGACGCCAGACGTGTCAATGGCCGTGCTCAACCTGCAGTTCGACCGTGACGTCACTCGCGAAGAGATCAACGGTCGCCTGTCGGAGGTGTCACTCACCGGCGCGCTGCGTACTCAGATCGACTACGTCGAGTCTCCCGAAATCGTCTCCACCGATTTCGTGGGGTCAAACCGCGCAGGCATCGTTGACGGTCTCGCCACTATTTCCAGCGGTGATAGTGCCGTCGTCTACGTCTGGTATGACAACGAGTATGGCTACAGCTGCCAGGTGGTTCGCATCATCGAGCAGCTCGCCGGCAGCCATCCTGCTCAGCTTCCTGCTCGCACCCAGTAACTCACCTCATCCGTCGCAACACTGAGAAAGGCAACCACCATGGCCGAGAAATACATCATCGGAGTCGATGGATCTGAGCAGAGCCGCGTCGCGCTCGACTGGGGTCTTCGTCGCGCAGCACAGACCGGAGCTCACGTCGAGTTGCTTCACGTTGCCGACGATTCCTTTCTGAGCGAGAGCGTCGCATTTCTGAGCGAAGCGCAGCAGGCGTCTGAACAGATGCTTGAAGCTGAGCGTGAGTACGCAATTGCCGCAGGTTTCGGAGGCGTGATCACGGGCACCGCGGTGGTCGGTCACCCGATTGCTGAGGTCGAGGAGGCCTCGAAGCGAGCTGATCTTGTGGTGCTCGGCGCACACGCGGGCAGCCGCTTCGCGGGCTCCTTCTTCGGTACGCGTGCGGTGAAGATTGCCGCAGTGGCACACTGCCCCGTCGCGGTGGTTCCCTTTGAAGTTGAGGGTGAGGTTCGACCCGGCGTCGTCGTCGGCATTGATGGCAGCGATGCAGCACAAACGGCACTCGCTTTTGCCGCGGAAGAGGCGTCATCTCGCGGCGTGCCACTGATCGCCGTCTACGCCTGGATGCCGCCGCTGACCCCGGGCCTCGAGTACCTGTGGAGCGAAGAGCTCGTCGAGTCTCAGCGTACTGCCGCTGAAGAAGCAATTGCGATCGGCACTGCTGGGTTCGCTGAACGCTACCCGGATCTGATGATCGAACGCAAGATTGTGCAGGCGCCACCGGTTGCCGCACTGTTGCAAGCGGCTGAATATGCCGACACGATCGTTGTGGGTAGCCGGGGCCGTGGGGGTCTCTCGCGTCTGCTTCTCGGCTCTGTGAGCCACGGTGTGCTGCAGTCGCTTCCGCGCACCACCATCGTGACGCGATCCTAACTCGCCCTGCACTGCAACTGGGTGGATTTCATGCTGGAAACCACCCAGTTGCATGACTCTCTACGCTGATAAGCTCCCAGCAAATATTGTGTCTCTTTTGTTACACTCCCAAGGGTGATAGCACGTACTGGATCCACAAGATCCCCCGACCCGAGACCCGCGCGAACCCGCGCTTCAATCCTCAGCGCTATCGAGCGTCTCGGCGCAGCAGGCACCGACCTCAGCGTCGCAGGCATCGTCTCCGAAGCACAATTGAGTCGCAGTAGTTTCTACTCCCAGTTCAAAGATCTTGGCGATGTCGCTGTGCAGCTCGTTCGAGAACTCTACGTCGAACTCCAGCAGCGTGACGCTGAGCTCCGCGAAAAAGGCGGCGCAGAAGAGGCAGCCCGCTCCAGCACGGAGATGCTCATTCAAGAGTTTCAACACCGCCGCAATCTGTATGCAGCAGTACTCGGCGGCGGTGCAACCATCAGCGCCCAGTGGGAAGTCTGCGAAATCATGGCAGAGGGTGCACTCGAGAGCGTTGGCCCCCTCGTCCCAGAGGGCATCAACCCAGTATTTGCAGCAAAATACATTGCTGCTGGAGTGTTAGCCAGCCTGATCGATTGGATCAACGGCGAGGTGCAGTGTGATGAGGCTACGCTGCTTGATCAGATCGTCACCATGTTGCCTGATTGGGTGATCGCTTCACCGACCACGACTCCGTAGTCTGAACCTGGCCAACCAGCCCCACATATCCTCTACGCTTTGGGCATGAGCCTTCATGTAGCGCCGCGACCAGGCATCGAGGATCGGCTGTCGCGCATGATTCAGCTGCCGACGGTCTCCGCTGAGTTGGAGCAACGGGGTAACGAACCATTCGAGCAGTTCATCGTGCTGCTCGAGGAACTCTACCCGCTGGTGCACACGCACCTTGAGCGCGAGCGAACGGGTGAGTTTGGTCTGCTGTTCCGCTGGGAGGCCCCCGGGGCCGTCGGGGATCCACTGGTATTGATGGCCCACTACGACGTCGTTCCGGTCGACGAAACAGATCCGTGGACGTATCCCCCGTTTACAGGCACGATCGCAGACGGCTGGGTTTTCGGTCGTGGCGCGCTTGATGACAAGGGCCCAATGGTGGTGGTGCTCGATGCCGTCGAAAACCTGCTCGCTGCAGGGTTCATGCCGACCCGCGACGTGTACCTTTCGTTCGGAGGCAACGAAGAGACGTTTGGGAACGCTGCGCGCGAGATCTCAGATCTGCTCCAAGAGCGCGGGATCACTCCGTGGATGGTGCTTGATGAGGGCGGCGCAGTAACGAGCGCGCCACTGCCCTTCGTCACTGGGGATGCAGCAATGGTGGGTGTCGGCGAGAAGGGCATCGCGAGCGTCAGATTGACCGCACGCAGCGAGGGCGGCCACGCATCAGTGCCACCACCGCTCACGGCGGTCGGAAGGGTCGCCAAAGCCGTTACCGCACTCACCCCTGGCACGTTCCGCGCGAAGGCACCGAAGGCGATTCCTCGCATGCTCGGGTTGTTCTCCCGGCGCGCCTCGGGCGCGGGCAAAGTGCTCTACCCGGTGCTCGCGCGGTGGCCCTGGCTCAACGCGCGAGTGTTTGCCCTGCTCGGTGGCGAAGCGGCAGCGATGGTGCGCACCACCATCGCCCCGACTCGACTCGATGGCGGCACCGCGAACAACGTGCTGGCGTCACAAGCGAGCGCCACCGTGAACCTCCGGTTGGCGCTCGGCGAAACGGTGCAGAGCACGGTTGACACACTCCGCAGAAGGATCGCCGATCCAGATATCACCATCGAGGTACTCGAGGGGAACGACGCCTCCCCCGAGTCTCCCAGTGATGCGCCACAATTTGCACTGATAGCAGACGCAGTGCATGCATCGCACCCCGCAGCAATCACCGTGCCCTATGTCACAATGGCTGCAACCGATTCTCGCTATTTTCACCGCTACTGCGCCCACACCTATCGGTTCGCGCCGCTGATGATGAGCGCCGAGTTGCGCGCGACGATCCACGGAATCGATGAGCGTGTCGCCATCGACGAACTGCACCGCGGAGAGCTCTTTCACCGCGCACTCATCGAGAGCATGCCCGCATGAGCACAACTGCCGTCGGGGCGAAACGATCCCGCGTAAAGCTCGGCCCCCTGGCCGGAATTGTTGGTTTTCTCGCCTTTGTCGAGTTCACGAGCGGCATATTGCAGGGCTATTACACGCCAATGCTCACCGACATCGCCCGGCACCTCGGCATTCACGACGCCGACGTGAACTGGTTTGAGGGCACGCAGCTGATGCTTTCGGCGCTCGTCGTGCCTGCGTTCGCGAAGCTCGGCGATATGTTTGGGCACAAGCGTATGCTGCTCTGGTCGACGGCACTCACCGCACTCGCTTCGATCGCGCTGCCCTTCACCGACTCCTTCACCGTCTTTCTGATCGCGTGGACCCTGCAGGGGTTCTATGTCGTCTGGTTGCCCCTCGAGATCGCGATCATCTGGTCGCGCACCCGAAACCGCGAGGGCGGCTCTCTGCTCACGGCGAAGGCCGCTGGCATTCTCGTGGCGACTCTTGAAGCTGGCGCGATCACCGGCGCCCTTCTCGGCGGGCAGTTGGTCGACTCGCTGCCACTGTGGATCGTGCTGCTCGTCCCAGCCCTGTTCGTGGTCGCCTGCTATTTCGTCATTCAATTTGGGGTCAAGGAATCAACAGATCATCAGGGTGGAAAGCTCGATCTTGTCGGCCTTTCGCTTATCTCGATTGCACTGATTGCCTTCACCGGCGGCCTCAGTCTGCTGCGACTCAATGGCCCTGCCGATCCGCTGGCATGGTCAGTCGTGGTGCTCGGAGTGGTGCTCGTCGTTCCATTTGTGCTTTACGAGCTGAAGCACCCGGATCCCCTGATCGATGTGCGCATGTTCCGTTCACCCGCGCTTGCGCCGGTGTTTTTGACCGCGGGCCTCTTCGGGGTCAGTGTGCTTGGCGCACAGGCTCCGCTCTCAACGTTCGCGAGAACCGATCCAGAAGTCTATGGTTACGGCCTCGGTACGACCGGTTTTGCAACCTCACTGATTATCGGGCTCTACCTCATCGGCATGATCGCTGGCGCGCTGCTCTTCCCGAAGTTCTCACAGTGGATCTCACCGCGCATCACGCTGATTGGTGCTGCAGGCCTCGTTGGGCTCGGTTACCTGCTGTTCCTGCCGTTCCACGACAGCTACCAGCAGCTGGTAACCAACATGATGATCGCCGGCCTGGGCTCTGGTGCGCTCGTTGCGGCGCTTCCAGCAGCGGCCGCATCTGCCGCCCCTGCAACGCAGACTGGTGTCGCGACAGGGCTCACGAACTCGGTGAAAACGGTAGGAGGGGCGATCGCCTCAGCCGTGTTTGGCATTGTGCTCATGCAGGGTGCAACGGGCGTAGCCGCTGACGCCGCGGGCACTGCTGGTTCTCTGAGTGGGTACTTCTCGGTGTGGGCGATCTGTGGTGTGACTGCGCTCGTCGCTGCGGTGCTGCTGTGCTTCGTACCAAAGGATGCCTTCACCGACCGAGTGTCGTTCGTGCCGCAGCCAGCGGCCTGAGCCAGAAGCTCGATCTGCGACCCGTATCCGGAGTCGACGACTACATTCCGCCCTCTGGCATGCGCCGCACCGTCAGTGACTGCTGCAGGGTGGCCACAGGGCCGTTCACGTCGTGCACCACGCTGCTCGTGACACCAACCCCTTCGGGACCAAAGGCAACCCTGGTGTCGAACCCGACGGTCGTGCCAATCGGCTGGCGAAACAGGTGCAGGGTCAGGTCAACATTCGGGTACATCCACTGGGTGGGGTCTGCACGAATTGCGAGCCCATTCGCCGTGTCGAGGAGCTTGCAAAAGTCAGCAAGCGGCGAGACTGCTTCTCCCTCGACCAGCGACAACTCGCTCGACACCCACGCACGCGCGTTTCCAGGCGCCGAGTCAAGTGCCTGTCTCGCGTCGATGCTCGAGATGAAACCACCGCCCCAGCCTTTGAGCCATGCGTCACCAGAACAGCTGTCAATCGTGGGCATGGCAGGAAACGCAGTGCCTTCAACCGCTTCGGTGTCATTGCGCTGCAGCAGCCACGCACGAGCTCGCAGGGTAACCCTGCCCGCAATCGTGGCAATGGTTTCGATCATCTCAATGGTGCGGCCGGGTCGAATCACCTCGGTGCGAAGGTCGATGGTCTCCCGCCCAATCTGCCCCAGCACGTCGATACTGATGCGGCTGAAGGTCAGTGTGCCGTCGGTGTGCAGCTCACGCCAGCGGTCCATGTGATGAATCAGGAGGCCCGCGACGGGAGCGAGGTGCAACTCATCTTCACGCCAGGCACCGCTTGCATGGGCGGTGGGCTCATAGCGGTCATCGCCGAGCGCCTGGAAGTATGCGGGTGTATGAATGTCGGCCATGCTCCGAGCATAGCAAAGAGTTACTGACCAGTAATTGAATTACCGTCAGCCGGGAGCGCCAGATACCACGGCCCCTTCAGAGCGCGCAAGGGGGTGACCATCACCCCACTTGTGTCTGTAGTTTCGCTTACATGAACGGAATATTTGCACTCATCATCATCGTTGCGATCATCCTGGCGCTTGTGGGCGGGTTCGTCGAGGCCGTCAATTTCCTGCTCTGGGTTGGCCTGGTGCTGCTCGTGGTCGCGATCATCGCCTGGCTGCTGCGCAGCATCGCCGGCAGCCGACGATAGTCGCGCTCTTGAAGCGACACTCATCCTGCGCAACACAGGCTCACTCCGCGTCGATAGAATCGAACCCCATCACAAAGGAGACCACCCATGGTTGTAGAGCCCGGATCAGTCGCGCCAGATTTCACCCTGTCAGACCAACACGGTCAAGAACTCACGCTGTCCGAGCTCGTTACCGAGGGCCCGGTAGCGCTCGTGTTTTTTCCACTCGCGTTTTCGGGCATCTGCACGGGCGAGCTGTGCGAGCTGCGCGATAATCTCGATATTTTCGCCGACGCGAAGGTGCGATTGCTCGGTATCTCTGTTGACTCAGTGCACGCCCTCCGGGTGTGGGCGGAGCAAGAAGGCTATGAGTTCTCGATTCTTTCTGACTTCTGGCCGCACGGAGCAGTTGCACGTGAGTATGGCGCGTTTGTTGACGAGCGGGGCATCGCGACCCGAGCAACGGTGATTATTGGAGCCGACCGTAAGGTGATCGCGTCTTTCGAGACTTCTCCCGGAGAAGCCCGTGATTTCGCGGCGTACCGCGAGGCTATTTCCTCACTCTGAACCCCGACTGAGCCCGCGGCACGGTGATCGTTCGCCCGCCGCGGGCTCTCGTGTTCGCGAGCGACTCATTCACCCGCTAGTATGGTGAAGTCCGTTTCGCGGACGAGGGGCCTTTAGCTCAGCTGGTAGAGCGCCACGTTTACACCGTGGATGTCGTCGGTTCGATCCCGGCAGGGCCCACCAAAGCGTCGTTGTTCAAACCACCGACATCAGCGGTTTAGGTCCAGATTCCGCCATCCATTCCTTGTAGTGGATGGCGCTGGTCTGGACTTCTGGGTTGAACAGTGCGTCGAACGGTTCCCCCGGCTCCCCGATGATGCCGTCTTCGGGCAGGACGATGAGCTTGTCGAAGAAGGCCTGGTTGGCGATGCGCCGCAGTGAGTCGTCGATGCTCATGTAGATCGCGTGGCAGTCTCCCGCGAGTGCGGGCGAGTCGGTCGACCTTGTGAACGATGCAGTACGCGACCGGGTGGGTCTTGACGTACTCGATCATCCGCATCAGCT
>LSQX01290885.1_pt1 | contig 25490 bp, 22 predicted proteins | sample 654561 | NCBI WGS metagenome assembly LSQX01 (sample SAMN04489861, study PRJNA283612) | anaerobic digester metagenome | isolation source: 4 biogas reactors fed with cattle manure at either 37C or 55C with and... | place: Denmark: Kongens Lyngby | collected 2014 | reverse complement strand
CATTCATATTGGTTGAGGTACCAGCGCCACCTTGGATCATATCGACCACAAACTGCTCATGGTATTCACCAGCCATAATCTTCAAACAAGCTGGCTCAATGGCGCTGTGTTTGGCCTCACTAAGACAGCCAAGCTTATGGTTCGCATCTGCCGCTGCCAACTTGACCATGGCCAAGGCGATAATCAGGTTTGGGTAACTGGAAAGGGTAATACCTGACAGATTAAAGTTCTCTAGCGCTCTTAATGTCTGTATTCCGTAATAGGCATCTTTTGGTACTGGTAAGGTTCCCAGAAGATCCTGTTCAGAGCGAAAAGTTGCTGTTGTCATAAAGTATTTCCCCGTTCTTATAGCTTAAATTTTAACTATGACTTGCTTATGAAATTGCTGGCCAAATACGCCAACCTAATTATGCAAAGCGCTATTTTAAATACACGCGACAAACAGCCGATTTTGGCAATGCACACAAATAAAAAAGCACTAAATTCTAAAACTAGCTGGCTACCACTTCAAACTTTTTCTTACTCAGGTGCTGAATAATGTTGGCACTTATTGCTTTTCTTGCTCTGCATCTGCCTCAGCATCTGAAGTCTCTTTATCCTGACCAAGCAAGGAAATTTGCTGTAACCGCCATACCACCAAGGCATTGACCGTATCTTCTGGGTACTGCCCATCAGCATCCAGCTCTCCAACTGGACGGCCAGTAAGTAGCGCAAGAGCTTGATCCACAGTTTCCACGGCATAGATATGAAACTGGCTCTGCTCAGCGGCAGCAACCACCTCAGCAGCAAGCATTAAGCTTTCAACATTAACCGCTGGAATTATCACGCCCTGCTTGCCGCTCAAACCTCTAGCATTACAAAGCTTAAAAAAGCCTTCTATTTTCTCATTAACCCCGCCAACAGCCTGCACTTCACCGAACTGATTTATAGAACCAGTAATTGCATAAGACTGCGCCAAAGGCACATCAGACAAGGCAGAAATTAACGCGCAAACCTCACCTAAAGATGCGCTATCGCCATCGATATAGCCGTAAGACTGCTCTAAAGCGATACTGGCTGAGATAGACAAAGGATAATGCTGGGCATATTTGCTACCCAAATAGCCAGTAAGAATCATGACGCCCTTTGAGTGTATCGGTTGGCCAAGGCTAACTTCACGCTCCACATCAACAATACCGCTAGAGCCTGGATAAACCGTAGCGGAAATACGCGCTGGCATACCAAACTCAGAATCGCCAGCCTGCAATACTGTCAAACCATTGCACTTACCAACCGCATTACCCTCGGTATCAATGAGAATAATCCCAGCTAACATGTCATCTAAAATGCGCTGCGATAACCTGCCAGTGCGGAACTGTCGCGCATGTATTGCTTGCTCTACATGCGTCGAGTCTTTTGCTTTGTCTTTAACGCCCAGCTTTTTGCACAGAAAATCCGCCTCACTTACCACTTGGAAAATTTCTGACAAATTGGCCGACAAACGCTGCTGATGACCAGATAAGCGCATACTGTACTCAGCCAGCTTTCTTACCGCTGCCGCCGTTAAAGGCTGAATACCTTCCTCGCTGGTTCTACTGTGTAGCAAGCGGGCAAATTGCTGTATGTTTTGCTCGGTAAAGCGGATATCTTCCTCAAAGTCGGCCAACACACGGAACATTTCCTGAAAATCAGGATCCAGTTCCTGCAACGCATAATAAATTTCCCGCGAGCCAATCACCACCACCTTCACCGATAGCGGAATAACCTGCGGATTAAGCGTAGCGGCGGCCACCCTTGTATATTCAAGCAGCGGCGATTCGATTTTAAGCTCGCGCGAGTGAAGCGCACGTTTAAGCGCCTCCCACACAAAAGGCTCAGACAGCAGCTTTTCTGCTTCTAGGATTAAATAACCGCCATTGGCTGTGTGTAACGCGCCTGAGCGTATTTGGCGGTAACTGGTATAGAGCGTGCCTTGATCGGACGCATATTCGATGCGCCCAAACATATTTTCATAGGTTGGATGCGACTCAAAAACCACTGGCGCGCCACCATTCTTAGCATGCCCCACTAACACATTCGGGCTGTACTGCTCTTCCATCAGCTTGCGTCTGAGGCTATCACTTAAATCTTCGTCAACCAGCTGCTCAACAACGGTTTTTAACAGGTTAGCCTGCATGGCCTGCAAGTAGGCCAGCACGCTCGGAAACTCAGCATACTTGGCAGCTAAAGGTGTCAAATTAGGTTCTAAAGCAAGGGAGATGGTTTCTTCGTTTAACTTACGCAGTTCGTTGCTGGACTCGCGCTTCCATAAGGGCAGGCTAGAGAGCTCGGTGTTTAAAATCTCTTCCAGCACTGCAACATCGGCATGAAACTGTTCACGCTCAGCTTCGGGACGCTGGGCAAACTCGGCTTCGTCCAGCGCTTTGCCTTCAAACATCGGGGTAAAGGCGATATTACTGCTATCACGGTACAGTGCAATGCCTTTTTCTAGCGCCAGCTTTTCAATTTTGTCTAACACCTTGTCGTAGCGCTTGGTAAATACGCGATCGATTTGGTTTTTCTTTTGCTGCCAGCTAGGGGTTTCAAAGACTGTAGGAAAGGCCGCTAAAATACTGTCAATCAGACTGGAAATATCACGACAAAACTCGCTGCCCTTGCCAGCAGGGAGTTCTATCGCGTGCGGCTCACGTGATTCCTCAAAGTTATTAACATACAGCCAGTCTGAAGGCGTTGGTTTTTCTTTAGCTACCTTAGATAAGTAACGACGCACATAAGAGAACCTTCCTGTGCCGGACTCGCCCATCACAAAAGCGTTGTAACCAGAGCGTGGCATGGCTACCCCAAACTCGAGGGCTTCCACAGCGCGCACCTGCCCTAGAACAGATTCAAAGTGCTCCAGCTCATCGGTCGTTTGAAACGGAAACAGCTTACTATCAACTTGATGACTAAGGGCGGACGCGGGTAACGACCATTGCTGGTGTGCGGGGTTGGACATGAATTTTCCTTGCTATTTTTAAGGCACTCGCTAGAACTCTCTAAAACGCTCTTGCACACTTAAATAATGGGCGAAAACATACAAAACAAGACCTATTTTTAGCTAGGCTAGTCTGTTGTTAGCGCACCATAAAAAGCAACCCTAGGTGCAGACGCAGACGTAGCTTCAAGAGTTCCTTAAATGCCTCGAAAAAATGAACCGGCTATTCTGAAGCCCACCAAGCATAGAAGCAAGTGCCATCTAACCTAAAGGCTGTAAACGATACTGCGGGGGAACCTGTTCAATATTTTTAATGGTTACATTCAGGTTTTTCCATAAACCATCTTTAATGCCGTAAATACAGCCATAAATGGATAGTTTTTGCCCGCGTCGCCATGCATTTTGCACGATGGCGGTATGACTGACATGAGCCACCTGTTTAATCACGTTAAGCTCGCACAATCGGTCAACGCGCTCTTCTTGGCCTGGCAAGGCAGCCAGCTCATCGTAGCTATCAAAGTAAAGATCACGAATGGTGCGAATCCAAGCATCGGTAATTCCGATTTGCTTGTCGCTCATGGCCGCTTTAACCCCACCACAACCGTAATGGCCCGTCACCAAGATGTTCTTAACCTTGAGCACATCCACTGCATACTGAATTACAGATAAGCAGTTTAAGTCTGTATGCAGCACCACATTGCCCACATTACGGTGCACAAACAGATCACCGGGCAGCATGCCAACAATTTCGTTGGCTGGCACCCGGGCGTCCGAACAGCCAATCCACAAATATTCCGGCTCTTGCTGTTTCGCCAGCTTCTCAAAAAACTCCGGATCTTCCTCCTTGATGGATTTGGCCCAACGAATATTATTTTCAAACAGCTCATGCAATTCAGGCATGGAATTCCCCATCAATTACAACCACTGCCCAGCCCCCAAGGCGCCCCGCAAGCTGCGAAACACTGCAACACGGCCGAACGTAAACTTTCCTATCTATGACCCGCCCAACCCACTTCGGGTCACAGCACACAATGATAATTTGACTGGCCCCGCCACTCCAGACCTGCCACAGCGGTTAGCCACCTGGCTTTCAGCCCTGTATCAACATCCACTCGTCAGCCAAGGTACAAACCATTACCAGGGCATCTTCATGACCCTCTGTCGTCGGGTAATAATTACGGCGCCGGTCAATTTCGTTAAAACCATAGCGCTCATACAGTGCGTAGGCTGCCCGGTTCGACTCGCGCACTTCCAGAAAACAACTGACAGAGCTGCGTTGCCGTGCCTGCTCCAGGGCAAACTCCAGCAAGCGGCGCCCCAACCCGCGCCCTTGCTGCTCCACGGCAACCACTATGTTTAACAAGTGGGCTTCGTCAAAAATATACTGCATCACCACATGCCCCAGGTGCCGGCCCTGTTGCTCCAGCACATGGCACTGGTAACTGCTCAGCGCGTCCTCGTACAGTTTGCGCGACCATGGATGGCTGAATGCGCGCCGCTCAATGGCCACTACAGCCTCCAGGTCATCCCTCACCATGGGCCGGATGGATAGCAACTCAGGCATCCTGCACCCAGTGTCGCATCAGCTTTTGCAGGTGTTGCCAAAGCTGTGGCTTGAGTGTCCGCTCATGCATCAGTTGCTCAAGCGAAGGCAGATTCCAAAACCGCACCTGCTCCCTGAAAGCACTCAGTGAAAACAGGTCCGCATCGGCATCATAAGCAGTATTGGCAAACTGCATGGCCTGTGGCCCCAGCAACCAGACAAAGCTTGCTGACTGTTGACTGCATTCCAGTTCCAGCAGATCGCGCACGCATGTTCGCGCTGCTTCAGCGTCCTGAGCGCCAGCCAGCTGGCCGGCTGTAAGTAACGGCCAGCGGATCGGCTCACCCTGACGCAGCAAGGCAGGCTGTGGCAAACAGGCAGCGCGCAGAATGTCCTGCAACAGCTGAAAGTCAGGATCACTGGACTGAAAAGGCTCTCCAAGCGGCAAATCGGCAAGCAGCAGGCAGGGACCACTGCGTAACAGCTGTAAACTGAAACGGGGAATTCCGGCAGCCGGCTGCTGTGGTTTGGCCACCTGCCCTGCTGCCTCGCTGACCACCGGCTCCGTTGCAGATCCGGCTGAACGGCCAGCTGGCTGCAACGAGTCACGTACCTGTTGCAAACTGGTGCGAACCTGGCTGGATGCTTCTGCAGCCGGACCCTGCCTGTCCGGCTTTTTCTGGACTGTACGAGCCACAGTCGGCGGTGCCGGGGTCTCGGCAGCCGCAGGTGGTTGCCAGTTCAGCAGCCAGTCAGCAGCTGGTGCAGCGTGGGGCAGTTCCTGGCGTGGCAGCCAGACCTCCAGCCCCATGACCTGCAGCATCGCCTGGCGACGCACCTCCTGCTCCAGCACAGACTGCTCCATCGATCAGATGCCGCTGACTTGCGGATGCGCCCTGGCCACACCCGACTGCATAAGATTCAACGCATGCAGATAGGCTTTCACCGATGCCACCACGATATCGGTATCAGCACCATTGCCGTTGACGATACGGCCAGCACGCTCCAGGCGTACTGTAACCTCCCCCTGGGAGTCAGTGCCCTGTGTAATGGCGTTAACCGAATACAGTTGCAGGGTGGCGCCGGACTCGACAACAGACTCGATAGCCTTGAAGGCCGCATCAACCGGGCCGGAACCCTGCTCATTGGCGCGCACTTCCTCGCCCCCCATCAACAGTACCAGCTCGGCCTGTGGCACCTCACCTGTCTTGCTAGCCACTTCCAGGCTGACCAGCTTGTAATGTTCGGTCACCTCCTCGTTCTGGGTGTCGGTGACCAGTGCCTGCAGGTCTTCGTCGAAAATTTCGTGTTTTTTGTCGGCCAGATCCTTGAAGCGGGCAAAGGCGGCGTTCAGCTCGCTTTCGCTGGCCAGCTCGATGCCCAGCTCCTGCAGACGGCTGCGGAAGGCATTGCGGCCGGAATGTTTGCCAAGCACCATTTTGTTGGCGTTCCAGCCGACATCCTCCGCCTTCATGATCTCGTAAGTTTCACGATGCTTGAGCACACCGTCCTGGTGAATGCCGGACTCGTGGGCAAAGGCGTTGGCACCGACAATTGCCTTGTTCGGCTGTACCGGAAAACCGGTAATGCCGGAAACCATGCGCGAGGTGCTGAGAATTTGCGTGGTATCGATGCCGGTATGCACGCCGAGCAAGTCCTCACGGGTCTTGATTGCCATGACGATCTCTTCCAGCGCGGCATTACCGGCACGCTCGCCCAGACCGTTGATGGTGCACTCGACCTGACGGGCTCCGGCGACCACAGCGGCCAGCGAGTTGGCCACGGCCAGACCCAGGTCGTTGTGACAGTGCACGGAGAAAATCGCCTTGTCGGAGTTGGGTACCCGCTCAATCAGTTGACGGATCAGCTCGGCATACTGGTGCGGAATGGCATAACCCACGGTATCAGGAATGTTGATGGTGCGGGCACCGGCATCAATCGCGGCTTCGACAATGCGACACAAGAAGTCCAGTTCGGAGCGGCCAGCGTCCTCGCAGGAGAATTCGACATCATCACAGAGGCTGCGAGCCTTCTTGACCGCACGCACCGCCTGCTCGACCACCTGGTCCGGCTGCATGCGCAGCTTGTATTCCATGTGGATCGGGCTGGTGGCGATGAAAGTATGGATGCGGCCCGAGTTGGCACCGGCCAGTGCTTCACCGGCACGCTCGATATCTGCATCCAGCGCCCGGGACAAACTGCAGACAGTGCTGTCCTTGATGGTATCGGCAATGGTCTTGACCGCATCAAAATCACCCGGGCTGGCAATGGCGAAACCGGCCTCGATTACATCTACCTTCATACGCTCCAGAGCCTTGGCAATGCGCAGCTTTTCGTCCTTGGTCATGGATGCACCCGGGCTTTGCTCGCCGTCACGCAATGTAGTGTCAAAAATGATGACGCGATTGTTGCTGCTCATCAGAAATCTCCTCGGTCAGGCCGGAATGGTCTTGTTGTTGACAGGGTCAAATATAACATAGCCGGCAACAGGAACCACGCAAAGCCCGGTGCGAAAATCCAGCTGCGACTTTCCTGCCGCTGCGCCGGTCACTCCTGCGAATGGTCGCGACGAAACAGCACCCACTCATCAATGACACTGCCGTCAGGCAGGTGGCACAGCCCCCGGTCACCCTGCTGGCTACGAATGATTTCCAGCCGGCCGCCCAGTTCCACACAGTAAACGGAAGCCGGGTTGGCCAGCTTTACGGTCGGCGGGGGTGCAGCCCTGGTGTCATGACTGCCACAACCACTGATCAGTGCCAGGCTCAATGCAGCGGCGGTAGCGCCACTCTTGATACAACGGGTTTTCATGGTGTTTCCTCTGTTGTTGTTTTACGCATCTCCATGACAGCTGACGGCTGGCGCAAAGGCTCGAGAAACCCCGAAACCAGCTGCAACAGACGCTCCAGCGCTCCCTGATTGGCTTTGAGCACCTGCTGCCCGGCCTGTTGCATGTCTTGCCGGGCTTTTGGGTCTGTCCACAGACGGGCAACGGCAGTGGCTGTGTCGCTGGCACTGCTGACTTCGCGCAGGGCGCCCGCGTCTTTGAGCTGACCGGTAATCTCCAGAAAGTTTTGCACATAGGGTCCCGAGAGAACAGGCTTGCCCAGCGCCACCGGCTCCAGCAGGTTGTGCCCGCCGTGAGGCACCAGGCTGCCGCCCACCAACGCCACATCGGCCAGCGCATAGAGCAGCAACATCTCGCCCATGGTATCGCCCAGCAGCACGCGGGTCGCAACACTTACCGGCTCCGCGCTGGAGCGGCGCATAACCTCCAGCCCTTGCGCCCGGCACAGGCGATAAACCGTATCGAAGCGTTCGGGGTGACGCGGCACCAGAATCAGCAAGGCTTCGGGAAAGGCCTGCAGCAGCTGCTGGTGAGCTTCCAGCATCAGCAGGTCTTCACCTTCGTGGGTGCTGCCGGCAATCCAGACCTTGCGCTGCTCCAGCTGCCACTGTTCACGCAGCTGTTGTGCTGTTTGCAACAGCTGCGGCTGGATGTGCAAATCAAACTTGATGGAGCCGGTAACCTGCACGGTTTCGGGCCTTGCACCCAGCTGCAAGAAGCGTCCGGCTTCTGCCCGGGTTTGTACAGCAATGCCGGACAGTTGCGCCAGCATCGGCGCGGTCAGTCTGGGAAAACGCGCATAGCCACGGGCGGAGCGCTCTGATAATCGTGCATTGGCCAGCACCACGGGAACATTCATGCGGGCACACTGGTGAATATGGTTGGGCCACAGCTCGGTCTCCATCACGATGCCCAGTACCGGCTTCAAAGCCGTCAAAAACTTGCGTGCACGGCATGGCAGGTCATAGGGAAGGTAGCAGTGCTGCACGCTGTCACCAAACAGGGCACGAATGCGCTCGGAGCCGGTTGGCGTCATGCAGGTGATGGTGACGGGCAAATCCGGATAGCGCTGCTGTAACGCCCGTACTACCGGCGCTGCGGCGATGCTTTCGCCCACCGACACCGCATGCAGCCAGATGCCACCCTGGCGAAACTGCGGCAGGCCCAGCGCAAAGCGTTCACCAATGCGCCGGCGATAGGCCGGCGCCTTGCGCCCACGCCACCACAGACGCAGCGCCACAAAGGGCAGGCCCAGATAAAACAGCAGACTGTACAGATTTCTATTCATCGTGGCATTTTAGGTGGCAGCAGGCTGGCTGTCTACGCATCACGTGTGCGCTGAATACTGCTAACGAGGCCGCCAGCGCCTGGCAAAAAGCAGCGAACAAGCGCAGTTTGCTTGTAGCAAGTGAGCATTTTGAGCTGATGTTCGCAATGGCCTGGCAACGCAGGCAGCTACTCAGCGTTTTCTTTAAGGCTTGTGTATCCTGTACGGGACAGGCAAAGCATTCCGCCGCACAGAGTTGCAGGCCAGCTCGCCGGGCTTTCCGGCATGACGGCCGCCGAAAAACAGGGGCCTGCCGCGCCAATTGCAGACGCAGCGCATCGAGCTCCATTTGCACAAGTGGGCCGGCATTGTAATGCCTGGCCAACAGAAAGGCCGTTACAATGCCGGCAACACGAATCCGGACTTTTCGCTATACTGCCAAGCCTGTTCACCTGCAGCCCCAAGGAACACCATGCCCACCCAGCTCAACACAGACATTGCCATCATCGGCGGCGGCATTGCCGGCCTGTGGCTCAACGCCCGCCTGCGCCGGGCAGGCTTCAATACATTGCTGCTGGAACGGACACAGCTGGGCGGAGTGCAGAGCCTGTGTTCGCAGGGCATCATCCATGGCGGCACCAAGTATGCGCTACAGGGCGCCCTGACCGGCTCGTCCGAGGCCATTGCCGACATGCCGGCACGCTGGCGGGCAGCACTGGACGGTAATGGCGAGCTGGACTTGCGCAATACACGGCTGCTGTCCGAAGCCCACTATCTGTGGTCGCCGGGCACCGTAGCCGGCAACCTGACCAGTTTCTTTGCCAGCAAGGCAATGCGCGGCCGGGTTGATGGTGTCACCGGCAGCGATCTGCCTCCCGCCCTGCAGCATCCCAAGTTTCGCGGCAAGGTCTACCGGCTGGCCGAGCTGGTCTTCGATGTGCCAAGCCTGGTACATACCCTGGCGGAGCAGGCTGGTAACAGCCTGCTGCATGCAGCGGACATCCAGCCTGTTTTTGTCGACGGCCAGCTGCAGGCGCTGCAAGCAGGCGACTGCCAGATCAAAGCCCAAAAAATTGTGCTCTGCGCCGGCGAAGGCACCGCACAGCTGCTGGAGCGTTTTGGCCAGCAGCAGCCAAGGCAGCAGCTGCGCCCGCTGCACATGGTGGTGGCCAAGGGCGAAGCGCTCAAACCCATTTACGCCCACTGTCTGGGCGGCGGCAGCAAGCCACGCATCACCATCACCACCCACCCGGCAGCGGATGGCCAGTGGGCCTGGTATCTGGGCGGCAATCTGGCCGAAGCCGACGGGGTGGCCCGTGACGAAGCCGCGCAAATTGCATTTGCCCAAAGCGAACTGCGCACTCTGATGCCCTGGCTGGACCAGTCCGCACTGGAGTGGCGCACCCTGCGCATCAACCGCGCCGAGCCGGCGCAAAACGGGCTGGTGCGGCCTGACAATGCCTTTCTCGCCGCCCACAATGACAGTCTCTGGACCGCCTGGCCAACCAAGCTGGCCCTGGCGCCGGACCTGGCCGACCGCGTGCTGACCGAGCTCAGCAAGCAGGCCATCCGCCCCGGCCAGCATTCCGAACACGATTCATTGCCACGCCCGCCGATGGGTCTGGCCCCCTGGGAGTATCTGTTCACATGACATCTTTGCACGCTTTTCACCGCCACTTCGGCAGCAACGGTCCGCTGGTTTCCCCGCTCGGGCTGGGTACGGTCAAGCTGGGTCGTAATCAGGGCGTAAAATATCCGTCCGGCTTCGAGCTGCCGGACGACAAGACTGCTCTTGAGCTGCTGGCGCTGGCCCGTGATCTGGGCATCAATTTGCTGGACACTGCACCGGCCTACGGCATCAGTGAAGAACGGCTGGGCAAGTTGCTCAAGGGCCAGCGCCAGCACTGGGTGATTGTCAGCAAGGTAGGCGAGGAGTTCACTGAAGGCCGCTCTGCATTCGATTTCAGTGCACGGCACACCCGCTTTTCCGTCGAGCGCAGCCTCAAACGGTTGCACACCGACCATATCGAGGCCGTACTGGTACATTCCGACGGCAATGATATGCATGTCCTGCAGCAAGAGGCCGTCTATGACGAGCTGGCCAAGCTCAAGCAAGAAGGCAAAATCGGCCTGTTTGGTTTTTCCGGCAAGACGGTTGAGGGCGGGCTACTGGCCCTGGAGCAGGGCGATTGCGCCATGGTTACCTACAACCTCAACGAGCAGGAAGAAAAGCCGGTACTGGATCATGCCGCCAGCCATGGCAAAGGGATACTGATCAAGAAGGCACTGGCCAGCGGACACATCTGCCTGGAAGGAGACCGCGATCCGGTCCGCGCCAGCTTCGAGCTGGTGCTCGGTCACCCGGGTGTGACCAGCGCGGTAGTGGGCACCATCAACCCGGCCCACCTGCGCCAGAATGTGGCGCAAGTGGCGGCTGTTCTTAAAGAAAAAGCTGGCTAAGACCCAGTCTGCACTGTGCTGTGCTGCCCGGTCCAGCCAGCGCGCAGCTGTGCTCTGGGCGCTGCTGAAACCCTGGCAGTTCTGGGCAACCCTCTACAGAACAGGCAAAAGCCATGCTTAGTCGGTACTACGAATTTTCTCGACAATGGCGGTAGTGGAGCTGTTTTCGACCAGCCCCAGCACCCTTACTTCGCCGCCGTAGGCGCGCACAATGTCGCCACCGACCACTGCATCGACGCCATAGTCACCTCCCTTGACCAGCACATCTGGCTGCAGCAGCTCCAACAGCGGAATTGGCGTATCTTCGGAAAAACTGGTCACCCAGTCCACCGCACCCAGTCCGGCCAGAACCGCCATGCGCCGCTCTACCGAATTGATCGGGCGGCCCGGGCCTTTTAGCGCGGTGACCGAAGCATCATCGTTGGTTGCCACGATCAGGCGGTCCCCCAGTTCGCGCGCCTGCTCCAGATAGTGCACATGGCCAGCATGCAGAATATCGAAACAGCCATTGGTAAATACCACCCGTTCGCCACGCGCCTTGGCATCAGCGACTGCAGCCTGTAGCTGCTGCAGTCCGAGCATGCCACGGCCATGACGCAATTCGCCCTGCACTGCCCTGCGCAGCTCGGGTGCACTCACAGTAGCGGTACCCAGCTTGCCCACCACAATACCGGCCGCCACATTGGCCAGATGCATGGCTTCAGGCAGCTCCTGTCCGGCCGCCAGCGCAGTGGCCAGGGTAGAAATAACGGTATCACCAGCACCTGTCACATCAAACACTTCACGGGCGCGGGCAGGCAAATGCACTGCCGGCTGATCACTGCGAATCAGAGTCATGCCCTGCTCGCCACGGGTGACCAGCAAAGCTTTCAGGTCGAGCTCCTGCAGCATGGCCAGTCCTCGCTCGAGCAACTGCTGCTCATCGGCACAGGGTCCGGCTACCGCCTCAAACTCGGCCTGGTTGGGGGTCAGCAGGGTGGCCCCGCGATAGATGGAAAAATCGGTGCCCTTGGGGTCGGCCAGCACCGCCACACCACGGGCCCGTGCGGCCTTGATCAACTGCTGATGATTGACCAGGCTACCCTTGCCGTAATCGGAAAGAACCATCACCCGGACGCCATCCAGCCGGCGCTCCACCTGGCGCTGCAGTGCAGCCGCATCCACGGCAAAGCTTTCTTCAAAATCCATGCGCAGCAGCTGCTGCTGGCGGCTCATGGCCCGCAGCTTGACGATGGTCGGTTGCCCGTCAATCTGCTGAAAGTCGGTTTGCACACCTACCGAATGCAGCTGTTCGGCCAGGGCGGCAGCCGCCTCATCCTTGCCAGTGACACCAATCAGCAACGCCTGCGCACCCAGCGCAGCAATATTCAGGGCCACGTTGGCCGCTCCCCCGGGGCGATCTTCGGTGCGGGTAACCTTTACCACCGGCACCGGTGCCTCAGGTGAAATCCGCGATGTGCCGCCATACCAGTAACGGTCCAGCATGACATCTCCCACAACCAGTACAGCAGCAGCGTCAAACGGCGGAAAACTTTGCATATTGGCTCCAAAATTTGGTGTTGTGTCTAAATTTGAATACTACTGCCGGCACGCTCAAAACAGCCTTGGTGCCGGCCCGGCATAGCGGTCCCGGGCTCCGTCACCACCGCCTCGCACAGGCAGGGTGGCCCTTTGTTTTTACTCGGCACGAAGACGCAGGGCGGGGGCTCAACCGCCCCTGGGCCTGCTGTTGTTGTCAGCTTCGCTGGCAACAGCAGCTAAAACCTGAAGTTCACTTCGCAAGCAGCCTGGGGCTGCCGATACAAAGGGCTAACTGATGGCTGCCACGGCAAGGGGCAAAGCCACAGCTGTCAGCACACCCATGATACTCATGCCAAGGGCAGAAAAAGCACCAGCCTCTTCACTCTCCTGCAGTGCCCGCGCAGTGCCGATAGCATGCGCCACCATACCCAGCGCCAGTCCCTTGGCCGCTGGATTGGTAATGCGGCACACACGTAGCAGTTCCACGCCAAACATGGCACCCAGCATGCCTGTAAGCATCACAAATACCGCAGCCAGCGAGGCAGAGCCGCCAATCTCGTCAGCCACCAGCATGGCAATGGGCGTCGTCACCGACTTGGGCGCCAGTGCCATCATGATCATGTGCTCGGCACCAAATGCCCAAGCCAGGCCAACCCCCAGTACGGTTGCCAAGGTGCCGCCAACGAGCAATGTAACCAGCACCGGCATCAACACTGCACGCACCCGACGCACGTTTTGATACAAAGGTACCGCCAGCGCAACAGTTGCCGGCCCAAGCAGAATAGTCAGCAGCGAGCTGCCTTCGCGGTAGTCCTGATAATCAATACCCAGCACAAGCAAAATGCCGACCAGCGCCAGCGTGGACAGCAACAGCGGCTGAAACAGCATCAGCCTGGTCTGTTCATACAACAGCTGAGCCAGCTGAAATACCCCCAGGGTAATGCCGACCGAAAACAGCGGATGGCTGATGACGGCTGTAAGCGCTGCGTTCCAGTCAGGGGCCATCAGGCTTTCTCCTTGCGTTTTTGCTGCCGGTTAATCAGCATCTGCATCAGCCAGCCTGCAAAAACCAGTGAAATAATCAATGAAATGACCAGTGAGCCAGCAATCGCCCAAAGATCTGCACGAATATCAGCAAAGTGCACCATCACACCCACAGCGGGCGGCAACAACAGCACCGGCAGATAACGCAGCAGGCCGCCGGCTGCCAGATCAAGCGGTTCACTCACCTTTCGGGTAAGCAGCAAGCAAGCAAACAGCAACACCAGCCCGATGATCGGACCGGGCAGCTTGGGCAACAGCAGGGCATTTAGCCCGGTACCTAGCAGCTGAAAGGAAACCAGTACGGTAAAACCGCGTAATAACATGTAGTGAGTCTCCAGGTTCGGACTGTAAACTGATGGCCTGACTGATCAATCCATTAGCCAATTTGCAGCACAGGCTACTCAAGTGGCTAAACTGTCCCGCTGCACCGCCTCTGGCGGCCGCGTCAGCATCCAGTCCGGCGTCAATGGCTGTCTGCGCCAGCACAGAGCAACCGGCCACAGCGAATATCCGGTGCAGCTTGTCCGCCACAATTCTGCGTAGCTGGACGGACTGCCGGGATGCCGGAGTTCTGGTGCCAGTAAAGCCAGCGGCCATAATACATGAGCACACTCAAGTATGCGCGGACGCGGCAGGACAATGCCGTCAAATTCTCCAACCAGCCGGCCATACAGCAGCACGTCGATATCCAGTGGCAGCTCATGCGGCCCGGCCAGCAGTCGCCCCTCCTGCGCTTCGATAGCCTTTAATCGCCGGACCAGTTCAGGCAGTGTCAGGTTCGTACGCAGGTGCACCACCATATTGTAGAAACAGTCGCTGCGGATGCCCACCGGCTCACTCTCGAATACCGGCGAACAGTTCAGCTCGCCAAATTCTGTGGCCAGTGCATCCAGTGCAGCCAGAAGATGGCACTGACGTTCAATATTGCTGCCTAGCCCAAGGTATACATCGCTCAAAGGCATCCGCGCTCGATCTCCACACCTACACCCCGCGCCTGGGGAACTGCCCCGGGCTTGGTAACTTTCAGGCGCAACCAGGGAATGGCAAACACTTGCATAAGCTCTGCTGCCAGACGCTCGGCAAAGGTTTCCACCAGCTCGAAACTGTGTGCACCAGCAAACGCCTGCACATGCCCGCTAATGGCGGCATAGTCCAGCGTATACTGCAGGTTGTCACCCTCCGCAGCCTTGCTGACGTCCCACGCCATGCTCAAGTCAAGCAGCAAGCGCTGAGTGATGGTACGCTCCCATTCGTAGACGCCAATGACCGTGTCTACTGTCAGCTGTTCGATAAAAACCCTATCCACCTGTATCTTCTCCCGCTAGAATCCACCCTATGCAACCGGGCCTTTCTGACCTCCGGCATACCGGTTGCTTCCGGAAATTCCGCGGTCTTTTGTCTATGTTCATTGCGCTTTGCATTTGCGCCTATCTGGCCGGCTCAATTTCATTTGCCATTTTGCTCAGCCGGCACCATGGCAGTACCGATCCACGCCTGCATGGCTCCGGAAACCCCGGCGCCTCCAACATGCTGCGCCTGCACGGCAAACGCCTGGCGGTGCTGACCCTGCTGGGGGACCTGGCCAAAGGCTTGTTCCCGGTCACTGCTGCTGCCTGGCTGGGCTTATCCGTCCAGCTACAAGCCTGGGTCGGCTTTTTTGCCGTACTGGGCCACCTGTTCCCTGTTTTTTATCGGTTTAAAGGCGGCAAAGGTGTTTCAACCACAGCCGGAGTGTTGCTGGCACTGTACCCGCCTGCCGCACTCCTGGCGCTCTCAACCTGGATACTCTCCTTTTATTTGACCCGCACCAGCTCACTGGCTTCGCTCAGCGCTGTACCGGTGGCCCTGCCGCTGCTGGCCTGGCAACAGCCGGCCGGCCTGGTTCCGGTCAGCCTGCTGACCCTGTTTTTGGTATGGGCACACCGCAGCAACCTGAAAGACCTGCTGGCCGGCACCGAAAGACAATTCTGAACCTGCTCCCGCCTGTGCTTGCCAGCCCTCATCACACCGCTTCAAGCTCGGTCATCGGCCAGCGCGCCCGCGCCTGAATGGCCAGGTCTTGCTTCTGGCTGGCCAACAGGCGCCGGCAGCCTGCATAGGCAATCATGGCACCGTTATCCGTACAAAATCGTGGCCGGGCATAAAATACTTCCCCGCCCAGCTCTGTCAACATGTGTTCCAGTGACTGACGCAAAGCGGTATTGGCGCTAACACCGCCGGCAATCACCAACCGCTGCAACCCTTCCTGCTCCAGCGCCCGCCGGCATTTGATAACCAGGGTGTCCACCACCGCCTCCTGGAACGCATGGGCCAGGTCCGCCCTGGCCTGCTCGTCCGCAGCGCCGGCAGCCACCGTCTTGTTCCAGTGATTCAGCACCGAGGTTTTCAGTCCGCTAAAACTGAACTCAAGCCCAGGGCGGTCAGTCATGGGTCTTGGCAACCGAAAGCGGCCCGCCACACCCTGCCCGGCCAGCCTCGCGATTTCCGGGCCTCCGGGGTACCGCAAGCCAAGCATTTTGGCTGTCTTGTCAAACGCCTCACCCGCTGCATCATCAATCGACTCCCCCAGCAACCGGTAACGGCCAATGCCGTCTACCCGTACCAGCTGAGTGTGACCGCCCGATACCAGCAAGGCAATAAAAGGAAACTCTGGTGGCTGCTCTTCCAGCATGGGTGCCAGCAGATGGCCTTCCATGTGGTGCACACCGATGGCCGGGATATCCAGCGCAAAAGCCATGGCACGGGCACAAGACGCACCAACCAGCAGCGCCCCCACCAGCCCCGGGCCTGCAGTATAAGCAATGCCGCCCACATCCTGCATAGTCCGGTCTGCCTCATCCAGCACCTGGCGGATCAGCGGCAGCATGCGCTTGACGTGATCGCGTGAAGCCAGCTCCGGAACCACACCGCCATAAACCCGATGCAGGTCGATCTGGCTAAACAGCGCATCAGCCAGCAACCCCCGCTCGCTGTCGTAGAGCGCAACGCCGGTTTCATCGCAAGACGTTTCCAGCCCCAATACCAACATTTGTATAGCCCTGTCTGTGCAAAAGGGGTTAATGATAAGCTGCCCCGCCTCATAGCTCCACCGCTTTCTGAGGTATAACCAGAGCAGCCGGGCCAGCAACCAGGTATGGTTTTCGCCGGCCTGTCTGTTCTGCAACAACAAATGTGGTCTGCCACAGGATGGCCCGCTACCACAGGGGTGGTCATCCGCCTTGCACTGTTGCCACCCGGGGTATGCCTGGCTGATACCCGACCTGACCGGACAATGTTAATCTGCGGATGCCGGGCTCCAGACCTGCCAGTTGTCAACATCCAGGCATGGCGGTATGGTGCAACTCACTCACAACCGCCAGCCTCCCAGCGGGCGGACAGTACACCAGGAGCTGTACGGAATCACAGGGTCCTGATACGCCAACCATCTGCACAAGGGCACAGTCGATGAGTGAACAATTCAGGCTTCTGAAGAAAAAACGCTTTGCCCCCCTGTTTATTACTCAGTTTCTGGGCGCTTTTAACGATAACCTGTTCAAGAACGCGCTGGTGGTGCTGCTGACCTTTCACACTGCCCAGTGGAGCACCCTGTCAGCTGGCGTGCTGGCCAACTTGGCCGCCGGCATTTTCATCCTGCCGTTTTTCCTGTTTTCCGCTTTTGCCGGCCAGCTGGCTGACAAGTACGACAAGGCCAAGCTGGCCCGCCTGACCAAGCTGCTGGAGCTGGTGATTACACTGGTCGCCCTATGGGGCTTTATTGAGCACAGTCTCTACATTTTACTGAGTGCACTCTTCCTGTTAGGCCTGCAGTCAACCCTGTTTGGACCGGTCAAGTACTCACTACTGCCACAGCACCTGAAACAAAGCGAGCTGCTCGGCGGCAACGCACTCATTGAAGCCGGCACTTTCGTTTCCATCCTGCTTGGCACCCTGGCCGGCGGTGTGCTGGCCGGCTACCTGCCCGAGCCGGCCTGGATTGCCGGTGCCGGAGCGCTGGTCGCCATTACCGGGCTGATCGCCAGTTTGCGTATTCCTCCGGCACCCGCCCCTGAGCCCCGCTTGCAATTACGCTTCAACCTGGTCACTGCCACACTGAAAAGCATTGAGTTTGCCCGGCAAGACCGTTCGGTATTTCTGTCCATCCTTGGCATTTCCTGGTTCTGGCTATATGGCGCGCTATTCCTGGCGCAGTTGCCAGCCTTTACCCAGCAAGTCCTGGGCGGCAGCGAAAGCATGGTCACCCTGCTACTGGCGGTATTCACCATCGGCATCGGTGCGGGTTCGCTACTGTGTGAGCGCCTGACCAGCCGGCAAGTAGAAATAGGCCTGGTGCCTCTGGGTTCAATCGGTCTGACGGTATTCGGACTGGACCTGTTCTTTGCCTCACCAGAGCTGGCCAGTGACCAGCTTCATTCATTATTGTTCCTGCTGAGCCAGTGGGCAGTCTGGCGTGTCATGCTCGACCTGTTGTTGCTGGGGCTGTTTGGCGGGTTCTTCATTGTGCCGCTGTATGCGCTGGTGCAGTTTCGCAGTGCCGAAGCGCAGCGTGCCCGTATCATCGCCGCCAACAACATCCTCAACGCGCTGTTCATGGTTGTCGGCGCCCTGCTGGCAATTGCCGGACTGTCCGCCGGGCTGTCCATTCCGGCACTCTTTGCCGTGGCTGCCCTGTGCAATGCCGCCGTGGCCATCTATATCTATAGCCTGGTACCGGAGTTTTTCATCCGTTTTCTGGCCTGGCTGCTGGTCAAGACGCTATACCGGTTGCGCCTGGAAGGTGCCGACCACATACCCCATGACGGCCCCGCGCTGATCGTTGCCAATCACGTCAGCTTTGCTGATGCCGTCATTCTAATGGGGGCGACACCACGACCAATACGCTTTGTCATGGATCACCGCATTTTTGCAACACCACTGCTGGGTTTCATTTTCCGCCACAGCGGTGCCATTCCGATTGCCCCTGCCAAAGAAGACCCCGAACTGCTGGAGCAGGCTTTCACCCGCATCGACAGCGCACTGGCCAAAGGCGAACTGGTTGGCATCTTCCCCGAAGGCGCGATTACCCGTGACGGCGAAATGCAGCCCTTTCGTCCCGGCATAACCCGCATCTTGCACAACCGGCCGGTGCCGGTAATCCCGATGGGCTTGTCCGGTTTGTGGGGCAGCTTTTTCTCACGCATCGACGGCAAAGCCATGCGCAAGCCATTCCGCCGCGGCCTTTTCTCCCGCGTCGCGCTTAGGGTCGGCGCTCCAGTTGCTCCAGAAAAGGCCAGTCCGGAGCTGCTGTTCGAGCAAGTGCGCACACTGCGCGGAGAGGTTCGATAGCTTTTTTTTAGTGCGCCCCTGATCAAGCGTGAACGCGTGGAAAAACCGCAGGCGTATGGGCGGCATGGGTTACGCCAAGGTACCGCATGCCCGATCCAGGCTGTCACGCCATTGCCGGCTGGACCGAGCAGCCCTCCTGTTTTTGACGCCACCCTACAGAGAGCCCGCCCTGGCAGGATGGCGACGGATCTGTTCAGGCAGCCCTTGCATCTGCCAGCACCTGGAAAGCTATTGCTGCCGCAGAAACCGGGCCGCCCAAAGGGAGCAGCAGCTGGCAGGGGTATCCTTGCCGTAACTTTTTTTGCCGGAACTTGTCACGGCAACTGCACTATTTGTCCAGCTATTCATTCCCTTCTTTGCATTCTGCAAACAAAGTGTCTATAATCCGCAACCCTTAATACGCGATGTGCATTGCCTGCTGTTAGCTACAGACAGCTACAGACAAGCAAACACATCAAACACCGGTCCCCGATGAAGGTACGAATTGAATGCCAGCTGTCAAACTAAAAGACAACGAACCATTTGACGTTGCCCTGCGTCGCTTCAAACGCGCCTGCGAAAAAGCCGGTGTACTTTCTGAAGTGCGCAGTCGCGAATTTTACGAAAAGCCTACTGCAGAGCGTAAGCGCAAAGCGGCTGCCGCCGTCAAGCGTCACGCCAAGAAAGTACAGCGCGAACAACGTCGCCGCGAGCGTCTGTATTAATTGACAGACTTTCGCCGCCAAAAGACCCGGACATGCTCCGGGTTTTTGCGCTTCTGGGCTTAATCCCAGGCTTGCCCAGCCATGCCTCAGCAACCATGGCTGCCACCCCAGAACATGACGGACAAGGATAATGGCTGGACTGATTCCCCAGGGATTCATCGATGACCTGCTCAACCGTGTCGACCTGGTCGAAGTGGTCGGCGAGCGCATCCAGCTGAAAAAGTCCGGCCGCAACTATTCCGCCTGCTGCCCCTTCCACCAGGAAAAAACCCCATCGTTCAGTGTCAGCCCGGACAAACAGTTTTACTACTGCTTCGGTTGCGGCGCTGGTGGTAACGCCATCGGCTTTATCATGGATCACGACCACCTGGGCTTTCCCGAAGCCGTGGAAACCCTCGCCCGCCGGGCCGGCGTCGAAGTACCAAGAGAAGCAAGCAACCGCCCGGCACAGCCACGCCAGCCTGCCCAGTCACCGCTATTCAGCATCCTGCAAAATGCCAGCGACTTTTACAGCCAGGCCCTGCAGAGCCATCCGGCCCGGCAGCCTGCCATCAGCTACCTGAACAAGCGCGGTATCAGCAAAGATATTGCTACAGATTTCCTGCTGGGCTATGCACCACCGGGCTGGGACAACCTGTTACGCACACTGGGCGGCGACAGCCTGCAGGAAAAGTACTTGCTGGAGGCCGGCCTGCTGGCAGAAAACCCCGACAGCGGGCGCCGTTACGACCGTTTCCGTGACCGCATCATCTTCCCGATCCGTGACAGCCGTGGCCGGGTCATCGGCTTCGGCGGACGGGTGCTTGGTGACGACAAACCCAAATATCTCAACTCACCGGAAACCCCGGTGTTCCACAAAGGCCAGGAACTTTACGGCCTGTACGAAGCTCGCCAGCACAATCGCCAGCTACAGGACATCCTCATCGTCGAAGGCTATATGGACGTCATCGCCCTGGCCCAGCAAGGCTTGCGCAACGCCGTCGCCACGCTTGGCACTGCGACCACGCCGGAGCATATCAAACGCTTGCTGCGCATCGTCCCCGCCATTACCTTCTGCTTTGACGGAGACAATGCCGGACGCAAAGCCGCCTGGCGCGCCCTGGAGGCAACCCTTGAGCACATGAAGGATGGCATCAGCGCCCGCTTCCTGTTTTTGCCCGACGGCAGCGACCCGGACGACCTGGTGCGCAGCGAAGGACCCGATTCTTTCAAGGCCCGCATCAGCGGCCAGAGCCAGTCCCTGTCGGATTATTTTTTCCGGCACCTGGGTGAAGACCTCGACCTGGATAGCCTGGAGGGCAAGGCCCATCTGGCCACCCTGGCCGGCCCGCTGATCGAAAAAATTCCAGGCCGCAACTTGCAGCAATTGATGGAGCGCCAACTGCTACAGCTGACCGGGCTTGGCATAAACCGCTCTCCGAAGCCTGCCCCGCCGTTCCAGGCCGGCAGCTCACAACCCGAGACCGATATTGACCAAGGGCAACAGAACCACTACGCTTTGCGTCAACCGTCAGTAGCCCCCACCCGCTTACACGGGGAACGGAGCCAGCACGATCCGCGTCAAGTTGAGCCCCCCCACCTGGTCGCCATGCGCAGCCTTTTGCATCATCCGCAACTCGCGTTTAAAGTCGAGTCTGCCAAAAACCTGGCCGCAGAAGATGACCCGCACGCACAATTGCTCGTCTCATTGCTTGAGGCGCTGCAAAAGAAGCCACAGCCGGCACCGTTACAGCTGATTGTGCGCTGGCACGGCACCAGCCAGGGGCGCCTCTTACGCTCCCTGGCCGAGAAAGAGTGGCTCATTGAGTACAGCAACCTTGAACAGCAATTCATTGACACCATCGCTTGTCTATCCAGGCAGCAAAATGAAAAAAAACTCAAACGACTACTGGAGCTGTCCAATAGCCGCCCACTGGATGACAACGAAAAGCAGCAGCTCACACAGTTGCTTGCACAGAAAAACAGCAAGCCTCCGGTAACTGGTCAACAGTAACCGGCATCGCCTATAATACCCAGCTTGTCTTTCCGCCAGGCCGGGTCACGTTTGGATAGGGTAATATGTCCGCTACAGCACAACAGCAATCCCGTTTAAAAGAACTTATCGCCCTTGGGCGTGAGCAGGGTTACCTGACCTACGCCGAAGTCAACGATCACCTCCCGGAAGACATTTCCGACCCCGAGCAGGTTGAAGACATCATTGGCATGATCAACGACATGGGCATCAACGTATTTGAAACAGCGCCCGATGCCGATGCACTTCTGCTTTCCGAGGATGCCGATACTGACGAGGCTGCTGCCGAAGAAGCTGCCGCCGCACTGGCCGCTGTCGAAACCGACATTGGCCGCACCACTGACCCGGTACGCATGTACATGCGCGAGATGGGCACTGTCGACTTGCTGACCCGCGAGGGCGAAATCGAGATTGCCAAACGTATCGAAGAAGGCATCCGTGATGTCATGCACGCCATTGCCCACTTTCCTGGCGCTGTGGACAGCGTGCTGGCCGAGTTCAACCGCCTGATCGAAGAAGGCGGCCGGCTGACCGATATTTTCAACGGTTACATTGATGCTGACGACAGCATTCCTGAGCCGGCCACCAATCCGGTTGACGCCAAGACCACAGAATCTGCCAGCAAAAAGGACGAAGACGCTGACGATGACGAGGAAGATGAGGACGACGAAGAAGAAGAGGAAACCACCGACGGCGGCCCCGATCCGGAGCTGGCCAAGCAGCGCTTTGGCGCTATCGAAGAGCAGTTAATCGCCACCCAAAAGCTGCTGGGTCGCTACAAGCGCAACACCAAGAGTGTAACCAACGCCCTGAATACACTGGGCGATCTGTTTATGCCAATCAAGCTGCACCCAAAAGTCTACGAAGGCCTGATCGACCAGATCCGCGGCACCCTGATGCAAGTGCGCACCCAGGAGCGTGCCATCATGCAGCTCTGTGTCCGTGATGCACGCATGCCGCGCGCCGACTTCCTGAAGCTTTTTCCCGGCAACGAAACCCAGCTGGACTGGGCCGAAAAACTCAGCCAGGGCAAAAGCAAATACGCAGCGGCACTGGGTGAGCTGCTGGAAGACATCCAGCGCCACCAAAGCGCACTGCTGGCGATTGAAGAAGAAACCAGTCTGAGCATTGCCGACATCAAAGACATCAACCGCCGCATGTCGATTGGCGAAGCCAAAGCCGGCCGCGCCAAGAAAGAAATGGTCGAAGCCAACCTGCGCCTGGTCATCTCTATCGCCAAAAAGTACACCAACCGCGGCTTGCAGTTCCNNCTCCACCTATGCGACCTGGTGGATCCGGCAGGCAATTACCCGCTCCATTGCGGACCAGGCGCGCACCATCCGGATTCCGGTGCACATGATCGAAACCATAAACAAACTGAACCGCATCTCGCGCCAGATGCTGCAGGAAATGGGCCGCGAGCCCACACCTGAAGAGCTGGGCATTCGCATGGAGATGACCGAAGACCGCGTACGCAAGGTACTGAAAATCGCCAAAGAGCCGATTTCCATGGAGACCCCTATTGGTGATGACGAAGACTCCCACCTCGGCGACTTCATCGAAGATACCAACATGCAGTCCCCGGTTGACGTGGCAACCGGGGAAAACCTCAAGGAAGCCACCCGTGACGTCCTCAGCGGCCTGACCGAGCGTGAAGCCAAGGTCCTGCGCATGCGCTTTGGTATCGACATGAACACCGACCATACACTGGAAGAGGTCGGCAAACAGTTTGATGTAACCCGTGAGCGTATCCGCCAGATCGAAGCCAAGGCCCTGCGCAAGCTGCGCCATCCGTCACGCAGTGAGCACCTGCGCTCGTTCCTTGACGAATAAACCAAACACTTCACTTTGTAACAGCCCCGCCCAGAGCGGGGCTTTTTGTTACCAAAATACACAACTCAACAAAAAAACATACCACTTAAGTCGCCCCGCAAAGCATGGACTTGCATGGCCATAGTCTTCAGAATGGCCCGCACTTTTGTGCTGCCCACAGCACTGGCAAGCCTCAATGACCAGCATGCGTACAGCCCGCCTGTCGGCTCACGCTCTGCCCTTCGAGTCTTCCCGCCTTTGCGACCCCGGTCGCGCCCATAACAAAAACAATAAGCGTTAACCCAATGACTCCTCACCGGCCTGCTGGCGCGGAGAGCGAGTGTGTGTTTATTAATAACTACAAGCTAACGCCTATGACTGACTCCACTGAAACCAGCTACAAAGCGCTCCACCGTCCCAGCAGTGAATTTGCACGCCGCCAGGACTATCTGGACTACGAACTGTCCATCATGAACCCGAAACGCTGGGGCATTAACCTGCCCTACCGTGACTATCGTTTTGAGTTTGAGGACTGGGTGCCGGCGGTTGCCGCCACCATCGGCAAGATCGTCATGGTGGCCGCTGTGGTCGGTGCCTTTGCCGCACCGCTCGGCCTGCCTGACAGCTTTGTCATCGAAAACGCCCGTTTTGAAATGATCATCGCTGCGGTGCTGTTCGTTATTTTGTTCTCCGGCTTTTTTAACCCGAAAGCCAACCTTGCCGGCACTCACGGCCCGTTGATCCCACTGGTCCCTCTTATCGTTGCCTCTGGCGGCCACCCCATGGCACTGGGGCTCATGATCGGCGTACTCGGGCTGATGCTTGGCCTGTTCCGTGGCGGTAGCCTGCTGGCCAGGTTAACCAGCGATGGCGTCGCCGGAGGGTTACTGCTCTATCTGGGCTTTATCGGCGTCACCTCGCAAATCAAGTCGCTGTACAGCTGGGCCGAAAGCTTTGACATGGCCTATATTGCGTTTGTCGTCGTACTAGCCAACATCATCATGTACGCCTATCTAGAACATCTGGGCAAAAAGTGGCTGGCTATTCCGCTAGGCTGCCTACTTGCGGGCATCATCGCCTTTACCATGGGGGCGCCGTTCGAGTTTAGTACCGAGCCCGGCCTGCCCAATATGAACCCGGCCTACTGGTGGGGCACAGATACCGGCTGGAAACTCGGGCTGCCAGGCCTAGCCGAGTTCATGGCGGTGCTGCCTTTTGCCGTACTGGCAGTCGCCATGTGGTCGCCGGACTTCCTCGGCCACCGTATTTTCCAGAAGATCAACTACCCGCAAACTGCGAAAAGAGTACTGATGGAAATTGACGACACCATGATCATTGCCTCTGGCCGTCAAGCTGTTGGCACGCTGCTCGGTGGAGGCAACCTCGCCTCGTCCTGGGGTACCTATATGGTGCCTGCTGCCATTGCCCGTCGCCCCATCCCGGCCGGCGCAGTGCTGACCGGCATCCTCTGCATTGGCGCCGCCATCATCGGCTACCCCATGGATCTGGCCGTATGGCCGCCAGTACTCAGCATTGCACTGATTGTTGGCGTATACATTCCATTGCTGGAAGCCGGCATGCAGATGACCCGCGAAGGCAAGACCTCGCAGTCCGCGGCCATCGTGGTGTTTGGCTCGGCACTGGTCAACCCGGTGTTCGGCTGGTCACTGACCATGCTGCTGGACAACATGGGCATCATCGGCGACAAGAAGCGCAGCCAGGAGCTGAGCCGCACCGACCGCTGGGGCATCCCTGCCATCACGTTCGGTATTCTGGTCACAGTCATGGCCTTGATCGGCATGCTACCGGGCGTACCCGCCCTGCTTGAATCCTTCCGTGCCCTGCACTGAGTCTGGCCAGCAGACTGCACAACGCACTGCCGGCTCATCCGGCAGTTGCGTCTTTGTTCGCCGCAGGTATAATTAAGCACCTTTCTTCAGGGCCTATAGCTCAGTTGGTTAGAGCAGGGGACTCATAATCCCTTGGTCGCTGGTTCGAGTCCAGC
>LSQX01048490.1_pt1 | contig 25495 bp, 19 predicted proteins | sample 654561 | NCBI WGS metagenome assembly LSQX01 (sample SAMN04489861, study PRJNA283612) | anaerobic digester metagenome | isolation source: 4 biogas reactors fed with cattle manure at either 37C or 55C with and... | place: Denmark: Kongens Lyngby | collected 2014 | reverse complement strand
CCCACTCATTGTCGTACCAGGCTATCACCTTCACCATGTCGTCATCCATGACCATGGTGCAGAGCCCGTCTACGATCGAGGAGTGCGGGTTGTGGTTGAAGTCTTGCGACACAAGCTCTTCCTCGGTGTAATCGAGCACTCCTGCCAGCGGGCCTTCAGCGGCCGCGCGCAGCGCGCTGTTGACATCATCCACACTTGCCTTCTTCTCGAGGTCAACCACGAGATCGACGACGGAGACGTTGGGAGTGGGAACTCTGAGCGCAAACCCGTTCAACTTGCCTTTGAGTTCAGGCAGCACAAGCGCCACAGCGGCTGCTGCACCTGTCGTCGTCGGTATCATTGACATACCCGCGGCCCTTGCTCTGCGGAGATCCTTGTGGGCAAGATCGAGGATTCTCTGGTCATTCGTATACGAGTGGATCGTAGTCATGAGCCCTCGCCTGATCCCAAAGGTGTCAAGCAGAACCCTGGCAACGGGCGCAAGGCAGTTCGTGGTGCAGGAAGCGTTCGATATGATGTGATGATTGGCGTGGTCATACTTGTCCTCATTGACCCCCATCACTATCGTGATGTCTTCATTCTTCGCAGGAGCGCTGATAATCACCTTCTTGGCACCGCCGGCCAGGTGTGCAGAAGCCTTGTCCTTCGAGCGGAATACTCCAGTAGACTCGATTACTATGTCAACTCCCAGATCTCCCCAGGGAAGCTTCGCAGGGTCTTTCTCAGCGAACACCTTTACCTTCTTGTCGCCAATCTCTATGTAGTCGTCGACTGCAGCAACTTTACCCGGGTATGTTCCATGGATCGAGTCATACTTGAAAAGATGAGCATTGGTGCGGGCATCAACAAGATCGTTTACAGCCACTACATCAATGTCAGCATGTTCCAGCGCAGCCCTAAGAACCAGTCTGCCTATTCTTCCAAAACCGTTGATTCCAACTTTGATTGCCATTTCTCCCCGCCCCGATGGGCGGAATTCACCTCCGCCTTCTTAGATGATTTCCTGTGGGTATGGCGGACAAGGTTGCTCGTAACACCGGCGCAACGTTATTCGGGGTCACCCACTGCAACCAGCGCTGCGCGCGCCGCACCCTCATCCGTCACTACTATATGGGGAAATCCATTGTACAGCACCGCTGCCAATGCATGCCCCTTACTGGATCCTCCTCCAACACACATGACGGTATTTACCGCCGACAGGTCAGTCAAGCGCAGACCCAAGCTTGAGGTAGTGTACACCACCTTGCCGTCCCGGTCAAAGTAGAATCCAAAAGCCTCGCCTACCGCGCCCAAGCCTACTATCTCGTCGATCTCCGATGGCGATATGTTCCGCCTGCGTGCCATCTCCACAGCAGTACCTACTCCGTGGACGACTATCCTGGACTGCTTGATAGTGTCGAGCACCTCTCGGATCCGGGGTTCCTCCGCAACACTAGCCGCCAATTCGCAGCCGAGATCATCCGGGAGGTTGAGGATTCTGTACGCTCCGCCCAGCTTCTTGGCGAGCAGAGCAGCAACTGTGTCAGCCTGCTTCTCCACATCCTCGCCAAGGCTTCCCCTGGCTGGAACCACAACAACATTCCGTTTGCCGGGGGCAGGCACTGTGTGTGCGGCAAGCTCTGCCATGGTAGTACCGCCACAAACTGCAACGACATCGCCATCGGAAATCGCATCGCGCAAAACGCATGCTCCAACACGAGCCATCTCGCGTTTCACTGCCTCATCCTCATCCGAGTCGCCGGCGATGACTATGGCCTGCCTCAGCCCGAACTCCTGCTGAAGAAGCCCCTCCAGGCGTCCGGTTCCAACAAGAAGGCCTACATATTCTCCAAGATCCCAAAGGATATCTTCCCCATCCTTCGACAGACGGATGCCATCAGAACCTACGACAACCAAACCCGCAGTGCGCAGAATATTCTCCTCCCGCCTGACGTGGCGCTCGCTCTCACCCAGAGACTGCGCCAATGCCCTCCGTCCTATGGGCTGCGCATAGGAAACGTGGCGAAGGATATTGTACCTCAGAATGATGCGCTCGCAAAACTCCGGCATTACTCTGCGGTGCAATGAAACAATCTCTTCTGCACTCAACATTTGCGCCCGGCTGGACGCTGTACGTCCCGCATGATCCAATTTCGTCCCACCTATCGTAAAAAAGGTTCTACGTCTCGCCGAAAAGTCCTTCTCCCATGCACAAAAAGCCGTCAATACCTTCGGCGCTTCGTAGATGGAGGAAGCATCATCTCATCTCTGTACTTGGCCACGGTACGCCTTGAGATCCTGATGCCCTCGCTACCCAGGCTATCTGCTATCTGCTGGTCCGTAAGGGGTGATGTTGAATCCTCAGAAGCAATCATCTCGCCGATGCGTTTTTTCACGCTCGCGCTGGACGCGGCGTCTCCGTCGGAAGTGCTCACCCCGGAGCCGAAAAAGAACCTCAGTTCAAAGAGGCCACGGGGAGTCTGCGCGTACTTGCCGGCGGTTGCCCGGCTGACAGTAGATTCATGCATCTCTATGTCATCCGCGACTTCCCGAAGAGTGAGGGGCCGCATACGAAGAATCCCGTGGTCGAAGAAATCGCGTTGGTGCCTGACTATCGATTCCGATACCCGCACGATCGTAGAACGCCGCTGCTCGACAGCTCGTATCAGCCCTAAAGCCGAGTTGAGCTTGCCCTTGATGAAATCCCTGGCAGCGTCATCCACATCGGGATCTCTCAGCATAGACCTGTACCTCTCGCTCAACATGAGCCTGGGAAGAGCAGAATCATTGGGAATAACAATGTACTCTCCCTCAACATGCTCAATGAAGACGTCAGGCACTACGTATCTGATTTGGCTGTCGCCCATAAACCCAGCCCCCGGGCGGGGATTAAGAGTGCGAATGAAATCGACGGCCTCCTGCACTTCCCGGACGTCCACGCCTAGCTGTGTCGCTACTTTGACCATGCGTCCGGCAGCAATATCGCCTAGATGCGATGCGACTATCCTTCGTGCAAGGCACTTCAGCTTCTCGCCAGCGGCTGATGCGCAGATCTGAAGATCCAGGCACTCCTCGATGCTCCGGGAACCCACCCCCACAGGCTCAAAGCCTTGTATCAAAGAGAGCGCACGCTCCACATCTTCATCTTCCACGCCAAGCACTTCAGCAACATTTCTGATACTGCCGCGGAAGAAACCGTCCCCGTCTATGCAGCCCAGCAAGTACTGGCCGATCCGAAGAATCCGTGGTTCCCTGCAGACAAGCCTCAGCTCCATATGGTATCTTTCTTCCATCGACGGTTCCCATTTTATGAGTCGAACAGGGTCGAAATCGGCGTCGGGATCGGCGGGCGCACGCACCCATCCAATGTCGGTACCGTCGTCAAAGAAACGTTCCCAGTCTATGTCATCGTCATCGCTGCCAGGATCGGATTCGACGTCTGCACTTCCTGAATCAGTCTCTTCCAGCCTCTCGCGGGCCGTTTCTGCTTGCTCTTCTTCGAGAACAGGATTCTGGAGTAGCTCATTCCGGACATACTCCACAAGATCGGCTGTGGAGAGCTGAAGCAGGTGTATAGCCTGCCTCAACTCCGGAGTCATGACAAGCTTCTGGACCTGTTGTTGAACAAGCGCATACGACATTTCCACGTTGGTCCACCTCAACTCCCCTGTTGCCCACGTAGCCTATCAGCAGTCTCGGCGATCCTCCTCATTCTGTGGTTCACACCCGACTTACTCAGCCGGGGTGAAAGCATCGCACCAAGTTCCGTAAGGCTTGCTTCCGGGTAGTCAAGCCTGAGCCACGCGATCTCGCGAAGTGCCGGAGACAACCGGCCTATGCCCATCATCTCGTCTATTAGCTGAATATCCTGGACCTGCTTGACAGATGCCTCGACCACTTTGGTGACATTTGCATTTTCAGCATTGACAAGCCTGTTCACATCATTTCTGATCGACCGCACGATCCTGGCATTCTCCAATTCCAGGAGGGAGTTGGCTGCCTCGATGACCCGAAGGAACTCCACAACATCATCCCCGTGCTTTATATATACGACGCTGCGCTCTCGGCGCTCCACTATGCCGGCCTTGATCTCGAATTGCTTTAGCAGCCTGGCAATCTCCTCAGCATGGCTCCGGTATCTCAACGCCATCTCAACATGGTATCCCTTTTCGGGCTCTCCCATATAGCCCGACCCCAGAAAAGCCCCTCGCAGGTAAGCCCTGACGCAGCAACGCTTCCTGACGATTGCAGGGTCAATCCCGCTGGTCAGACCTGAGCTCCCGTAGATGCCAAGGACTTCTAGAAGCTCTACTGTCTGATCATGGTCAGCAATTAGCACGACGTATGTGTTGCCTCTTGGCAGACCGCTTCCCTGGCGCACTACAATCTGTGTGTCAGGACGTCCAAAGCCGCGCAAAAATGTCACTATCTTTCGCGCAACGCCCGCATTCGACTCCCGGATCAGGAGAGAAAGCCGCCCCTGAGATATCTGAATAACTCCGTCTGTCCTCACCAGAGCAGAAAGCTCTGCAATCTCGCAGCATCTCTGCTTAGGCATAACCCTTATGAGTTCATCCTTGAGCCCCGAGTAGAAGTCCACCCAAGCATCACCTCAGCCTGTTGCGCTCTTCTCTAATTCCCCACGAAGCGTTCGATTCCCTCCTGCTTTCCGTGTACAAGCCCGGGCAAACGTCCGGCGACGTCATACCCGAGCACTGCAGGAGAATACGATTTAACCGATTCGAAATGTCCAGAGAAGCTATCGGCACCCAAAGGAGGAATGGCCGCGTGAGTAAGATATGGCTGCTGATGTTATGTTTGGGCATAATTCTGGCCATCATCATGAAGGGCGCAGGAAGCGTCACGAGTATCGCATTGTCCTCAACTAAAGAGGCGATACAGGTATGCATAGGGCTTTCAGGGTCCATCGCGCTTTGGTCGGGAATCGCAAGAATAGCGGAGGAATCTGGGCTGATGTCGCAACTTGCAGACCTCGTGAGGCCGCTCATATCGCCTCTCTTCCCCGGCATCTCCCCTCGCTCCCGCGCCGTCGGATACATGGCTACAAGCATGGCCGCAAATCTCCTGGGGCTCGGGAGCGCAGCAACGCCCTTCGGGCTGCGCGCCATGGAGGAGCTGGCCGCCGAAGCCCGGCGCTCCCGGGGAGCAAACATATCCCGAGGGGCCAGGCTGCGCATGTCAGCGCAGCACCGGGAACCCACTGACGCCATGTGTACATTCGCCATAGTCACCGCATCTAGCCTGACATTGGTTCCCACTACTGTGCTTTCCCTCAGGGCTGAGCTTGGATCTCGAGATCCAGGCTCTGTAATAGGAGCCACCATTCTGGCAACCATCTGTTCAACTGGCGCCGCAGTACTCTTCGACCGCCTTCTTTCGAAGGGAGGACAATGAAGATGACGCTCCTGTCGTCACTACCCCAGCTCTTAGTGCCGCTCTTCCTGCTGGGAATACCTGCCTACGGAGCGCTGAGAGGCATCGATGTATACGCATGCTTCATAGAAGGAGCCTCCGACGGGCTGAAAGTGATTGTAAGGATAGCGCCTGCCATAATCGCAATGTTCCTCGCAGTCGGACTCCTGCGCGACTCTGGAGCATTGGGCATCCTTGCGGATACGGTTGGACCTGCGACCGCAAGACTTGGAGTCAAGCCTGATCACATAATGCTGGCCCTGCTCAGGCCAGTGTCGGGTTCGGGGTCGCTAGGCTTCCTGGCAGGCATCCTGAAGGAGCTTGGCCCCGATACCTTCGACGGCAAGCTTGCATCCGTGATCCAGGGGGCATCCGACACATCCCTGTATATCCTTGCCGTCTACTTCAGCTCTGTAAATGCATCAAGCATGCGCCATTCAGTAGTAGCCGCATTCATGGCCAGCATGGTTGGGTTCGCCGCTGCCATCCTCGCCTGCAGAATCATCTTCCAGTGAGCAGGTGGCTTACTGCCAGTGCCATTATCTCCTCGGAGAGTGCTGCCGGGTCATGTCGAGCCAGGTTGGTCCGGCTGATGACCGGGGCATCCATTACCCTAACCCCCATGTGTTCCAGGGCTTCTCGATCCCACGAAACCGGCGAAGAACCCTCTCGGCAGTACTTATCAAGCACCTCTTCTGATATGGGCGAGTTGTTTACGATGATCGCATCTACGACATCAGCCCCCACATGGTCGTATATCGCAGCCAGATGCTGCTGGGCCGTGTACCCATCAGTCTCCCCGGGCTGAGTCATTACATTGCATACATAAACCTTGACCGCATCAGACAGGGCAATTGACTCTGCAATCCCCTCAACAAGAAGATTCGGCATAACGCTCGTATACAGGCTTCCAGGGCCAAGCACAATCACATCCGCATTCTCGATGGCATGCAGAGTCTCAGGAAGCGGAGCACATGCCCTAGGTTCCAGGAAGACCTTTCGGATTGCATAGCTGCTGCTGCTAATTGATGTCTCACCCATCACAACAGTCCCATCTTCGAGCACCGCGCCCAGGGTGCAGTTGTCAAGGGTAGACGGCAGCACGTGCCCTCTCACCACCAGTACTTTGCTGGACTCCTTGATAGCAAGCTCAAAATCGCCTGTTATCTCCGACATTGCGGCGATGAACAGATTGCCGAAACTGTGCCCTGCCAGGGGTCCTTCTCCATTGAACCTGTAGTCGAAAAGCTCTTTCATGAGCGGCTCAGCATCTGCCAGTGCAACCAGACAATCTCGAATATCTCCAGGAGGCAGCACGCCCATTTCCTTACGCAATCTGCCTGAGCTTCCCCCATCATCTGTCACCGCAACAACCGCGGTAATTCGGCTAGTATACTCCTTCAAGCCCCTCAGCAAAGTGGAAAGCCCAGTCCCACCGCCAAGCGCCACAACGCGCAATCTGCGGGACAGGGGTTTGGGCACAGGGCTTCGACGCATCAGAGTCCCTCCTACTTCAATGCGGGTTGATCACCGCTGCCTATCTCGACATCCCTATGCATTGTATGAGTACGGTATCCGAGTTCGCGCAACGGCCTGGCAAGCTGATTTGCAATGACCACCGAACGATGGCGACCGCCTGTGCATCCAATGCCAACCGTCAGGTTGAACTTACCCTCCCTCTCGTACTCAGGGAGTAAGAATCTGAATAGATCCACTAGTTTGTCAATGAATCTGTTCGTCACCGGCCAACGCATAATATACTCATTCACTTCTCCGTCATTCCCCGTCAGCTCCCTCAAGGAGTCAACATAGAACGGGTTAGGAAGAAACCTGACATCGAATACAAGGTCTGCATCTGCTGGCACACCATGTTTGAATCCGAATGATACCAGGGCCAACTGCATGGTAGGCGAACCTGAATCATCCCCGAACCTGCGCACAATCTCAGCTCTCAGTTGCCTTGCTGTCAGCCCCGATGTATCGATCACCAAAGCCGCTCCGGCACGTAGTGTGGCCAGGAGCTGCCTTTCCAGCCTGAGCCCATCCAGAATTCTACCCTCGGGTGCAAGAGGATGCGGTCTTCTGCTCGCCTTGAAGCGATTAACAAGGGTTTCATCGGACGCCTCCAGAAACAGCACTCTGTAGTTGAACCCAGAATCATCCATTGTTCTGAAAACAGAGGAGAGCTGGCCGAACACGTCCTGACCGCGCACGTCTATGACAAGCGCCACCTTGTCGATTCTGCCGGACGTCTGCGAAAGAAGCTCTGCCAGCTTCGGAATGAGCATGACCGGAAGGTTGTCGATGCAAAAATAGCCGAGATCTTCAAATGCTCTGGCTGCTTCAGACTTGCCCGCTCCGGACAGCCCAGTAATTACAATGCAGGAAAGCTCCTGGCCTCTAATTGCCGTATCTGTCATTGGCTCATCCCCTGATGATGAATTCTGGTCGATCTGCAAGTCTCTGGCTCACGACCGAAAAAGGCTGTCGGGCTTGCCGTGCAACTGCGCAGAAGCCCGCCTTACACTCTTAGTTTGCACTTCCGAGTATATCACAGCCCTCCCCAATCGATCCATGTAAAGAGTGAATCCCGGCCAGACGACGTTTCCAGGGTTTCCAGAGATCGTGAATCCAATTGCTCAGATATCGCGGCCTGCGCCAGGACTTCGAAATCTGACAGGTGCTGTGTGAACCGGTCGCAAGCGTACTGGCGAGCCTGACTGGTTGTGACAAGGAACGGCCAATCACTGGCCTCAAGGAGAATAAGCTCTCGGAAGGCTTGCTCCGCCATGGACCGCGACGTCCCCTCCAGCCTTCCAAACACACCCTCAAGCCTTCGGACAGTCTCATACGACCGCCAGATGGCCTCCCACATCCATTCAGTTTCAGAATTGAGCCAAACTGCGTGTTTTCCACCCTGCCCCCACGAACACTCGGGAATCTCAACTTCGTGAACAGGCGGGTGCAACTCAAGATACGACCCCAGAGTAGCGCAGGCAATCTGGCTCGAATCGTACAGCATCCTCATGGCGGTTGAGAGCCAATGTACGCCTTCATGCCACCAGTGCCCAAAAAGCTCCATGTCATAAGGAGCCACTATGACCCCGTGCTTGCCTGTCTCCTCTTTGTATCGGCGGAGCCTTGCCTCTGCAACGCCTGCGAAGTGCTCCGCATGCCTCCTCACGTTCGCAGCCGCATCCTCGGGGTTGTAAAGCTGCTTCTGTCCGAGATCCAAAAGCTTGCTTGTGACTTTCCAATAGCGAAGCCCGGACGAGTCATCTCTCTTGTGGAACTCAAGGTAGTTGCCATCGCCCGGATATCCCACATCCCTCGACCATACCTGGGCAGCCGTTACCTCATCTCGGCCGAAGACGACCAGTTTGGAATTGCGTAGACGATACGGCGCAAGTGTTGCCATGCTTGGTAGGCTAGCTCCCAGCCGGTTCTCACAACCTGTGCGAGCGCCGCCATAGAGGTTGCGCGGATCTCCGCCTGCTATTGCCGGCGTATCCACTATGAAGTACTCGATCCCGCACTCTTCCAAAGCCCGTTCTATGGCCCCGGGGCTGTACCCGCACTCCGGAAGCCAGGCGCCCTTAGGTGAGACGCCGAAGTGCCGTTGGCACGCCTCAAAGCCCAGCCGAATCTGAGTGCGGACACGCGAATCCTGGGATAGCAACGGCAAGTAGGCATGACTGGCCGATGTGGCAAGGAGCTCTACTCCTCCCCGAGCAGCCAGCCTTGCAACGGCGCCCAACAGATCGCAGTCATAGTAGTCTGTGAACCTCCTTTTTGCATTCTCGTAGAAATCGGCATAGTACCTTGACAATCCGGCAAGCCTATCATCGTGCACCGACTCGTGTCGCCTGAGGTCTGCCCGGGCAGCATTGGCACGAGCGTCCATGTATTCCACAGCGCGCGATTGCATGTACGGATCAGCAAGCTGCTCAGCCAAGACTGGGGAGAAACTCAGTGTCACACCGGGTCTTATCGCCTCTTCGAAGCAGGATAGAAGCCAGTCCAGCATGGGAATGTAGGTTTCGGCAACTGCTTCGAAAACCCACTCCTCCCCAAATGGCCATACTCCAGACCTTCGGCAGTACGGAATATGTGAGTGAAGAACCAGAGAGAACGTTCCAATTTGGTCCATTGTGAGCACCTCCTTGAAGCATAAACTATTGTTGCCCAAAGCAAGAAGAGTATCCGATATGGGATAACCTGCATTTCCAGCGGGCAGACTAATCAAGAGATTGCCAGACGGTAAAGGTCGGCAATTGAGCCTCAGGCTTTGTGTGTTTGTAAGGAGGTTCCATAAGTGCAGGACTCGCTCGATGAGGTCATCCAGGCAAAAGGAAGCGCAGAAGCGCCGATCGTGCCAGAGCAGAAACACGCATCGACGAACGATGCCGAAATCGAGCTCAGCCCCCCGGAATTGAGCCATCAACCATTTCCACACAGACCATTCCCGGAGGTAGCTGTATTTGAGCCCGAGGGTATACAGATGGATCCAGCTCGACGTCGCGAACTCCCGATCCTGCCCGGTCTCTATGGAACCACGAGAATAGTCCTCCAGGTTCGTGACCCTTTCTGGATGCACGCCTACTGGGAGATTGCAGAAGACATGGCCATCAGCCTCCGCAGGCAGCTCGGAGAGGAGCTGGACCGCTCCAACCTGACCCTTCGCATTCATGACGTCACAGGTATTGCATTTGACGGACATAACTCAGTCGGCAGTTTCGACAAACAGGTTCATCCCTTTGCAAACAACTGGTACTTGAACGTAAGCGAATCTGACAGGTCCTACTGTGTGGACCTCGGGCTTCTCACAAGCACGTCTCAGTTTCACCTGATTGCACGTTCCAACACTGTGCATACTCCCAGAGTCAGCCCGTCTCCAATTGTGGACGAGGAATGGCTAACGATACGCGAGATTGAAATGCTATGCCGGCCCAGCATGTCGCCTTCGTCGCCAGGCATTCACGAGGCCGCCCTTGCCGAAGAATACATTCGTCAAGTCGCCCTCGGGTCAGGAGGCGTGGGAGCAGTAGGCAGTCCCATGGGCGGGCCGAGCGAAGCCTATCAACCCCGTCGCCATTTCTGGCTCAGGGCAGATGCCGAATTGATCGTCCATGGATCAACAGAACCAGGGGCAAGGGTCGAGATATGCGGAATGCCAATGCCCGTTGGGCCTGACGGTAGTTTTTCGGTCCGCCTTGCGCTGCCCTTCGGAGACCACCCTGTTGATATTCTCGCTACATCCGCCGACCGGATCATGCAGAGAGGCATCTCATGGACTGTGTCGAGAGCAGCCAGGGAAGATAGGAGGTCATAGTCATTGTCAACTCCAATGGGCTACCTTGCTATCGTCTTGCATGCGCACCTTCCTTTCGTCCGGCACGCAGACGGAGAACACTATCTGGAGGAAAAATGGTTCTACGAAGCACTGATTGAAACATATATCCCTCTGTACATAGTCCTTTCGCGCCTAGCAGCCGAAGGTGTTCCCTACCGGATCACGATATCGGTCTCCCCAACCCTTCTGTCGATGTTCCGTGATCCACTGCTTCAGACGCGATTCTCAACTTACATGAACAACCTCATCGACCTGGCAGAACAAGAGGTTGCACGGACGCGGTGGCTGCCGCAATTCCATGAGATTGCAAAGATGTACCGGGATCGGTTCCGAGCGGCGCGAGATGTCTATTGGAATGATCTTGGCGGGGACATGACAGTGGGGCTCCAGGAGCTTTCAGACTCAGGCCGCGTTGAGCTCATAACTACAGCAGCCACACATGGATATCTGCCTCTGATGGAAGTCTGCCCTGAGGCCACCCGCGCACAGATCCGCGCCGGAGTCGAGTATTTCAGGCAAGTCTTCGGATTTGGCCCGAAGGGCTTCTGGCTCCCGGAGTGCGGGTACTCGCCGGGAATCGACGGATACCTTAAGGAAGCGGGAATCGCCTACTTTTTCACCGATTCCCACGGACTGCTCAATGCATCTGTACGGCCAAGATACGGCGTGTACGCTCCTGTCTACTGCCGCTCAGGCATAGCAGCGTTCGGCCGTGACATGGAATCATCCAAACAGGTCTGGAGTGCGCAGGAGGGATACCCCGGAGATTACGACTATCGGGAGTTCTACCGCGATATCGGACATGAGTTGGATTGGGAATCTATCAAACATCTGATGGGCAATTGCTCTGTCAGACTGCAAACCGGGTTGAAGTACTACCGGGTAACAGGCCGTACTGATCATAAGGAGCCATACGTACGCCAGTGGGCACTGGAAAAAGCCGCTACACATGCCGGGAACTTCGTGTTCAATAGAGAACGCCAGGTGGAATACCTGGCATCTGTGATGGATCGAACACCCATAATAGTGGCTCCCTACGACGCGGAGCTGTTCGGCCATTGGTGGTTCGAAGGTCCCGAGTTCCTCGACTACGTAATTCGCAAGATCGCATATGACCAAAACACGATAGAGCTGGCAACCCCATCCGACTACCTGAAGCTTCACCCGCGGAATCAGGTCACCACCCCATCCATGTCGTCCTGGGGATACATGGGATACAGCGAAGTCTGGCTGGCAGACTGCAACAATTGGATCTACCGGCATCTTCACACGATAGCGTGGCGCATGACTGATCTGGCCAATTCGCATCCGCATCCCCAACCTGAACTCACTCGCCGCGCCCTGGCTCAGGCCGCACGTGAACTACTTCTGGCTCAGAGCTCTGACTGGGCGTTCATAATGAAGGCCGGAACATGTGTGGATTATGCCAAGAAGAGAGTTGAAACACATGTCGCGCGCTTTCTGCGGCTATACGATGACATAAAAGCGTCAACTATAGATCCCGGCTGGCTCGCGGAGATTGAGGAGCAGAGCAACATCTTCCCTGACATCGACTATACGGTGTACGCAGGCGCGCAAGCCAGCTTATGATCGCCCGGCCCGACAAGCAGACGCGATTCGAAGTGCCCGCGGAGACCAAGCACACCCGCCACCGACTGCATTGGGCATTTCGGTTCGTGACAACACGTCTGTCACGTGCTACATGTTGCGCGCGCCTCCGGTCATCTGCGTGTCGGAAATCGTCTCGGCAATCCTGCTGACGTATATCCCTGCTATCTCCTCGGCAATCTCCTGACTCTGCGCCTCACTGTACACGTGGAACAACGGTTCCTCAGAGTCGGGGAGTATCAGCGTCCATCCGTGATCGTCATAGACCTTTATGCCATCTATGAGCTGTACATCTTCGCCATCAGTCTCCTCTATCAGTCTCCTCATCACCCTGCCCTTATCCTCCCACGGGCAATCAACAATCTGCTTCGCCATGTAGGATCTCGGCGCCATCTGCGCAAAGGCCGATAGTGTGCTTCCTTCCCTTGCAAGATGCTCAAAGATCACTGCGAGAGCAAAAACGCCATCCAGTACCGGCTGGAAATGAGGCAGGTTAGCCTCTCCCATTCTGACCCTGGCTTCGATCGCTTTCTCCATCATTGATCTGGGGTTCGCCTGAGTTCGCACGACGTGGCCCCTGAACGCGGCAGCCAGTCGTTCTATTGACGAGGATGCTGTAACCGGCACAGCCACAGTTGCGCCGCGATGTGATGTAAGGAGGGATACGCAAATGAGGGCCAGCATCTCTTCGTTTGAGATGCTTGATCCCGTCTCATCCACTAACAAGAGTCTTTCTGCATTTCGGTCAAGCAGGAAACCGAGGTCGGCTCGTGTCATTGCAACGGTGTCGGTCACTGCAGATGGGGCCCATGCTGAATTGGCGATCTCCACATGATGCAGATCGCACCCGCAGGCATCGCAGAAAGCCCTCATGAGCTCCCCTATGTAAGCCCTGTCATATCCTGCTACAACCTTCATCCCGCGCCCGCGCACGGTATCAACATCTACTGATGAAGTGATGGCATCTAAATATCTCCCTACAGTACCCCGGGTAGCGATAGCCTTCCCTGCCTTTTCGGGGTTCGCGCGCTTGAAGTCCTCTGTGAGGAAGGCATTTTCAATCCTCCTCTCAGTGCCCTTGTCCACATTGATCCCGCTTGAGTCGAGGAATTCGAGGAGCGTGGCATTCCTGTCGGTCGGCGATACCCGCACATGCACTCCCCCGTCGGCCCCGAGTGCAGGAACGGCATATCTGGCCACTGCTGTTGTTCCCGGATCAAGCTCGGCCACTGACATGCCCGAGGATAGGATTCCCGATGTCAAAGCCCGCTTTATCATGTCAGATACGGGATGGATATCGCTGGACACCGCCACGGTCCCGCCGGAGAAACACGAACCATAGGCAGCGCCCAACCGGGCAGCGAAATCCGGAGTGACCTCGATATTGGCAAGCCCGGTCACGCCGAGGCGCCCGAACAGGCGCTTCGACCAGGAAGCCCCCCACACCAAGCTCGTGCTGATCTGAGCGCCGCCGTCCACTGTTTTGTCAGGCCATATCTTGACCCCGGGGCGCACCTGAGCCCGTTCACCTATGGAACAACCTGAACCGACTACTGCCCCCTCCTGGATAGATACGCCTGCCTTGGCGCTCACTCTGCTCCCGAGTATCGCTCCATGCGCCTCTGCACCAGATCCAATGAAGCAACCTGTCGACAGTATGGACCTTCGAACTGACGCTCCTTCCGCTATGATGCAGGACGGCCCCACAACAGAGTACTCCCCGACCAAAGCCCCTGCTTCGATTCTTGCGCCTGCACCAACTACTACAGGCGGGCGCAGGGCTGCCATGTTCCCGATCTCTGCACCCTCGCTTACCCAGATGCCATCATCGACAAGATCACCGGGAATCTTCACAGCGACCTTGCCCTCCAGGATATCCTGGGATGTCTTCCGGTATTGGTCCAGGTTGCCGACATCGCACCAGTATCCATCTGCTATGTAGCCGTACATTGGATACCCTTCACTCAGCAGCATCGGAAAGAGGTTCTTGCTGAAGTCGAACTCACACGACGGATTGACGTTCTTCATTATTTCAGGCTCCAATACATATATCCCCGTGTTGACGGTATCGCTGAACACCTCGCCCCAGCTGGGTTTTTCAAGAAACCTAGTGATCCGGCCATCGTCATCTACGATCACGACTCCGTACTCCAGCGGAGTCGCGACACGGGTCAAAACGATGGTGGCTGCCGCACCTTTCTCCCGGTGGAAGGCAACTGCCGACGCAAGATCAATATCGGTGAGTGCATCGCCGCTAATGACGAGAAAAGTGTCGTCCAGGAAATCGCCAAGAGCTCTCACGCTTCCAGCAGTGCCAAGAGGCGTGTCCTCCACTGAGTAAGTAATCTTGCATCCCATTGACGAACCGTCGCCGAAATAGCCCTGAATTGCCTCTGGCATGTAACACAGGGTACAAGCCAGCTCTATGAAGTCATGGGCAACAAGAAGATGAATCACATGCTCCATCATCGGTCTATTCACGACTGGCACCATGGGTTTCGGCATGCTGCAGGTCAACGGCCGCAGCCTCGTTCCTTTGCCTCCCGCCATGATTACTGCCTTCATCTGAACATAGCCTCCTCTGCATGCCTAGCCTCTCTGAGGACTTCCTCATACACCTTGAGAGTGCGATCTGCTATGGCGCGCCAGTCGTAGACAGTGAGGATGTCATGGTAGGCAGCTGCCGACATTCGTTCGGCAACCTCGGGGCTGTGAAGCAGATGCAACACTCCATCGGCGAGGGAGTTTGCGTTGCCGGCGTAGCATTTCCATCCGTTTTCTCCATGCCTGACAATTTCGGATAGCCCGCCTACGTCAGACGAGACGAGAGGGGTTCGCGCGGCCATCGCTTCCAGGGCGGTTATCCCAAATGGCTCATACAAGCTGGGCACCACGGCAACTCTCGCAAGCTTGTACAGAGCATTTCTTGCCTCGTCAGAGACGAATCCCACCATTCTGACCTTGCCTCCAAGATCCAACCTGGCCGCAAGGTTCCTCAGCTCGCCCTCGTAAGGCCCTTGCCCGGCAATGACCAACAGGGCAGAAGGCCAGTAATGTAAGATCTTGGGCATGGCTTCTATCAGCAGCTGGACGCCCTTCTCATTTACAAGCCTGCCCACAAAGAGAATCACGTTATCCTCGTCAGAGAGCCCGTACATTCGCCTCGCCATGTCCACGTCAGCGTCCTGAAACTGCTCCGGGTGGACGCCGTTGGGAATTACCCGCAGTTTGTCGCCGGGCATGCCGAATATGCTCGCAAGCTCCGCCTGCATATGGCGGGAACAAGCGATGACGCGCCAGGCTTCATAACACAAGAACCATTCGATGTCGGATATCCGCCGCTGCGTAGCATTGTGGAGGCCGCCATTCCTCCCCCACTCCGTCGCGTGAATGGTTGCCACAAGAGGTGTAGCGTATGCCCTCTTCATCCCCACCCCTGCAAACGATGTCATCCAGTCGTGGGCGTGAACGATATCGAAGGCTCCATCCTGGGAAACAAGACTCGCAGCCCGGGCCAGCATTCCGTAGGACAATTGCGTAGCCCAAGACAGAAAATCATCTGTAACAGGACCTATGGGATCAACCCTATGCACCCATACTCCCTGGTCGCGCTCGACATCCGGAGACCCTTCCGCGCTACATGTGATCACATGAACCTCAGCACAGCGCGCCATTGCTCCGGCAAGCTCGTGAACGTGACGAGCAAGGCCCCCTATGACTCGAGGTGGGTATTCCCAACTAAACATCAATATTCGCATAAAGCACCCCTCTCTGAATACCAAAAGACTGCGGCCTGAATTCCAAGCCGCAGTCATATAATTGGCCAAGCAGGATGAATTATGCGCCAGGAGCCTCACGTCGCCTGATATAGATTATTACAGCCGCGAGAACTACGGCGGCGCCAACTCCAACAGCCACCCATGCCGCAAGGGTTCCGCCGACACGAGCATAACCAGAGGTTATCTCCACCGTAGAGTCGCGCACTTCGGGGAAGAACTCATGGCGGCTGGTGCCTTTGACATAAGAACCTGCATTCTCGATCAGCGCCTTTCTGCCTGTAACCAGAGTTGCAACTAAATCGTATCTGCCCTGCGGCATAGGCGCTTCAACCTCGGAGATTGTCTTCCCCTGTGCCGCCCCTTCCTTCCTGGCTGCCCGAGACATGCTAGTCATTGGCATGTCGCTGATGTATCCACCGATAAACTGACGCACTGTACACGCCCTCGTATATGTGGGGAGACCAGCCAGTATCGTTTTACCGCTCCCCTCGATCCAGGAGACTGCCGACGGTGAGGGCCATGTCTTGCCCCGTTGAAGCTCAAAGCCTAATCCTGCAGAAGCACCCGGCGCTATCGTGAACCGATACTCTAGATCCAGGTGCCTGCCGAAACTGCCTAACACAGACGAGACGCGCGAGAGAGGCACATTCTCGTCGCCGTTCTGATGGGGAATGACTCTGATCAGGGTGCCGGAGATTACGTTCATCAGGCCAAAGTTGCTTCCTTGCCGGAGCGAACTCGCAGCTGCACCGTTCGGGTCGTAGTAGACTATGGCATCCCTGCCTCCGGTCTGTATCCAACGCATGTCGGGGGAGAAGTTGTTCGACACAGTAAGATCGATCCGACCGCGCGACTTGATAGTGTAATCGACTGCAAGGGCCCTATCCTTCGCCGCCACTGACTTCTCAATCGTCGTGGAGCCATGCCTGAAAGTAAAGCATGCGTTTGGAAAGCCCTCGCCCAGCTGGGCCTCGTATTCAGCCAAAGGCAGGTCCATTCCGGTTGCAGCCGGGCCTGACATGGTATCAAGCAACACCCTGTCTAATCCGCCGCCTGCCATGGATTCATTGACAAACGATTCCCCCGAGTATTGCTGGATCTCACTCCCCACCAGCACCTCGCCATTTTCGAGATCATGCCAGTATAGAAGTTTCGCCCCTATGGGAGAGAGAACGAACATGTCAGTATTCGTTGTCATGATAACCTCATCCACACCGTCACGGTTAGCATCTTCCTGATAAACCGAAACAGTCGGATTCACACACTGCCAGGCCGCAAGGGCCGACACGTACGCCGCCCTTCCCATCTCCCAATTCGCGCCTCCGGAAACCGCGCCTCCCGAACCAGGCCTCCCCAGGCCGTACTGGGCGGATATGAACACCTTCTTCGAGTGGTCAAGCAGCTTCTGAGCTGCGGAAATGTCTTTCCCTGACGCTTCAGCCTTTCTTACTGCTGCCTCCACTGAGTGAATTCGTCCTCGAACTTCAGAATACAGGGTCCGCAACGCCTGAAGATCCTCGGAATCGGAATTGAAGGTCCTCCAGTCTGGGAAACCTTCCTTCGACGAGCGGGCCTGCACTCCCCGGGGCGCGCCTTCGGCTATCTGAATCACACTGCCCGGGGGTGGACCGGATTTCACCCTCTCTCCCAATGTGGTCACATTGACCCATTCCTCATCAGCTAGAGCCTGTAGAAGGGATGCAAGCCTTTCCCACTCCATATCGTCCTCGGCAGCCATCAGCTCTCTGGCGTACACCACCACTGCAGAGTCCTGCTTGTCCCCATCGTAAATCCGACGCAGGTAATCCATGACCGGCCTGGGCGATCCCGTGCGAATCGCATTATCCACAAGCCTTCCGAAATCAGTGTCGGCCTGGAAAAGCACTACCTCTCTGCCGCCCCATGCGACCCGCACCGGGGCATTGGGAGGCAGCATGTCCAACCCGCTGCCGCGAACGATCGTGTCCTCAACTACTGTGTGGGTGTAGCCGCCAACAGCTATGGGTACTACTATCTCCTGCTTCCATACGCCTGAAGAATTCCAGAAGCCACTGGGCTTCTCGCCTGTGAACTCTGCTACCGCTTCAGCCCCCAACGATGTGGCCAGCTGTGCATCCCAAGGCTCCATGGATGCCAGGACTCCCTCTGAGAATGTTGTGCCGAGAGGTTCTATTACCCCTCTGGCAACCCCGTCACGCAGGAGTTGGAGCGCGCTGGAGCCTTGCCAGGCCAGCCCCGTCAGGAGAGTGCCAGATGCTCCGACCGAAAACTTGAGCTCAGGGTATGCAAGAAGAACGCGGAGCAGTCTCTCATAGGGTGCTGAAGTCTGTCCTGTCGCATCTGGGGAAACGTTCCCCATGAGCCCGAACGCCAGGACAACATCGAGCACCCTTTCTGTGTCATCCTCATACGGATCCTCTTCGCTAAGCATGGCCTCTGTGGGCACAGCTTGCTCGTCCGATTCTGCATGCTCTGTATCCAATGATGGCCACCGGAAACCTGCATGCACTGGAACAGCCAGCATTATGACGGATATGATGATGGCGAATGCGCAAATCCCTGGCAGTGACTTCCTATGCATAAAGCGTACTCCCCCTTAACCCTTTCCGGCGCTGCGCCTGCCTCTTAACAGGACGTATGTCACGGTGGCAGCAATGCCCACAGCAGCAATTGACAGGATGATGGTTGACATATCGAAGCGATCTCGGTGCAACTCTGCATTGGCCGGCACAAGCATGGAGTATCTGCGCTCAGATGCGTTCCACGAGCCAAGCTGGCTCTCCTGGGAGTATGGGCCGTTTTCCGGGGCGAGTATGTCGATTACATTAGGGTTGATGTTGAGATCAGAACCTCCCCCAAATACCCACGGACCCGCCTCGCCCATTACCGGCCTGAAGTTGTCGAGGCCGTAGCCGTCTTGTGAACCGACAAGCACGTAGTATTTCCACGAATCGAGGGGGTCGCCAATCACCGTCCGCAACACGGTAGCACGTACAGTATCTCCATTGGGCAGGACCTCAACTGATAATCCGTCCGTTCTGCCGGCAGATGCTTCATCATCGGATGCGAGGTAGACCCTGCTCCCACCCCAGCCCATTATCTTGATCTTCACATCCCACGCGTACTGAGGCATGAATGAGACGAGGGCACCCTCCTTCAGGGTATCAGTTCGCCCGGCACCAGGAGTCGTGTCGATAAAAATGTTGATGAGCTGATGGCTGAAACCCTCGGGCGCATTCCACGTATTGGTTATCCTCGCCAACTCGGTATCGAAGTACACGTTCTCGTCATCACAAGAGACCTTGAATCCAGTCAAGTCGAAGATGCCTGCAAAGGGCGCAAATGCCGGGTTAGTAGGGTAGACATATGTCCCCGGTCCGTGATCATCGCCTTCAGGGTCTCTAGCCTCCCAGATGATCCTCTCTTGCCCCACATCGGCCGCCAAAAGTGGCATAGGCATGTGCGCTGAGCACAGCATCAACACCAAAGCCTGAAGAAGCGAGAGCATCAACGCCAGGCACACTCTTTTCACTGTCTTCCCCCCGAATAATCATGTCCCACAGCGCTAGGCGTAATCCTCCGACCACCGTTCCATGGCGTAGCAGGCTGCGCCCAACATCCCCGCATCCACTCCCAGGGCGGCTGGAACGATCTTTGCATCCTTTGCCATGAAGGGGAAGGCACGCAAATCTACCGCCCGCCTGACTGTATCGAAGAGCACGTCGCCGATGTTGGATACGCCTCCCCCGATAACCACCATCTCTACATTGAGCAAGTTCACAATGTTTGCGACTGCAATCCCAAGATATTCGAAAGCGTTGCGCAATATGGCAATTGCCATGGGATCTCCAGCCTCAGCACAGCAGGACACAAGAACCGCATCAATCTTCTCGATCTTGCCCTCAGCCGCTGCCAGGATTCCGGCGCCAGCGGCCCGACTGGCCACTTCTTTCGCCCGCCTAGCGATAGCAGTGCCCGATGCCAGGGATTCCAGGCATCCTCGGTTGCCGCACCCGCACATGGGGCCGTCAGGAACCACGGTAACGTGCCCGAGTTCGCCTGCGGCTCCCGTAGTTCCAGAGTACAGTCTGCCATCGAGAATAAGCCCGCTGCCAATGCCTGTGCTTACAGTCACATAGACCATGTTCTTCGTCCCGCGGCCCGCGCCCATGCGGTTTTCAGCCAGAGCAGCTACATTGGCGTCGTTTTCAAGGTATACCGGAAGGCCCGTAGCGGCACGAACGACCGATGTCACCGGGACATCTTTCCACCTGAGGTTGGGTGCGTCCACTACAGTGCCTTTTTCTTTGTTGAGAGGCCCCGGAGATCCTACGCCTATGGCCCTAACATCATCAACTCCACGAGGCAGTCCGGCTGCGAGCTTATTGATGGATGCGATAATCCTCTCAATTACCGCATCCTTTCCCTCTTCAGGACATGTCAGCATCTCCACATTGTCCAGCGGAACATTGTTCTGATCCACCAGTATTGAATCGATCTTGGTGCCGCCCAGATCCACACCGATAAAATGGCCTGTATGGGGATTCGTGATATTATCCACTTCGTGCTCCTCCACCTGTCAATTACTGAGACGTACAGTAGCATGCCGGGGCCAGATAACGGCCCCGGCATTATCATCCCTATTCCTATCTGACAAGGAGGGCGTTTTCGGTCTTCGCATCGAAGAGATGGCACTCTTCCATGTTCAGCACCACTGTGTGGGGTTCGCCATCCCGTGCCGCTGTTCGAGGGTTGACCCTTGCAACAAAGGAATGAGGCCCTGTCGCCAGGTACAGGTAAGCCTCAGCGCCCATCGGCTCAACCACATCCACCATGCATTTTACGACTCTGTCAGCCGGAGCATCCTCCACAAAATCGGCATCCTGGATATTCTCCGGACGAATGCCGAGGACCATTCTCTCGTCGACATACTTGCCGATATCCTTGAACCTCTTCTCCGGCACCCTTATTCTGAAGCTCTCGCAATCCATGACGTAGTCGTCGCCTTCCTTGCGCAACACGCCGGGGACGAAGTTCATCGCAGGGCTTCCGATGAAGCCTGCAACGAACATGTTGTCAGGATACTGGTATATGTCGAGCGGAGCGCCGACCTGTTTGATGAAGCCATCCTTCATGACTACTATTCGGTCGCCCATGGTCATGGCCTCAGTCTGGTCGTGCGTCACATAGATGATCGTCGTTTGCAGCCTGTTATGGAGCTTCGACAACTCTGACCTCATCTGAACCCTCAACTTCGCGTCGAGGTTGGACAATGGTTCGTCCATCAAGAACACCTTGGGTTCACGGACAATAGCACGCCCGACTGCCACGCGCTGCCTCTGGCCTCCCGAGAGCGCCTTCGGCTTGCGATCCAGAAGATTCTCTATTCCGAGAATCCTGGCGGCATCCTTGACCCTTGCATCAATCTCCTCCTTGGGAAACTTGCGAAGTTTCAGGCCAAAAGCCATGTTGTTGTATACGTCCATGTGGGGATAGAGTGCGTAGTTCTGGAATACCATTGCGATATCTCGGTCTTTTGGAGGGATATCATTGACAAGAACATCTCCGATGTAGATATCTCCCGACGTTATCTCTTCGAGTCCTGCCACCATCCGGAGAGTGGTCGACTTCCCGCATCCAGAAGGCCCAACCAACACCAGGAACTCCTTGTCCTTGATCTCCAGGTTCGCATCGTTTACTGCCACTACGTTTCCAAATTTCTTGGTTACATTTTCTAACGTAACGCCAGCCATAGCTTAACCTCCCTTTATATTAATCGGTGGCATAGGTGCCCACCTGCTTTCTCCTGATATTCAACAACGGGCACAGGAATCCTTCAACCGATCTGTGCATTGTGCGTATAATACTCCAGAAGCGCGATAGGCGGTGATCCAAGTTGTCTGAACGTAAGCCCCTCGTGCTGATGCGAGGGATGGTAGCCATACCCGTAGGCAATCTCCAAGAGCAACTAGCCTTCAAAGGTTTCCCTCTGGGCGAGGTCGACAACATATTCGGGATCCGAACTGAGCTTGCAGTGAAGCAATTCCAGGCTAGTGTAGGTCTGCCGGAGACCGGCATTGTGGACGCACAAACCTGGAGACTTCTCTTTGACGGCATTCCCCTGCCAGCAGATGCGTGTTTTCCGGATGATCCTCCTCAGTCTGACGATATTCTAGAACATCGGGGAGACCTCTACCCGCCCCCGGTGGACGGAATGCCGATTGCAGAAGCGGAGGGCACATTTGAAAGCTCGCCTGAGTCTGCAGTTCCGGCCAGTTCACAGAGTCGTCAGGGACTGTCAATCCGGATTAACCTTGCCCAACGCAGGCTAACCCTTCTCCGAGCCGGAAGGGAGACGGCACAATATCCTGTAGCCATAGGCAAACCCGCAACCCCGACCCCTTCGGGAAATTGGAGCATCCTGAACAAGGCCCTGAACCCGGGCGGCGTGTTCGGAACCAGATGGATGGGATTCACTCGACGCGGGCACGGCATACACGGAACAAACCAGCCACAGTCAATAGGTCATGCAGTCTCAAATGGATGTGTGCGAATGTACACGCCAGATGTGGAGTCGCTCTTTGCCCAGGTAGCTGTGGGCACCCCCGTCTTGATTGAAGCGGGAGTCACTGTTCCGGCCGCGGCTCCAGGAACCTATGTAGTGAAATCAGGAGATACTCTCTACCTCATCGCCCGCCGGTTTGGCACAACAGTCGATGCAATAAAGAGAATAAACAACCTGACTACTGACATGATCTCCGTAGGCCAGGTTCTATTCCTTCCTGGAGCTGCAGGAGCCCCTCCGGTGATTGGCACAGACTATGTGGTCCAACCGGGAGACACGCTCTTCCTGATCTCCAGAAGATTTGGCACAACCGTTCAGGCTATCATGTCTGCCAACAACCTGACCACTACGACTATATACGTTGGACAGAGACTGCGCATACCAGGGGGCGCACGGGCAACCGCTCAGAGGCAAACGCAGAGTGCGAGGTCTGAGTACATCGTGCAGCCCGGAGATACGCTGCGATCGATTTCGGCAGCGTTCGGCGTGCCCGTCGAAGCAGTAATAGCAGTGAACACGTTGATTAGCAGCGACATATACCCAGGCCAGCTATTGAGACTGCCATGAGATAGCCGTTTCCACAGAGCCTTCAGGCGGAGCTTTGAAAGGAAGAGACTCGAATGGGCCCAGCAGGTGCCGGGCCCATTCGATCCGTGACACGCTTCCCGTATGTCTTGAGGAACATACGATCAGCCTATTTCACGGAGACCGCCGATAGCATATTCTAGAACTCGACTTCCATGCCTGCGTGGATCATGTTGGTATTGAGATCATCGTACGAATAGCCAAGATTGACTCCGCAAGGCGCACCGTATTCGATACCAAGTGCACGCCCTGGTTTGCTCTCAGCCGGATCGCTGTCGTACATTCCCGATACCTTTATGCCCTTTAGCACTGAGACATCTGCGCCAACAGCGGCTTTTGCAATATGCCTGGTGTTCGTCAGCGAGAAGTCAGGCATCGACGCGTTATAGCTGGCGCTCATCAGGATGTTGGGCATTACCTCGCGCTCTTTCATGGCTACGCCGAGCGTCGTGGTGTTGTGAACCTTAGGCTCCTCGCCGCCGATTTCCTGGGTCAGCTTATGGCCAGCTGAAAGGTCAAACCACGAGATGGTAGTCCCCACGGTGGCTCCGATGGAACGCTCGTCATCGAGCTTTCCGTCGTTGTCATCGCCGAGAATCTCTCCATCGAGTGCCACATTGAATCCACCGTATGATGTTGCGAGTCCAGCGGTAATAGCCGCTATTCCGCCCTCTCCGTCAACCGGGTTGCCCTCCTCCGTCCATCGATATGTGGGGTTGAAGGCCTCCCCTGTGCGGCGATAGCCTGCCGTTGCTACTACGTCAATGGGAAGGTACGGAACCACTGCTGCCGCGTTGGCCCTTATGGCCGATGAGTCGGTGCTGGTCTGTGCGGCATAGGTCGCGTCGATTGCAAGACCTGGAATGGGCTTTGCAATGGCATATGCTGCGTAATCCAGTTCTTCATTCTCTTCATGGCCGCGCTTCACGACTGAAGCATCAATAGCTATGTCTGCTATTCCCAATTCAGCCGCTACTCGGGCGCCTCGGGCACGGATTCCCTTGTCCAGACCATAGAATGCACCGATCTCGACAGGGCCGTAGGCAATGCCGGAGATCGACATGCCGTTTACGGCGTCTGTAGCCAGTATGAACGGTGAGTACGCTAGCTCCAGATCTCCGAGCCTGCTCGTCACGGCCGGGCCGTCAGTCCAGTAAGGACCGACTGCTTCCAGATAGGCCTTGCGAATAGCCCCTGGTATGGGGTCGTCCTCTTCTACTGGCTTTGCTGCCATGCCGTTGCCGTCCTTATCGGCAAAGAGCCATGGGTTGAACTCGATCACACCGGTGATAGTCTGGTTGCCGATGGGTCCAACGTTCAGGTTGAGCTTCAAGTTGGTCTCGGCGCTAGGTGCATTGGTACCAAAGTCATACATGATCTTGCTGTCGAGCTTACCGCCGATATCGACGTTGGCAGCTGCGACAGGCAGTGCCACGGTTGCAATCATGGCTGCTGCAAGTATCACTGCAAGCTTCTTCATGTTTGTTCCCCCTTGGTTACTTCGTATAGTGCCGCATCTTTCTGTTATGATTTCGTCATCTCTAGCTGCGTCTCTTTATTGTGACACGTACAGTTGCTCCGATGTGTGCTGCGTGTCGCTGCTCGCCGGGGAAGTGTCCATGTTGCCTTCCTCTGCATTCGCAGCGCTGCTTCATAGTATGGCGCCCCAGGCATGGGCTTTGAGGCGTGTGGGGGTGCACCTCCTTTCCTGCCTCTCACCATGGCAAAGGCATCATATTGCGGTCTTGAGCAGACGATATCGCCACAGCTTCATTGCGATCATCGCCTGTTCTGCAATATCAATTCTAGTTTGGAAGCGTTGTTCCTGCAGGTAAAGGCGGGTTTGGGTCGGTGTAAGTTGTGGGTATGGAGGGATGTGGATCATGAATTGGCATCTATTTCCCCGTTGGCAGGGCGTTCAACGCGTGGGCTCCAATTGGCAAATCGCTGCCTTCAATGCGACCGGGGATACTATGGGCAAGCAACCTCAGACCGAAACCCACATTTCGCATGTAACATATGCCAGATGCATTATTGCTACGTGGTCAGCCAGGCAGTACAATCAATGTCTTTGAGTTGAAGAAAAGGCAAACTCCGTGAGCTGTTACCCCACATGTGGATTATGGTAACACAATGTTCGCTCGAGGCATAACTGAATTGAGTCACGAGCCTCCGAGGCGATGCGTTTCGCCT
>LSQX01336879.1_pt1 | contig 25499 bp, 22 predicted proteins | sample 654561 | NCBI WGS metagenome assembly LSQX01 (sample SAMN04489861, study PRJNA283612) | anaerobic digester metagenome | isolation source: 4 biogas reactors fed with cattle manure at either 37C or 55C with and... | place: Denmark: Kongens Lyngby | collected 2014 | reverse complement strand
GTATAATATCCCCATTACATTAGAGGATATCCCTGTAAATCAATCTTATATAGACTCCCTGACTAGTTTAGGAGCAGTGGTTCTTAATCCGTCAAAATGGTTCAATGCCGTGACGATTCAAACTTCCGATCCCGACCTGATCACTAGGATACAAAATCTGGGGTTTGTCAGGCAAATAAAAGCTGCCAGGCAGTCTGTAGAAAGCAGGAAAGTTGAAGATAAATTTCAATCGTCACTGTCGGTCATCCATGCCACCTCGCCAGGAACAGATACTACTGCCCTGGATTACGGTTTGTCTGCCCACCAGATCGGGATGTTGAATGGTCATGTACTGCATAATCAAGGGTACCTCGGTGAGGGGATTGTGATCGCCGTCCTGGATGCTGGCTTTACCAATACTCACATAATTACCGCCTTTGACAGTCTGCGAAATGACGGCAGAATCCTAGGAACACGGGATTTTGTTAAAGGGGGATCAGTGACGTACTCCGAATTCGCTCACGGGACCCAGGTGCTCTCCATCATGGCAGCCAATCTACCGGGCCAGCTGATCGGTTCAGCCCCCAAAGCAAGCTATTACCTAATTAGGACTGAAAATGCCACCAGCGAGTACATCATCGAAGAAGATAACTGGGTCGCTGGTGCTGAGTATGCCGACAGTGTTGGTGCCGACATGATCAATTCATCGCTGGGGTACACCACCTTTGACGATCCTGCTACCGATCACAGCTACAGCGACATGAACGGGAACACCTCCCGGGCCACTATTGCAGCCGACATCGCTGCTTCGAAAGGTATCTTGGTGGTAAACAGTGCCGGCAATTCCGGCGATCTCGACTGGCGCTATATTGGTGCCCCGGTGGATGCTGACAGCATTCTCGCCGTTGGAGCGGTAGATTCACTTGGAGTTCCTGCCTCCTTCACTTCCCACGGTCCTAGTGCTGATGGCAGAGTGAAACCAGATGTTGCCGGGCAAGGGGTGCGCACTGCTGTTGCCGGGAGCAATGGCATGCTGTACCGCGGCAACGGCACCTCCTACAGCGCCCCACTGGTGTGCGGACTTGTAGCCTGCCTCTGGCAGTCAAATCGAGCCCTGCCACCCATAAAAATCATCGAAGCAGTGAGGGCCAGCGCCTCACAATTCCATGCCCCCGATACTCTCGTTGGTTACGGACTACCTGATTTCGGCAAAGCGATGTTTCTCATCCAGGGCATCAATCCGATACAATCTGATAATGAAGCATTTGCTAGAGTTTACCCAAACCCCTTTACCGATCAGCTTACCGTAGAATTCTACTCCCCCAGCCATCAGGATATCATCTTTGAGATCTATTCACTGGCCGGCACCCGGCTCCATTATGAGAAGATGAGCACCGGGTACACCTCCCTGAACCGCTTCACCATCCATGCCTTTGAAAACCTGGCACCAGGAACCTATTTTCTCCGGGTTTTGACTGGCAATCGGCAGTATGTAGAAAAAGTAGTCCGTTCCACCAAAACCCCCTAGCCTTGATGCCCGAGTTTGAAGCACCCGGACTTTCACAACTTAACCAGCGGATCAGGGAGCAGATCCTCCAAAGCTTTCCCGAACCGGTTTGGGTCGTCGCAGAAATTAGCGAGCTGTCGGTTAACCGAAATGGCCACTGCTATCTCGAACTGATTGAAAAAGATCCTGATAGTGACAGAGTCCTAGCCCGCGCGCGGGCAACCATCTGGTCGAGCGCTTTCCGGATGATCAAACCATACTTCGAGACCACCACCGGGCAGGAACTTGCCCCTGGAATTAAAGTGATGGTTAAAGTCATGGTTGAGTTTCACGAAGTTTATTCTTTTAGCCTGAATATCAGAGATATTGAGCCTAAATACACGTTGGGTGAGATGGCTGCCCGCAGGCTTCAGATTCTCCGCAAGCTCGAAGAAACCGGCACTTTTGGGATGAACCGGGAACTTGAGCTGCCGGTAGTGCCACAGCGTATAGCCATTATCTCCTCGGCCACCGCAGCCGGCTATGGTGACTTTATGAACCAGCTGACCCACAATGATGGAGGATATTGCTTCTACACCAAACTATTTGCAGCCGTGATGCAAGGTAGTGAGACGGCACCAACCATGATGAACGCGTTAGACCGGATTGCCGCAGTGAGCGAACATTTCGATGCAGTGGTGATCATTCGCGGAGGAGGCTCCAAAATCGATCTGAGCAGTTTCGACCATTTTGAGTTGGGATTAGCCGTAACACAATTCCCCCTACCCGTTATCACCGGCATCGGCCATGAACAGGACGACACCATTCTCGACCTGGTAGCCCACACCCGATGCAAAACCCCAACAGCCGCAGCAGAGTTTCTAATCAACGAAGTAGAACGTTTTGAAGCCACCATCGATGAGCTCTCCACGCAAACAGCAGAATCTGCACGCGAGATTATTCAGTTAGGAACCGAGAAACTCAACCTGATTACCGAAGGCTTAGGACTGAGAATCAAAAGCTTAACCCGAGAAAAACAGCTACACCTCGATCATCTTGCGCAGCAGGCCAGGCGCTCCGCCATCAACCTCGTGAAATGGCAGGATCAGCAGCTGGCCATCTTCAGCGAAGCCACCCGCCTGCACGATCCGCTGCGGCTACTGGCACGGGGCTACTCCATTACGCTTAGGAACGGCAAACCACTCAAAAGTGTACAGGAGGTAAAAGCCGACGACCAGCTGACCACCCGCTTGACCGATGGTGAAATACATAGTATTGTCGAATCTTTAAACACAAAACAACCATGATGTTGCGTCCCCGAATTCTGTCCAAACAGACCGAAATCGACCAAATTATCAACGAAGCCCAAACTTGTTATGTAGGCCTGGCAAATGAAAACAACCCTTATGTGGTGCCGATGAACTTCGCGTACGAATCAGGTGTTGTATATCTCCACGCTGATACTAAAGGTCTTAAGCTCGATATCCTTAAAAATAATCCATCCGTTTGCATCAACTTCAATGTTGGCAACGAACTGTTTTACAGGCACAAAGAGGTTGGCTGCTCGTGGGGGATGAAATTTAAAAGCGTTAACCTGTTTGGTAACGTTGAGTTTATTGATGATTATGACGAGAAATACCGGATCATGAAACTGGTGATGCTGAAATATACCGGCGAAAATTATGAATTCTCGGAGCCATCAATTCGTAACGTAGTAATAATGAGGATAAAAGCAACTAAAATGACCGGTAAGGTTTACGGGTACTAAATCATAGGCAAGAAAAAAATCGATATGACACCAAATGAGTTGAGTTATCACCAGGCGATTGAGGAGATTGAGGAAATCTTGAGCCAAATTGAGAATCAGGAGTTGGATGTAGATGTGTTGGGAGCTAATCTTAAAAGGGTGGTCGAGTTAATCAAGATTTGCAAAAAGAAATTACATTCAGCCAACAAAGAAATCGAGAAGATTTTTCGTGAAATGGAGACCTAACTATCAATCAATTGACTACAGGGTTGAATGAATTGATAATGGTGTTTCCTTTTTTAGATACTTTTATAACTTTACCGCCCAATAATAAGTATTTCACTAACTGTTTAATAATGGCATTTTTAAAGATGAAATTGAAGACCATTCGCCTTTTCGTAGTAGCGATTTCCCTGATGGCAGGGTTTAGTGTTTCGCTCTCCGCTCAGGATCTTGCTGCGGCAACAAAGTTTTACAATTCAGCCCTTCCGCTGATAAAAAGTGATCCGTCGGGAGCCATTCAGGCTCTCAACGAGTGTATCACCACTTGTGGTCAAGTGGGTGCCGAAGCCGATTCGGTCAAGGCCGCCGCTCAGAACAAGCTTCCCGGAGCGTACTATAATCTGGGGACCAACCAAGCTTCAGCAAAAGAGCTGGACAACGCTACCGGATCATTTGAACAGGCCCTCAAATACGGCAAAGAGTATGACACCCCCGAGGTTGTCTCCCGGAGCATCTCTGCACTGGTAAGGATTCATTCGATGAAAGCCCATGCCTATCTCAACGCTAAGAATACCGAAAAAGCTCAAGAGAACATAACCAAAGCCCTGGGATTAGATTCATCGAACACCACTGCTTGGCTGATTCAGGCTTTTATTTACCGGGATGCCGAAAATGATGATGCATTCGAAAAAACCCTTGAGAGTGCCTCTATGAGTTCCAGAAACCCCAATGAGATCCGGCAGGCACAACAAGCCGGCCTGAAATATTTCCTAGTGAAAGGCTCAAAGTTAGTGAACAGCAACAAGCACGAAGAAGGTGCAGTAGCTTTGGAAAAAGCCATGAAATACGATGCAACCAGTAAAGATGCCATATTCTTTCTAGCTAAAGCTTATAATGGAATCTCTAATTGGGATAAGGCCATCGAAACAGCTAACAAAGGGATTGAGCTTGAGGAAGATAACGCCGAAAAAGAAGCAAAATTTTACTTTGAGCTGGGTACCGCCCAGAAAGGCAAGGGCGACAACGCTGCTGCCTGCGAAAGCTTTAAAAAAGCCATGGTTGGTCAGTTCCTCGAACTTGCCAAGTATGAAATTGAGGTCGTGCTAAAGTGCGGTCAATAATCCGTTAAAGTTAATAACCGATAACATCCGGTGCTCTCAAGAGTACCGGATGTTTTTTTGTATCTTAATCCCATGAAAACTATCACCATAGTCACAAAGTTCACTACTATTTTTTTGGGGTTATCTCTGGCATTGGCGGGTATTTCGCAAGAAGTACAGGAGATTCGGATCCGGCCGGTCAGTTTTTTTATCGGCATTCAACCCGGCGTTTCTTTAGCCGGGCAAGATGATTACGAACGATCACTCATCAATATCAATGTATTGCCAATCTCTTTTGAATATGCAATAAACCGACACGTTGGTATTCGTTTTCATCCTATTGCAGATCTACAGTTCAGGCCTGAACTCCCGAATGAAATGTCAACTGTTGGTGTAGAGATCGCAGTGCCTTACTATTTCTCAAAGAAGAATAGTGAAGAGGGGCAGCGTGGTTTTTACGCCGCCCCGGTCATCACCCCTGCCTATTATCGTCTGAATCAATACTATTCCCTTGGTTTTGCCGCTGAGGCTGGCTATGCCATCCTCTTCAATCGTGGCTGGAGCCTCATGCTAGCAGCCCAGGCTGGGATCAAGCTTCAACAATCACCCAACAACCCCTACACCCGTTACCTCCCATATACCGCACCAAGGCTTGCATTGGGTTGGTGGTTTTAGGAACCTGCCTGTTTCTTGAAGCCTGTCAGGTCAATATTCAGCCCGACCATAAAGTTCACCCCCGCCTGAGGAAAGTACCCATCAGTTTTATAACGGATTCCGTCATAGTAGTAACTGTAAACCCAAGCATTGGTTTCATACTGTTCATTAAAGATGTTGTTCACCTGAAGGAACAGACTCCCCTCCCCGGCATCTTGCCACTTGAACGGATAGGAGATGTTGAGGTTGTTGACCAGATAGGGATCGAGCATTCGGTCCGAATCAGAACTATTATCAATATACTGACTACCAACTAGTTTCGTGTCAAATGATACTTTTAACACTCCTCCTGCAAGCCAGGTGATGCGGCTACCGGCGATGATGGAGGGAGAAAAGGACAGGTGTGTTTCTCCAAGCGGAATAGCTCGCTGCTCCCCGGTGTCCCAATCATCCACATATTCGATAAAATCACGTACCCGGTTTCGGCTCAGCGTCAGGTTCACATCCCACGTGAGCCTTCGCACTGGCGTCAGTTTCACAGCAAGCTCAACACCAGCACGATAACTATCGGGAATATTAACCATCACCGGAGAGCCTACATCATTGATCTCACCTGTCAGAACCAGCTGATCGGTATAATCCATCCAGTAAAGGTTGATCTCTGTTGCCAGGATGGAAGATGAGAAGCGGTACCCAGCTTCCAGATCGCGTAATGTTTCCGGTCGGGGTAGCTGCCCCGGACGGGCATCGGTAAAATTGTTACGTCGAGGTTCGCGGTGAGCGATAGCGTAGCTGATAAAAGCCTGAGATCCGGCAGACAGATCCACCGTCACACCGCCTTTAGGGTTAAGAAAATGATATCGGCGTTCCATGGTCACAACCCGCTGATCATCATCTATCCCTTTAATCTGATAATCGATAAACCGATACTGCATATCAGCATAAAGGTTAACACCTTTGAAGATGCTGTAGTTTGCCCGGATAAACGGACTCACTTCTGATTTCAGGCCGCGGTTATCATAATATTGATGATCGGGGCCCACACCCGGTGCCAGAGCCGCCCAGATCACCCGACCAAAATGGTCACCATCGTAACGATTAATCCCTCCACCGGCGGAAAGGTTGAGCTTATTTTTCTGATAATTAAGCGAATAGACCATCCCGACAAAGGTGTTATCCAACCATTTCCGTCGTACCAGGTCGGCACGATTGAGCACCTCTGAACCAACAACTAATGGATCAATGAGATAATCAGTCAGTTTTGCATCTTCCTTAAACTGTTCGTAATAACCTCGACCACCGGTATAATGTAGCGCTAGTGTCTGATCGAGGTTAGCATTAAACTGCTGCGACCAGCTCAGCTGCAAATTTTCCATAGTATAATCATCTACCTCATTCTCATAAGTATAGGGATTATAGGTCCGGTTTGTTTCGAGCAGTTCAGACGGCACTCCGCCCCAGGCTTGGTAGGTTAGTTCTTTGCCGGTGAAGAATGTTGCTTTCACGATACTCTTTTTGGAGAAATAGCCTCCGGAGAGAAACACCGACGAGAGGTCGGTAAATGCGCGATCGATGAACCCATCGGAATGGATTCGGGAGAGGCGGGCATCCACGCTAAAGTGATCTGCCAGAAGGCCGGTACCAGCGCTGATCGCTGTTTTCCATGTATTAAAGGATCCGGCCGAAGCACTCACACTTGAGTAGGGGTTAGAATTCAAGGCGGTGGTTTGCAGGTTGATATTAGCGCCGAAAGCTCCAGCGCCTTGGGTTGAGGTTCCTACGCCCCGTTGGATTTGGATATTCTCCGTAGAGGAGACGATATCGGGCATATCCACCCAGTAAACCTCATGTGACTCGCTGTTATTGAAGGGAATACCGTTGACTGTCACATTGATACGGGTAGGATCAGTACCTCTGATCCGCATTCCCGTATATCCAACTCCGGTACCGCCATCACTGGTATAGACGACGGATGGGGTTAAAGCCAGGAGGTAGGGAATATCCTGTGCCCGGCTCATTTCGCCCAACTCCTCCTTTGATACGTTAGTGTAGGCGACTGGATCGGTTCGTTTAGCCCGGGTGGCTTTCACGAGCACCTCTCCAGCCATCACCGATGCCGGTTCGAGCTTGATTTTTACATAAACCGGAGCCTTTAGACTCACAGGGTATTCCTGTGGTTTAAAGCCTACAAAAGTTACTCGTAGCTGATAATCACCAGATTTTAAGTTAGTTAGACTGAAGTTACCCTGAAGGTTGGTAATGACACCCTGCAGGGTACCTTCCAGAAGCACGTGTGCCCCCGCGAGGGGCTGATCCTGTTCATCTGTCACTGTCCCGGTAATCGATAATTGCGCATGCGCAGCCAGAACGATGAAACAGGATGCCAGTAAGATAGCAATCCTTTTAAACATCGCATTTAGCAATTAAAACCAGGCCAAACGTCCCCGTGGCCATTCTCCCTTCGCCGGCATTACCCGGATCAGGTTCNNGGTTCTAAGGGTATGATCTCAGCCCGTAGTTTTCAGGCACCCCCTTAGAGGACAAAGCAAAGGTAAGGAAAAGGGGAGGGAAAGACAAAAATGAATTTTCTTCACACCATTAAACAGGCAAAACCCCCATTCGTCAAACTGAATGCTACAAACGGTTAATCGGCAATGTCACACCCCGTAAACTCTCGCTGATTAGCTAACTTCGCCTTTTTTAACCGGACAAACACATGAAGCTATTTAGGATCGTTGGCATTTCCTTGGCTATCACATTGGCAAGCTGTGAGTTAATATCATTTGAAGATTGGGAGATTCCGCCTTATGATGGGGATTTTAGCTGGACAAAGGTTACAGCCCATGCCCAATGGAAGGATCGTCTCGATTTTGCAGCTGTGGCTTTCCAGGATAAACTGTGGGTTTTTGGCGGCTATAATCCAGGGGAACGAAGCAAAGATCCATACTATGAGGATGTTTGGAGCTCGGTTGATGGGAAAGATTGGGAACTGATCCAGGGAGATGCCCCCTGGAAAGGTCGCCGCGGCCATACGGTTACGGTTTTTAATGATGGCTCAGGTGATGCCCTGTACCTGGCAGGCGGCTTCTCCGTTGATGAAGCCACCGGGTACCGCCAATACAACAACGACGTTTGGAAATCCGCTGATGGAGCCAACTGGCAGCTGGTCAAGGAGCGAACCTATCACTCAGTCATTGATTCGCTGGCTGACTGGTTTCCGCGGATGAACCATGCGATGGTGGCACGTAAGGAGGGAAACCAGGACTATCTGTACCTCATTGGCGGTAGCACGATGCTCGAAAGTGGCAGTGCCCGTTACTCCATGAAATATTTCAACGATGCCTGGCGCTCATCTGATGGAATCCATTGGGAAAACCTGCACTGCAATGATTACGGCATCCGGGCAGGCCATGCAGCCTGCATTGACCCCATATCGGGCCGGATCTATGTCCAGGGTGGAATTCACGGGTTGATTTTCGAAGGCACCAACAATCAGGCTCATCCGCGGCCCGACTGGCAATGGCTCTGGAGCTCGGAGGATGGCATCCACTGGACTCCTGAAAGTGACACCGTCAGCTTCGAACAGGGATATTTATACCGTACTGAACATCAGATGGCCTTCTATAACAACACGTTATATACCTTCCCCGGAGCCACCAACTCGACTGGGCACTTCCATTTTGCCCAGACAACGCAGGTCACGATGTGGAAGCAGCAACCCGGCAACCTCTGGTCGATCGATTCCAAAGGATCTGACATAAATGCACGCTATTCTTATGGATTCATCCAATTCGATGGAAAGATCTGGATCCTGGGAGGCGACACCAACGCCAACGGTCCGTCCAATGATGTATGGTATGCCGAAATCAATTAAGTTATTGAAAATCATGAAGAAAGCAATACTTTTTCTGATTGTCTTTCTGCCTTTGGTGGCAGTTACTGGGCAAACCCAGAAACCTCGTTTCACGATACCGATTAAGACCTGGAACCTACAGTTGGTAAGTTTTAACCATCACTATCCCAACTATCTGGCCGATCCGCTTGGTGGACGGTTCGAGGTGTCGATACAGAATATCCAGTATGGAGACATCGACTTCCAGGATCAGGTCAATAGTGGGGCGGGCTACCTCGGCAAGCAGGTGATCTTCCCGGGGGTGCGGGTGTCGCTGCTGAGATTCAGCCCTAAAAGTAACCCCAACCTGGGTGTCTCCGTTGATCTGGGCGCCATGGTCCCAACTTTCATGCGAGGGGGTAATAACGACCTCATCGGGCTCGACGGGATATACTATTTTGCCATTGCAGCCAAACCGGCCGAGTGGATCAGCCTGAAATTTTCAAAGCATCATATTTGTACGCATGTCGGAGATGAATTCCCTTATGGTACGGTAAAATCTCCAATCGACTTCGATCCCAACACCACCGCACTGCCGGTGAGGGATGATTTTATCATGATGATGGCTATTCGCCCTCTCTGGTTCCTGCGAAATCCTCAGCTCGATATTCTTCAGGTCTATGGTGATTTCGGATTCTTTATGCCAGGCGGCGACTTCATGGGCAGGCGAGCAAACAAGCCCCACTTTGAGGCTTACTTAAGCTATCAGCTGGGGGCAGAGTTGGAATACTATTTCAAGAACCCGTACATCGGGGGCTTGTATAGCGCCGTGAACGTAAGTGCATATCAATTAAATAGTTACGCACCTAACCTATCGATTGTCGGAGGGTACCTCTTCCCGCAGGAGCGAAATAGTCGCCGGTTCCGCATCGGGCTTCAGTACTACAACGGTCGTTGCATCAGCAATCAGTTCTACAACCGGAAAGAGAAGTTTGTAGCCTTCACAGTCGGGTTCGACATTTAGGAGACGAGGCTTCGAGTCTTTGGTATAGATCGGCCTGAAAAGTTAAAAGCCGGCCGGAAAATTAATTCCGTACCGGCTTAACCCAAACCAAACAAACCAAAATCACTAATCTCTTAATCTAACTCTACCTTCAATATCTCTGAGAAAGCTTTTTTGAAAGAATCCTTTGGCATGGCTCCCTTGGCCATCGCGGGCTGCCCTTCCTTCGGAATGAACAGAAGCGACGGGATACTCTGGATCATAAACATAGCAGCAAGCTCGTTCTGATCTTCGGTATCAACCTTGTAAATATCAATCTTTCCTTTGTACTCTTCTGCAAGCTCTTCGAGAACCGGTGCTACCATCTTGCAAGGCGCACACCAATCAGCATAAAAATCAATTAAAACTGGCAGGTTCCCTTCAAATTTCCACTCGGTGTTCTCTTCGAAATTGAAGATCTTCTGCTTAAAAGTATCTTTAGTTAAATGCTTTAATGCCATGTTTTTTGTTCTTGTATTTCTAGAACTTAAACACTTAAAATTAACAAAGGTTTAACACAAAACAAAAAAAAATAAAAAATTTTCATATCTAACTTGTTCAATATCTTCAACACCCATACCAAATGCTATTTACAGCATTATTTTGGTAATTTTGTCACCTATGATGGAGACTCTTTCCGATCAGATTACACGCTGTCTTTCGCATCCGGTGTTCCAAAAAGTTGCCAGAGAAGCTGCTGCTATTGGCTCAAATGTGTACGTCGTAGGCGGTTTTGTCCGTGATCTGCTGCTGGGACGTGATTCAAAAGATATCGATTTTATGGTCGTAGGTAGCGGTGTAGAGCTAGCTGAGAGGCTTTCAAAATACCGAAACTTTTCTAACGTTCAAATATTCAAGACTTTTGGAACCGCCATGCTTCGGTATGGAGAATTGAATGTCGAGATTGTCGGTGCCCGCAGGGAATCATACGATCCTCAATCGCGCAAGCCAGCAGTGGAGAGTGGCACCCTCGAAGATGACCTCCGGCGCCGGGATTTTACCATCAACGCCTTATGCATCAGTCTGAATGAGCAAGACTTTGGCCAACTGACTGATCGGTTTGGCGGACTGAAAGACTTAGCTGATGGCGTGATCCGTACCCCATTAGATCCCGACATCACCTTTTCCGATGATCCTCTGCGGATGATGCGAGCCATCCGGTTTGCCAGTCAGCTACAGTTTAAGATCGATCCAGTCACTTTGGCGGCAATACAGCGAAATCGTGAACGGATCCATATTATATCTATGGAGCGAATCACGGAAGAGCTGAACAAAATCATCCTCTCAAGCCAACCGTCGGTGGGATTCAGACTCCTAGACCAGACCCGCCTGCTGGAGATCGTGTTTCCGGAGTTGCATGCGCTGAAAGGCATCGAAGAGCGCAATGGCATTCGACATAAGGACAACTTCCTGCACACCATCAAAGTTCTGGACAATATCAGCCCAAATACGGACAACCTTTGGCTCCGCTGGGCCACCCTCCTGCACGATATCGCCAAGCCCCAGACTAAACGGTTCGACCCGGAAAACGGCTGGACCTTCCACGGGCACAATTTCATCGGCACCAAGATGGTTCCGCAAATCTTCCGGCGCCTCAAGCTGCCCCTCAACGAAAAGATGAAGTATGTCCAGAAAATCGTCAATCTCCACATGAGACCGGTGGTCCTGGCCGAAGATACGGTTACCGACTCGGCCGTTAGAAGACTGCTGTTCGAAGCAGGCGATGATATCGAAGACCTGATGACACTCTGCGAAGCCGATATCACCTCCGGTATCCGCGAAAAAGTGGTGCGCTACCTGCAAAATTTCGCCCTGGTACGCGAAAAACTGAAGGAAATCGAAGAAAAAGATCGGGTAAGAAACTGGCAACCACCGGTTTCAGGAGAAGAGATCATGGCCGTTTTTAATATTCCACCCTCCCGCCCGGTTGGAACCATCAAAAGTGTCATCAAAGACAGCATTCTCGATGGCGTGATACAAAATAACCGCGAAGAGGCCTGGCAACTGATGCTGAAAACCGGTCAGGAGCTCGGACTGGTGCCGCAACCCGGAACCGAAGTACCCTTTAATAGAAATGAAAATATTGGAAAAGACTGATTTTAAGCCTGGTAACATGGTTTATCCGGTACCGGCTGTGTTGGTAAGCTGCGGGGAGACGGAAGAGGAGTACAACCTGATTACCATCGGCTGGACTGGCACAGTGTGCACCGACCCACCGATGGTCTATATCTCGGTAAGACCTGAACGTCACTCTTTTGGGATCATTCAGCGCACTGGTGAATTTGTGATCAACCTCACCACGATCGAGCTGACCCGCAAGGTTGACTGGTGCGGGGTCCGATCGGGGCGCGACTACAACAAGTTCAGAGAGATGAATCTCACTCCCGGTCCGTCAAAAACCATCAAAGCACCCATCGTCATGGAATCGCCGGTAAATATCGAGTGCCGTGTCACCGAGGTTCGGGAGCTGGGCACTCACCACATGTTCCTGGCAGAAGTGACGAATATTCAGGTTAATGAGAAGCTGATTCATCCCGTCAGTGGAAAGCTTAACCTACTGGATTCAAGCTTGATAGCTTATGTTCACGGCAATTACTGCGTGATGGGCAAGCGGATTGGGGCGTCCGGCTATAGCGTGCGCAAGAAGCGCGACTAATCTACTTTTCCCGACGATAACGGATATTCAGATAGATGGGTAGGTGGTCACTGTATCCTCCCCAGTAAACGGGTCCGCCATACGTGCGAGCTGGTTTAACCCCAAGGTATTTCTCATCCCGTTCGAGCAGATATTCCGGCGAAAAGACGCGCATATCGGTTGGCTTGGTATAGAGCAAAGCAGTGGTATCAAGCATGATTCCCGATACCACGAAATGGTCGAGGAGGTTCCAGGTGCCCAGATATTTATAGGTACCACCGGGCTTACCATTTTTCAGAATTCCGGTCAGGTCATACAGCCCATGGGGATCCAGGGTTTCTGCAGATCCAACCGCACCGAGCCCTTTCTGCACGCTAAGATCGTGGGGTTCGTCATTGAAATCACCCATAATGATGATCCGGGCTTCGGGAGAGTGTGCCTTAACCGAGTCAACGGCATGACGGATCAATTCACCAACCTGGATTCGCCGTGGCCGGGATGGCACTTCCCCACCCGATCGGGATGGCCAATGTGAGACAAACAGGTGAAGGGTATCGATCTTGCCAAGGATTCCGCTGGCGTAAAGAATATCACGGGTGACGATATGGGGTTCATCGGGAAAAGTCACCCGGATAAACCGATGGTTGAGCAGTTTAAAGTATCCCGATCGATAGAGCAGTCCAACATCAATTCCACGCTGGTCGGGCGATTCCTGATGAACAATCTGGTAGCCAGCACTTTTCAGGGGTGAGCGGCGGGTCAGATCGTCCAGCGTAAACCGATTTTCGATTTCGCAGAGGCCAATGACTGCAGGTAAGGTATCTCCTCCCAGATCACGAATGACCCGGGCGATTTTATCCAGTTTGTTCTCATAGCGTTTTTTGGTCCACGACTTTGAGGATTCCGGCAGAAACTCCTGATCGTTCGTTTGAGGATCATCCACCACATCAAAAAGGTTCTCGACGTTATAAAACATCACTCGGTAGAATGGGTTGGGATCCGAATCACCCGGTGCCACCTGGCGGTCGCAGGTTGATGCAAACAGGAGAAGGAGCAAGGAAAAGAGGGCTACTATTTTCATCTGGAAAGAAAAAGTTGGAATCATTAAGCAACGCGTTGTCTTCTACTCCTCACGTTCGTAGGCACCGATATCCGGCTTGGTATCGGCCAGTCGGCTGCGGCCATTCAGGTCGAGCGGGAAGAGCTGGGCATATTCCGGCTTGCCCCGGTCTTTCGCCGGAGAAAGCGTATCTAACTGATAATCACGATTAAAAACTGAAACGAAACGTGGATCATGGTTTTTCACGATCTGGATCCAGCGTTCCGGATCGTCTGTTTTCATGGTATCGACCTTCACCAGGCAATGGTCGAACGCGTAATTGAACTGTCCGGGCACCGGAACTTTATCGATAGTATTGACCAGTCCGATTTCGATTGGTCGGCTGCCGGTGATGATGCAATTAGCAAACAGGGCGTTATAGAGATGATACACATAGGCAGTGCCATTGTACACAAAGAAGTTATTCAGCAACAGGGTCGGTTCACCCCGGGCGCTGGAGGAGTACCAGCTCCCATAGTTATTTGATAAGGTACAGTGGTAGAACTCGTAGGAGCCGCCCAGTGTCAAAGCCGCGCACCAGGATCCGCAATTGGCTATCAAGCAGTTAGCTGCCACTATTGTGGTACTCTGGGCGTAGATTCCGGCCACCGTCATATTTTCGATGCGGGAGTTGGTGATGGTCAGCATCGGCCTTTCCGTGTTGCTCAGGGTGTCCACCTGAATCCCTTTAATGGCATTCTTGATGATGGCATGGTTGATCACGTTATCGCGGCTTGGCGGGGTGATATGGATACCACCGAGGATATAGGCTGATCCATTATCATACTCCACCCAGCTCCCCCACTGTCCTGGAAGATCCTCATACATCTTTTCCAGCCGGTCGCCCTGGAAGGTCACGGGCTCCTCGACGGTACCGTTGACTTGAAGGGTTCCGAAGACAAGAAGGCTGGATCCGCGGTGAAAATGGATCCGAACTCCGGGGTTTATGGTAAGCACCTGTGCAGTATCGATCGCCATAGAATTGTACACCAGGTAGGGTTTTTCGTTGCTCCAGGTTTGGGTTGACAGGTATTCTCCGTTGATCAGATGCACATCCTGTCCGAATGCAATCAACTTAACTGCCTGATCGTTACCATTAGTCAAAAACATCACGGAATCCTCCACTACGAGAGGGCTATCCTGGCCGTTTGGGTTGAGGGTTACTTCCACGAAGACAAAGAGGCTATCGTGAGGCAGGATTTCTACATTCTCCTGGCGGTTTTCCTTTCTCCCGTTGATATTCAGTCGATAGGGTGAATTAGGGTGGCCCGACAATGTAATGCGCTCAATTTTAATTGTTTGGGCATGTGGATTATAGATCTTGAAATTTTGGGTAGTGGATCCGATGGTAGTAAAGACGGTATCGAACAGCACGGTATCAGTTGAGAATTCGAGCAGAGCATCTGGACGGTCAATGAATCCGCCATTATCGCAGGAGAAGAGTGCAACGGCGAGGGTGCAGGCTGTAAGAAATCTGACCAATGCTTTCATGTGGCAATGTTACCCGATTTTGTGGAATAACGGAAAAAACCGTCAAATATGTTGTGGGTGCAAATGGTGAATATCGGTGGATGATGAAAAATGGGGATAGGGGCAGGGTTGTTATGGTCCGAAAATCAACCATTTTTATTAAATCCATCATTTGTCCAATTTTTTGGATTATTGACAATATAATGTTTTATGCGATGGTACGATGGGGCATCACGGATTATATGGTCGTAAAACCGCGCCTGCCATGCAAATTCGGCATGAATTTGCCGTGCGGTTATGGTTACCATGCGTTTATATTGGTTTACAATTACCCCCACGGTTTTGGGATACCATTGTTGTGATGCATTCATTGTCCGGTGCAGATTGATAGAGTCGTTTGGGATGGTTGTGATGAGGGCGGAGTTGTTCCGTTTATCGTTGTTTCGTTCGTCATCATTTTTATTGATGATAATAATCCCATGTACATGGTTTGGCATTACCACAAATTCATTCAATTGGACAAATGGGAAATGTTTTGGGATTTGATTCCAATAATTTTGCGCAATTTTTCCTATCTCCGACAATTGCATTGTTGGTGTGATGATTTCACCGAAATAATGTTCCCGGTTGTATGTGCAAATGGTGATAAAATACATTCCATTGCTGCCATAATCCCAACCTCTTAATCGGGTTGATTCTATCCTGTATTTCCCTTTGTACCTTTTCATCGTTGTTTCGAACCAGCATTCCGTTTAGCGAAGCATAGTAACGACGTTCTAATTTTCAAACAATGCTAAAAAGCAGAATGTACTCTATTACGATCATCTAATTGTGAAGAACCCCAGGATGGATCACCTCTGCCGTTCACGGTATGCTATTGATTTTCCTATATTTGTATGAAGAGAAACAAACAATTTTCCCGATGAAAAAAATCCTGATTATGACCCTTATAGCGGCAACCGGGGCACTGACCTCCTGCAGGCAGACCCAGCAGGCAGACCTGATTATTCATAACGCATTGATTTACACCGTTAACGATTCTTTCGAAACAGTCAGCAGCATGGCCATTCGCGATGGGATCATTTTGGCAACCGGCACAGATGAAGCCATAACAAAAAACTATCGTTCGGAGGAGGTGGTTGACATGGGCGGTAAGCCGGTTTATCCGGGTTTTTACGATGCCCATTGTCATTTCAACGGTTACGCCGCAAATTTGCGCCGGGCTGACCTGGTGGGAACAGGCAGCTTTGAGGAGGTCGGGGAGCGCCTGGTAAAGCATCAGGAGGAGTTTCCATCCGACTGGGTGCTTGGTCGGGGGTGGGATCAAAACGATTGGCCCGGACAACAATTCCCCAAACGTGACCTTTTAGATCGCCTTTTCCCCGATAAGCCTGTGTACCTTATCCGCATCGACGGTCATGCCGCGGTAGTCAATTCTGCAGCATTGGAAATTGCCAGTATCAATGACCAAACCACTGTCATCGGAGGAGAAATCATCCGGGACAACGGACGAATCACCGGGGTATTGGTTGACAATGCCATGGACTTGGTTTCGAGGCATATACCCGAGATGGAGGAAAACGAAGTGACCCGTGTGTTGCTAGAAGCTCAGGAGGATTGTTTTGCCGTTGGTCTCACCTCCGTAGCCGATGCTGGTCTGGATTATGAGACGGTGATGCTCATGGATAGCCTCCATCAGACAGGTGATCTTAAGATGCGCATCTACGCGATGCTCACCCCCACCCAGGAAAATTTTGAAAACTTCATCAATCGGGGCCTATACAAAACCGACCACCTGAATGTGCGCTCCGTCAAGCTCTTTGCCGATGGAGCTTTGGGATCGCGCGGGGCGCTGATGCTCGAGCCTTACAGCGATGCTCCCGGTAAGAGTGGATTGCAGGTAAGCAGCACCGAGTATCTTACTGACATCTGCCGGAAGAGTTACGAGGCTGGCTATCAAGTGGAGACGCACTGCATTGGAGATGGAGCTAATCGACTGATGCTCAATATCTACAAAGAAATTCTTGGTGGTAAGAACGACCGTCGGTGGCGGATTGAACATGCCCAGATTGTTCATCCCGATGATTTCGACCTCTTTGGCCAATTCAGCATTATCCCATCAATACAGACCACCCATGCTACGTCTGATATGTACTGGGCTGCCGACCGTGTAGGACCGGAGCGAATCAAAGGAGCGTATGCCTATCGGCAGCTCATGGAGCAGAACGGCTGGATCCCTAATGGCAGCGACTTCCCGATTGAGCATATCAATCCCATTTTCGGCTTCTATGCCGCTTTTGCCCGAATGGACCAAAGTGGATACCCCGAAGGCGGCTGGCAGATGGAAAATGCCCTAACGCGGGAGCAGGCTCTGCGGGCCATGACCATCTGGGCAGCCCGTTCTTGCTTTGAGGAGAACGAACGAGGCAGCCTGGAACCTGGCAAGATGGCCGATTTTGTTGTGCTGGAAAAGGATTTAATGGCGACCGATGCCTTACAGGTTCCTAAGATCCAGGTGCTTGAGACATGGATCAATGGGAAGAAGGTATTTGAAAGGTGTAAGCATTAGGTGAACCCCGTATTTCAAAATACCATTCGCTCCATAGCTTTGTCTGGCAATTAAAAGTCACAAAAGGCACAGCACTATGATCACTGAGCAAGCATTCATGACGATCTACGAAGACTTTCTGGAGTCTGGATTGTCGAAACGATGGAGATGGCGACCGACCGGGTAGAGGATGTGGCAGATGTCTTCCGAACGCTGATCTTGAAATCCTCCTGAACCCAGTTTGGTCTACTTTCTCAATGCGCTTACAGGGGAAGGGGGTGTAATGCGTAGATATTCAGTTACTTTGGCTCGCTTATCCATTATCTCAATTTGGTCAACTTTCTCAATATTTTCCTTGGCGGTAATAGATCAAGAGTCTAACTTTATATCAGAGAAAAAAAGTTATTTCACCCAGAAGATGAAACGATTACCATACGATGTAACTAAAAAAAAGGTCTTTCTACGATGAGATTCCAATGCATTGCAATGGGTTCTTACCTGGTCAAAACAGGTCGCAAAACGACCTTGATGCTCTCCGCCAAACAAAACGGCGACTCTTTTTTGCTGGGGTTATTTGGGAAAGTATCGAATTTATTGCCTTCGTTGCGCATTTCTAGTGGTTATAGGGGTGAAAAGAGGAAATTTCAAAACCAACGGAAGTTACTCTTACGATGCCAAGTATTGCATAGATATTGTGATACTTGGCATCAATTTCTCAAATAATTCTTCATTCTTCTATAAATGAGAGATCAACTAAATTTAACAATATGAAAAATCTAAAGTTGTTAGCTGTGATTTTGAGTATCTCTTCATTATGTATAGTCGGCTCAATTAGTCTTCAAAGCATCGCTCTCCAAAGTAAAACGCCGTATACTCTGTCCGCTGAAGAAGAATACCCGGCTTGTATGCCTATGGGTTACAGAAGCTTGGCTCAAGGACCATCAGCTATTTGTCATGTTCCTTTTAGGGGTGAATATTTAGCAATCCGATGTGAACTAATGGAAGGTTGGTGCGCATATATTGATTGCAGACCACCATGCTATATACTTTATGAAACAGTTTTCTAATTTGTAATAACAATTGGGCAACTGTTATTACGAAGCAGTTGCCCTAAATTTCTCCACTATGCTACGATTGATTTTTTTTATATTATTGGCTCATTGCAGCATTCAATCCTTCTCCCAATTGAATAAAGCTGAGAGCCAAATTTCTATTGTTAATTTAGCTGAAGGGTTTAACAATAATCAAAAGATCCCATTGTCAAAAATAGCGAATTCTATTAAATATATTCCCCTTGAAACAACTAATGATAACTATATTTCGCAAATCAAAAAAATAGTCATTGAAAAGAATTGCATTTTAGTTTTAGACGAAAAGGCCAATAAACTACTGTTGTTTAACCTAGATGGTCATTATCAGTGTTCAATCGGCAGAGAAGGGAAAGGCCCTGGTGAATATGTTAGAATTACTAACATCGAAGTAAGCCCAAGTAGGAACCTGATTTACATTTTTGATGTAGCAAGCGCGAAAATCTTAACGTACAATTTCGAAGGGGAATTTATGGGTAATTTAAGACATCCTTTACTCGGTTATTGGGTGACTTTATTGGATGATAAGTACTTTGTGTATTTTGATCCTGCCAGATCATACCGATATGCTGGCGGGTTCTATAAAGCAATTATCACCGATCTGAATGGGAAAATTGTAAAAAAGTTTTTGCGTCAAAGCCAATCAAAGGAGGAAAAATTTAAATCTCCCTGCTCGATGCAGTCCTACGCTTATAGTTACAACAATTCTTCGTTTTATTGGGAAGTTACAAGTGATACTATTTTTCAAGTTACCGAAACCCTTGAGTTTTTTCCAAGTAGGTATGTCAACCAAGGACCAATGTCTTTACCAAAGAGCAAGATGTACGAAGCAAGGTATGTAATGGAAAAATTTAGTGAGCACTCTACAATTCTTACCATATTTGAAACAGAAAAATTCTTTTTTGCCCGTGGGATTACTAATTTCCAGCCTGCTGCACTTCTGTATTTTAAAGACTCAAAGGAGTGTTATAATGCCTCCAATAGCAGAGGGTTTTTAATTAATGATCTGGATAATGGGCCTGGATTTTGGCCAATCGGAAAGATTAATGATCATTCAATTTATTCCGCAATCGATCCAATTGATTTGAAAGATATCGTAAGTAATAATAAAGAAATGCAGATTACTAATAGCGAAGTAATTCTCAAAATGGCTAATAGTCTTCAAGAAATTGATAACCCTATCATAGTAATTTTAGAATTGAAAAACTGAAATCATGAAAAATTCGAAAGTGACCTACATCGCAATAATTGGTTTCTCTATTCTTCTATTGCTTATCTGCTCCTTGCTTTTTACGTGTAATAAGCGTTTAGCTGAATCTCAATTGTTTGCTGCACAAAAAGTATCAGAAAATGCAAGGCTAATTGAATTTGTGAACAATTTAATACCAAGCAGTTTGAGGGTAAATGAGGCGATAATTGACAAGAATGTTACTCTATACAATCTCTCGGGGACTGAGCTGTCATTAACACAGCTGAACATAGAAAGACCTATTATTATTTTTTCTTATACGATCTTACAATGTGATGTAGGCATCGATGCAATCATTGAGTCCCTGAAAAAAGTTGAACATGTTATCGGGAAAAACCGAATAGCCATTTTGGCATCATATGAAAAGAAGAGAGAAGCAGCGCTGTTTTTGTCAAACCATAATATTGCTATACCATTTTATCTGATAAACTTTCAAAACTTACTAAATGTTCAAATTGATGATCCATTTTTGTTTGTATTAGATAGGGATAATATTGCGCGGTATATTTTTGTACCTCATGAAGGTTTTACAGAGATTACGAAAATCTATTTTAAAGAAGTTCTGATGAGTTTTTTGGGGATTGCGGAAGATCGTTTTGAAAATGCGTGGAACTAAAATTGTTTTCCTCGACCAATTTTGTAAATGAAACACATGAGATTCATTTTTACTACAATATTTGTTCTGATTTTGTTTGTTGATAATTCAACACTTTTGGCCCAATCTTTAAAGTATCAGATTCACAGTCACGTCATAGACTCATCAACGGGACTGTGTATACCGAATGTTAGTATGTCCATTGTGGGCTCTTCTTTTGGTGCAATAACTCATCAAAACGGTGAATTTTCTCTAATCGTGACGCGCATTCCGGCTGTCCTTTACTTTAGCCATATTGGGAATAGAATTGGTAGTTACGAGATTGAAAGAAAAGGAGAGAAAGATGATAGTAGGATTAGGCTGGAGCCTGAAATAGAGATGGTAGAGGAAGACGCAAACAGAAACGAAAGTGCGATTAAAGTTATCCGGGGAGATACCCTGAATATTATCGATTACGAAATCAGTAATGACAAAATATTCCTGTGTGCAAGCCTCTACCGGAATAGTCGAGACCTCCGGATTGTACTGACCAACCTGAACGGGGATTTCATCAACCAGATACCTGTTAAGCGGGCAGGGGAGAAGATTAAGTTTCCTGAAGATCAGGTGCCGAGAATGGAATACCTGATGAAAGACTTCACCGGACAGGTGCAGTTTCTTGATGATCGCGCTGCTCACGAGATCATGTGCAGAAATCGTAAGCTGGAATTCGGGTTTGATACTCCTTATCCGGATTTTTTGGAGCGGGTGATACCGGTTAAGGCTGAAATGAGGGGAAACCTGGTTTTTCAAATAGCCAATCAATCAGATAATTATACCTGGTACTTCGGGCCCGGCACCCGGAATGGGAAGATGATCAAAAGGGTGATCCGTAATAAGTCAGATACTGAGTCTGTTACGAATGAATTGCTGGCTTCAGCACCAGGAGAGGCCGAGTACAGCAAGAACCTGCAGGCCCCACTGTTCCGGAAAGGGAATGAATTGTTTGTATTCGATTTTTACTCAAATCATATTGAGGTATTTGATTCAAAACTAAAGAGTAATCGATTGATCTCGACCAGTTTTCATCTCGCGAAAGCATCCGAAGAGCTGCTTGCAGATCAAGAAGGAGGTGATCTCAACAAGTTCCCGTCGATACTGTACGATAGTAAGGCGGGAAAGGCTTATGCCTTCTTTCGCATAGGTGCCGACAACCGTCAATTATTAAAAGAGATCAACTTGGAAACCGGACAAATTGACCGCATTATCGAGATCTCCGGTTTTTCAATTGTTTCCAATATCCGGATAGAGGATAATGTCGTTTACTTTCTCTACGATACCAAGGTCTATCCTTTTTACCGCTTGCTCTACAGGATGGCAATATAGAAGTAAAGAAAGGCTGCTATTATGAGGAAATTTCAATTTTTAACAGTTGTAATCTTAATAGTCTCCACAGCCATATCCTTTGCGCAAACTGGTTCTATCAACGGTGTGGTAACCGATTCACTCACCGGAGAGCCTGTTGCCAACCTCACCGTCTTCATCCCCTCCACAACCTATGGCACAACAACCAATCAGTCAGGAGAATACCGCCTGAATGGATTGAATCCAGGTGATTATATTTTGATATTCAGGCATTTATCTTATCACCCTTCATCGAGAACAATAGCAGTGAACCCGGGAGACCAGCTGGTTCTGAATATGCAGATGGCTGAGCAATCGAGGGCATTGGAGGAGGTGGCGATTGTTGGAAAACTACCGGAGCAATCCCACGGCCTCTTTCTGATCAATGAATTCTTTCTTGGCGATCATAGTGGCAAGGTGTGTAGGTTTACTAATCAGAAGGCTTTATCATTCTATTATGAAGGGGATGGCATAAAAGCTACCGCCGACCAGCCGTTGATCATCACCAACCAAAACCTCGGGTATCGGATCACCTATTTTCTTGACTATTTCAAATATCTAGAAGTAGGGGATTCGGAATCCGACGCCGGGGGTGGCGCCTTTTTTGGTTATGCCGGTCAGGCTGTGTTTGAGGATTTATCTTCAGAAATGCCTTTACGTGCAATCGGCTGGAAGCTCAAGAGAAACCAGGAATTCAAGGGGAGCCTGAGGTATTTTTTTGCCTGTCTCTATCACAATGAATTACAGGATAATCGGTATCATCTCAGAAAAGCCTATAAAAGCAAAGATGATCTGCAACTCACTGAGAGAGTCAGTGATGCCATGGCTAAAATCAGATTTGCGGTCATGGACAGCCTTTTGAGCTGGGATCCACTTACCGGTGAGGCGAATAATCTGTATTATAATCCTGACGAAGAGTTCCGATTTTTCGAGGATCAGATAGCTGAGGATTCGGTGGGTAATAAAAAAACCCTGACCTGCGATTCTTTTTTGCTGGTTTTTTATGACCACAAAAGAACCAGGGACCTGCGGGATGATTTTATTACCACCTTCCAGATATCAGGAAATCAGGTGGTTTTCGATCAGGAGGGCAACTTCTGGGCCCCAAATGGAACAGTACAGTGGGTTAATCTGGATCATGCGGTTCAGATCAAACGATTGTTGCCGGCCGATTACCTGCCCAGGATGTAACTACCTTTCAGTAAGCATTCGGTGAACCCCGTATTGCATGCATAAAAAAACTCCCCGACTTTCGGAGAGTCTCTGACCTTGTTCAGAGAACTATGATAGACTTTGACAGACTCTGATAGACTATGAAAGGATTGCAAGATTTTCAGAGTTTTTTGCATGAAAACAGTGAGGCAGGAGATCATCCAGGTTTTTGGAATAATCGGTATCGTAGTCGTGGACATGTTTCAGGAAGTGAACCAGCCAGCACTTCCTTCCCATCGCCACCGGGCGGATAGCGTTCTCCCCGAGGTTGTTGTCCATTTTAAGCCTGCCGTCCAGGTGGTAGCGGGTCAATTTGTGGTACATCTTATAGGTGTAATAGATCGCCTTACCTATGCGTCCCTTGGGCAAGACTTTCGGGTATTCGCTGACCATCCATTTCTCGAAGGCAACCATGATGGGATAGGAAAGACGGGAACGGAGCTCCGATCGCTCTTCAAAGGAGAGGGTTTCCTCATCGGCACGTCTTTCCACGGCATACAGCAAACCAATCTGCTCCAGCGCATACTCCGCCCTGGCCTTGTCTTCCGCCTGGGCCTCGGTAAATTTTCTTCTGCAATGTGCCCAGCATCACGTTGGTAACCATACCACTCAGGGTAGAAAAGCTCTTACGCATGTCCGTGGGATAAGCGTACAGGTAGTATGCGGATTAAATCGACTCCCTTCAAAAAGCAATGGAACAATAAGAACGAATCGACAATCCAGACTCCAGAATGTCTTCGTAGATCGTCATGAATGCTTGCTCAGTGATCCTAGTGCTGTGCCTTTTGTGGCTTTTAATTGCCAGACAAAGCTATGGAGCGAATGGTATTTTAAAATACGGGGTTCACCGAATGCTGACAAATATCTATGAGAAGAGATGGTAGAATTTAACCGAAAAGTAAACTATATAAAACATACACAGAGGTATACATAGAATATAGATCCAGGGATGTTTTACGGCAGTTTTGTCCTTTCTCCAGATAAGCACAACGCGAATGCAGAAATATAACCCGATACAGTTACCAATTATTCCTACAATCGATTCTATTAATGAATAAGTTCCCATGACTCTTAAGTTTCACTAGCACGCCAACAACATGAAGCATATTTAGCCAACATAACTGCTGCCGCTATGGTTGAAAGAACGGGAAGACCGGCACCAGTTTTAATCCAGGCTTTAAAGGCTGCCCTACCTATCCACATGGCATAAGCACCTGTACCTGCAAGGGTGACACCAACGGACAAACCGAGTGCATCCACCATGCAATCAACAGCTTCTGTAATAGTTATAGCCTTTAAAGGTATACCACCGGTCAAGCCCATCGCAACAGAATCTAAGCAGTATCCAAGAGATTCAAGAGTTTGGCAACCGTCCACCATAACTCCGCTCATCATAATACGCGGATCAGTATCTGTACCAAAACATTCGGCGGAAGTTAAATCCAAATTAAGGAAACTGTAAGTGAAATTAATTATCGATGGTTTAACAGCTTCAAAGTATTCTTGTGCTATTTCTTCATCCATATACAGTTCAATCTCCTCAGCTGTCGGGAGAGAATCAATAGGTGGTGGGGCTGGGACAAAATAATTTGAATTTATTGGGACATCCAAGGCGTCTATAGCACTTTCTGGTAGGTTATTAGAAGCATTGATCCTTCTCTTTTCCAATTTTGCTTTCTCTTTAATTTTTTTTGCCATTTTTCTGAAGGCAATTTCTTGGGCGTCCTTAAAATCCTCGTGGGTAATTTTTTTGAACCCCCATTTCCCCTTAAGATGTTGACCCTGTTGTATTGAATAATGTTCAGCCGATTGTAGGCTATCTGCATTGTCTTTGCCACAACTTGTGAATACGCAACACAAGAAAAGTGATATAACTATTATAACACTTATGTTAAGTACAAAAATGATTTTACGTTTCATTTTGATAGATATTAGCTAACAAACATTGCTTGATTTGTTTTGTGTACAAGATTAGTACAAAGCAAAGACGAAAGTAGCTGAATAGCAATGCTATTTTTGTTGTTGCCTGACTGGCTTGCTGAATTAGCCAATCAGGTTAAATGCTATAAATCGATTTGGCCCCATACCAGTGAATTAAAAAAATCTGCAATTATCCCATTGCAATGCATTGGTATCTCATCGTAGAAAGACCTTTTTT
>LSQX01281925.1_pt2 | contig 25510 bp, 23 predicted proteins | sample 654561 | NCBI WGS metagenome assembly LSQX01 (sample SAMN04489861, study PRJNA283612) | anaerobic digester metagenome | isolation source: 4 biogas reactors fed with cattle manure at either 37C or 55C with and... | place: Denmark: Kongens Lyngby | collected 2014 | reverse complement strand
ATCTCCGGTGGGGTAAAGCAGTTTAAAGGGCATTCTGCTGATTATAGGCATTAAGATGGCAGCTATGGCATGTAGGGTCTTTAAGCTGTTTATAGGTATTTTTAAACCTAGTGCAAATATTAGATCACCATAGGTGACCTTGCTGCCCAAGGTTTCAAAAGTCTCGGCCATTCCAAATCTATCCATTCCACATACCAATAAAACTTTTTTATCTGTAAAGGGTATATTGTATTCTTCCTTTACGAACTTCACTACCCTTCTCTCCAAGGTGTTTTTTAAGCCGGAACCATCTACAATTGGTGTTTTGACAGCAGCCTTGAGAATAGGCAATGCTGATCTTAAGAGATATCGCTTGTTTTTTCGGCCATAGAGAAACAAGTCGATGCCGCCCATACCAAATACATCAACTTTACCGTCCAGGTCTTTTACTATCTCAATTGCTTTCCTTATATCTCCATTTGTCCCTATTCTCTCAATTAAGAATTTTTCTCCAAGGATTTCCGTTTCAACCCTATGATCTCTGATCGACGAACCTATACTTATGCTTACAATTCTCTTCATAAGTACCCCCTCACATATCAGGTACAATAGTGGTAAATCCCTAATTCATGGATATCGATATACATTCTACTTTAATTATACTCCCTTTCCAGGTATTCGAAAAGGGTGTTTTGTATCTCTTCACTATTATCCAGGGAGTTCAATTTGTTTTTTATAGCATTTGCATTTTTCATACCTTTTAAATACCATGCCAGGTGCTTTCTCATCTCTATTACTCCCAATTTTTCCCCTTTAAGCTTCACTGCCAGATTTAAATGCTTTACCGCAATGTTTATCCTTTCAGAAAAAGGGGGCTCCTCTATCCTATTGCCAGTTTTTAAATAGTGGATAATTTCTCTGAATATCCAGGGTCTCCCTTGGACTCCCCTGGCCACCATCACCCCATGACATCCTGTCTCCTTAAGCATTTGAAGAGCAGCCTCAGGTGTAGAAACGTCCCCATTTCCTATTACAGGTATATCAACAGCCTCCCTAACCTTTTTGATTATCTCCCAATCGGCTTTTCCCGAATAGAATTGCTCCCGTGTCCTACCATGTACTGTTATGGCCGATGCACCTTCGTACCTGGCTATCTTTGCTATCTCGACCGCATTTATTTGTGAATCGTCCCATCCTTTTCTGATTTTTACCGTAACAGGTTTAGAAGAACTTTTAACTACAGCTTTGACTATCTTGCCAACCTTTACAGGATCTTTCATAAGGGCTGATCCTTGCCCCCCCTTTGTTATCTTTGGTGCCGGACATCCCATATTTATATCAATTAGTTCAATGTCCAGCTCTGATATCCTCTCTGCCATCATAGCCATAATTTCAGGTTCCGAACCAAAGATCTGAACCCCGATAGGATGCTCTTTTGGATGTACCTGTAGTAAATCCTCAGTCCTTTCACTTCCATAGTACAGTCCTTTAGCACTTACCATTTCAGTATAAACCAAACCGCATCCATAATCTTTGCATATCAGGCGGAAGGGCATATCCGTTATCCCTGCCATAGGCGCTAGTATTATATTGTTAGGCAGTTGTAATCCGCCTATATTCAAAGCCTTTTGTATCATTTAAATCCCTTTCCAATTTTGGATCATTCTTTTTCAAATAGATATTAATAGAAAGAGCCGCAATGCATTGCGGCTTAATCCTCTTGCCTGTCATCTGATTTTTCATTTTCATTTTCCAACTTAATGGGTTTGGTGAGGAGCACATTATCTATCTTCCATCTGCCATCCTTTTCCATTATAACAATCTTTTCTCCATTCTCCCAAGTGGGTATGGGTATATCCCCAGCTTCTTCATCCTTGCTACTGCCTTCAATACCGTTGATTATCTCTTCTACTTTTACCTTTGTCTTGTTCTCCCAAGGCCATACCCATAGCATCTTGATCTTAATCCGGTGATCAAAATTGTTAATGACGAAATTTTCATATGGGGCTCTGGATAACATTGGATCTCTATCAAGAAAATCCTGCGTATAAAATTTGATGAGCTCTGAAGCATCTTCACCCTTAAGGACCGTTTCCGCGCGTTGAGCCAAGCCTTCATTGGTAATCACATAGATATTAGCCCAATCATAGCCTATAAATATAGCTAAAATAATTAGTATTGCAATTATTGCGAATACAGTCAATCTGGTCAAAATATAGGATAAAAGACGCAATAATGTATTCAACATTGGCCCCCTCATTCCTCGCTGTACCCTTACGTTATCGCCACTACCTACATCAATATTCATCATAATAACACGAAGCCGATATTTTGTAAATTTAACAGTTCCATTTGATTACACCATAGGAACCTCCGCCATATTTACCGCTCCTGATTCCTTTCATATATTATTCTCAAACCCTCTAGGGTCAAATTCTTATCAATTATGTCTACTGTTTCAGAATCTTTAGCTATTAGCTCGGCCAATCCTCCAGTAGCTATGACCTTGGCATTTGGTGCATTTAGTTCCTTCTTCATACGGCGAACTATATAATCAACCTGACCTATATAACCATATACAATACCCGCCTGCATACTTTCCACCGTATTTTTCCCTATTACATGATCCGGTTTAACAAGCTCGATTCGAGGCAACTTCGCTGCATATTGGAATAGGGCCTCAGTTGAGATTTTAATGCCTGTTGAAATGCATCCTCCAAGATATTCCCCCTGGGCGGAAACAGCGCAAAATGTGGTTGCTGTACCAAAATCAATGATTACCAAAGGACCACTGTAGGCTTCATAGGCGGCAATAGCATTAACTATTCTATCGGCACCTACCTCTTTTGGGTTATCAACTCGAATATTCATACCGGTCTTGATCCCCGGCCCTACTACCATAGGTTCAATCCCAAAGTATTTCTTGCACATAAATTCCAAAGCATCCATTAAGGTAGGAACCACCGACGAAATAATTATCCCCTTTATGTCCCTATTGGTCACCTTGCTATATCTGAATAGGTCCATAACCAGAATACCTAATTCATCGCCCGTCTTATTCCTATCCGTAGTTAATCTCCAGCTAGTCACCAGTTTTGGTCCACTGAACACTCCCAGAACTGCATTGGTATTACCTATATCGATTACTAAAACCATAACGACTTACACCTTCCTGTAAAAATATGGGCAGGGAAACCTCCCTGCCCGTTTTACCTATCAATTTACTAAAAATCACTCTTATACAGTTTCCTCAGCGCTTGAATAATTGGCGTTATAATCAGGACGGCGGCAATTGCCTCCGGAACCCCGTTTGGTATTGCAACTCCATATATCACAGCTTTGCCTACCATTGATGGTTCAACATTAAACATCTTTGCCAATAGGTCCTTGTACAATAGATAGGCCATACCCAACACCCCAATGGTGTTTGTCAAGGTTCCTATGGCAGAAGCTACCATAGTACCTAAAGCTATTCTCTTTTGACTGTTTCCCTTTGAAAGCTTCTTTATAGCCTGAAAGGAATAGTAGCTAGTCAAGGCGATAGCCAGTCTGGGTAATATTGAAACCATCGGATTCATAAATGCTACCGACAGGATACTTGGTTGAGTAAAGGCACGGTACATGCTGAAACCACCAAATATTAAGCCTATGAATAGTCCCACTATAGGACCTTCGACTATGGCACCTATTATAGTTGGTATATGCATGATAGTCACTTGCACCGGCAGAAAGGGTAGCTGAATAATCCCCAGTCCGCCAAATTCCAACATGATCGATATACCACCCAACATACCAATAACCGCTAATTTGCGTGTCGTAAACTTCAATTGACATACCTCCGTTCAAGTTCCTAATGCGGATACCTGACAGCATCAACGTATTAGATTCTTATTTCTTCTATAGTCCAACTCCATCCGGATGCCAGCCATAGATTTATGGTATTTATCATACCAAAAAGACGTGGTAAATTCAAGAAGTTTTTATTAGTCCATGCCCTGCATCGAAGGCTTATCGGAAACTTTTAGCCTGTCCAGTACAAAGGTCAAAAATATACAAACAAGAAATATTATTCCCATCATAACAAAGGGTAGTTCCTCTGATACGGAAGCGAGTAAACCTCCTATATAGCCAAAGGGCGCTGTTATGGCAAATAGCATAACGTGGAGGATAGACATAGTTTTTGCTCTTTCCCTGTCACCTATAGCATTGGCTAAGATGGATTCCACAAGGGGAAAGGATATGGCCGTCCCCAAAGCCATAAATACAGTGGATATGATTAGCACGATGTAACTCCTGTCAGGAGATACAACCAAGAGCAAATTGCTTATAATTAGGGAAACAAAGGAGCCTAGAAGAGGTTTTTTAAAACTCATTCTTCCGAGTATGGGCATCACAAATAATAAGACCAAAAGCATTATGCCCGATTGTATCATAGGGAAAAGAGCTATGCTGCCCTGACTAAACCCCAGCTTATTTGTCAGGAGTATAGCAAAAAAATTGGTTCTGACAACGGTATAAATATTAATAAATACAGATAATAAAAAGGCTATTATGGTAGAGGGTGTTGCCAATAGCCGCGTGGCAGCTTCCTTATAATCCTTTAAGCTGTCAAAAAAGCTCGCATTCTTAGATTCCTTCATCCTAATGAGCCCTTGTTCAGTTTCATGGACCAGAAAATTTCTAAAAATAAACATAAAGGTCATGGAAAAGAAAGCAAAAAAATAAAGTCCCCTAACGGCGGGTACAAGCTGGTATCGGGCCACAAAAAATCCCGCCACCGGAGCCACAAACCCAGATAATATCCCCGCAATCTGCATCCAGGTAAATACATGAACCCTTTCCCCCGGTGGAGTGTCCTCTACAAAGAGACAGGTCCATGATGTATGAACTACCCTGACGGCGCTGTTTATAATAGCAGCTATCAAAAAATAGTAAAAGTTCTGGGCCATAGCCCAAATTAAGGTGGGAATGCTCCAGCTTATGATTGCAAATAACAGGCTTGTGCGCTTTCTCCCAAGTTTGTCCGTTATATGACCGCCAACCAGTGAGAAAAACATCTGAAATATCAGGCCGACAGAAGCTATCAGGCCAATCTCCTTTTCAGTGCTCCCTAAAGCTGCCATGTAAACGGAAGTATAGGTAATAAACAAGTTGTAGGGTATACCCCATAAGGGTTCCATCATAAGACAGGCTCTGGCGTTTCCCTTAAAGCCTTTAAGTATGTTCCCTGTCTCCCGCAATTGACCCCTTAGTCTTCTCTCAACCATGTATCCAACCCCCATAAATCATACAGTCTTTGCTAAAAACACACGGATACAATTATAGCATAAAAGGTCTGCACTTGCGAGATATAAAAGCTTAATATAAAAATAGGTCCAGAGGCCCTATTTTATAGCCTCTGAACCTAATATCTTATACCGCATTTAAGAACTTGTATTGAGCTTTGTATAGATTGTAATAAATCCCCTTTTTCTTAATCAGCTCATCGTGATTTCCTGATTCAAGTATTGTGCCCTCATCCACAATCATAATTCTATCGGCATTTCTGATGGTGGACAGCCTATGGGCAATAACAAAGGATGTTCTGCCCTTCAATAGCTGAGCCAACCCTTGTTGTACCAGAATTTCAGTCTGTGTATCTATGCTGGAAGTAGCCTCGTCCAGAATTAGTATCCTGGGGTCTGCCAGTAATGCCCTGGCGAAAGAGATCAGCTGTTTTTGACCTTGAGATAGTCTGGATCCTCTCTCCTTTACTTCGGTGTAATATCCCTTTTCCATTTCAGATATAAAGCCGTGGGCATTTACAACCTTGGCTGCATTCATTACCTCCTCGTCAGTTGCATCCAGTTTCCCGTATCTTATGTTATCCATTATTGTACCTGAGAAGATAAAACTGTCCTGGAGCATAACACCCATCTGTTTTCTAAGGGAATTTAGGGTCACACCCTTTATATCGTGGCCATCTATAAGTACCCTTCCTTTAATGGGATCATAGAAGCGGCTTATTAAGTTTACAATGGTGCTCTTTCCTGCTCCTGTAGGTCCAACCAGGGCTATGGTTTCACCGGGTTTTACCACAAAATCGACCCCTTTTAATACCGGTTTATCGGGATCATAATAAAACTCCAGATCCTCAAACCTGACTTCGCCTTGGATATCAGGAATTGGATAAGCGCCTTCCTCATCCTTGATGTCAGGCTTTGTGTCCAGAAGCTCAAATATCCTTTCAGTGGAAGCCATGGCCATTAAAAGGGAGTTATAGAAATTGGCAAGGTTGTTGATAGGCTGCCATATCCTCCAAACATACCCAATAAATGCAACCAAAACACCCACGGAAACAGTACTGCTATCTAAAGACCCAATGCCAAATATATATACCAAAACTACACCAAGGGCCCCTATCAATTCTATGCCCGGCCAGAATAGATTGTTTAGCTTTATGGCATCTATCCAGGTGGTAAATATATCCCCGCTCAACTCGTTGTATAATTGCCTGGTCTCAGGCTCTCTAACGAAGGCCTGGGTAACCCGCATACCGGCCAAACTCTCATGCAGATAAGCGTTCATATTGGAATTCTTTTTTCGAACCTCCTGCCATCTACGTCGAATTCGTCTTTTTAAAACCCCTACCAGGACCATCAATAAGGGAACCGTACTCAGAGTAACCAGGGTCAACTTGAGATTGATATAGGCCATAATCATTATAGCTATTATTAACGTAAAGAAATCCGTCAATACATTAATTATACCGTTTGTCAGAAGATCCCCCAGAGAATTGACATCATTTATAATGCGTACAAGTATTTTACCCGCTGGTCTGGTATCATAGAAAGTAAAGGATAAACCCTGGATATGTTCAAAAAGATCCTGTCTTATTCTGTACAAGACCTTTTGACCCACCAGGGACATAATATAAACCCTCTGCTTCATACACACCATATTAATAAGGTTGGTAGCTAAAAATAATAGGGTTATAATGGTCAATCCATTATAGTTGGCAACTTCTATATACTCATCAATGGCAATCTGCAAAAAATAAGGACCTAACAATCCGCTTATGGCAGCAACAATCATTAGTATAAGGGTAATAATTATCTGTTTTGTATAGGGCTTCATATAGCCCAGCAATCTTATAAACTGTTCCTTATTAAACGGTTGTTCAAGTTTCTCATCATCTATTATTCTATTCTTCATCACCCTATATCACCTGCCTATCCCCTTCAAAATCCTCAAAATCTTTATACTGCTGGGAATAAATATCGTAGTATTCCCCTTTCCTGTTAAGTAACTGCTGGTGCGTACCTCTTTCGATTATGCGTCCCTCATCCAACAATATAATTTCATCAGCATCTTTTACAGAGGAGATTCGGTGGGCAACTATAAATGTTGTCCGGCCCTCCATAATATCCTTAAGAGCCTGTTGAATTTTAAATTCAGTTTCCATATCCACGGCAGAAGTACAATCATCCATGATAAGAATCTTAGGATTCTTAATTATAGCTCTGGCAATTGCAATCCTTTGCTTTTGACCTCCGGATAAACCTGTGCCCCGCTCCCCGACTATTGTTTCATAGCCCTGGGGCATTTCCATAATAAAATCATGGGCATCGGCAACTTTAGCTGCCCTTATAACCTCTTCCCTTGTAGCATTCGGGTTACCGTACATGATATTTTCTTCGATAGTGGCAGAAAAAAGGAAGACATCCTGCATCACTATCCCTATATTCCCTCTGAGGGCATTGAGTTTCCAATCCCTCACATCAACTCCATCAACCAAAACCCTGCCTCTGGATACGTCATAAAAACGATTCAAAGCGTTAATTATAGTTGTTTTTCCTGCCCCTGTTGTACCCATAATAGCAACGGTCTTTCCTGCCGGCGCATCCAAACCTATATCAACCAGGGCCAGTTGATCCTTGTAATGTAAGGATACGTTCTCAAAGGTAACATGCCCGTGAACAGTTCCCGGTTGGTAGGGGTTTTCCTTCTCTGTTACAATTGAGCCGGTATCCAGGATTTCAAAAACCCTTTGTCCCGAAGTTACTGCCCGTTCCATGATATTGATAACCCATCCCAACATTCTCATGGGCATTATGAGCATCCATAGATAGCTATTAAAAGCTACCAAAGTACCCAATGTAATAATCCCTTGTGCTACCATCCGCCCCCCGTACCACAATACTGCAACCGAACAAAATCCTGAAATAAAGTCCATGACAGGGAAATATTTAGCCCAGATATGCGCGGATTTTACGTTCTTATCAAGATTAAGCCGATTTTCCTTCTCAAATTTTTCGATTTCATAGTCCTCTCTGGCAAAGGCTTTAACAACCCTGACCCCAGTTATGTTTTCCTGAGTTGCAGTGTTCAGGGCTGCCTGCTGCTCTCTGATTTCACTAAATACCGGACGGATACGGCTATCAAACCTTAATGCAAGCCATGCCACAAAAGGTGATACTGCCAGGCTTACCAGGGCTAGCTTGGTATTCATTGAGAACAGCACAATGGACGTACCAATAAAGTAAATAAAATTTTCCAGTAGAACGGGTATCCCACCGGCAATAAAAGCTCTTATCCCCTCAAGGTCACCTGTCATTCTTGACATGAGTTCCCCCACACGGTTATCATCGAAATATGTGAAGGATTGACCCTGTAGATGGGTAAACATTTCATTTCTTAGATCATAGAGGCAGCTTTGGGACACGCTTTCCAGATAATATCCCCGCAAGTACTGCACTCCCCCTCTAATAGCTGCGACTATTAGGATAGCAAACAATAATACGATGAACAGTCTGCGATTTCCTCCACGGATCACCTCGTCTACCATAAGCTTGGAGATGTATGGGGAAACCATATTTAGAGCAATAAACATAATTAAGAGGGCTATAGCGGCTATAAATCTTCCTTTATATCTTCCCAGATAGCCCAAAATCCGTTTAATAATATGCAAAAAAAGACCCCCTCTTTGCCTTTTCAGGATTCTACAATATCTTAATTTAATTTCTTACATTGGTCAATGAACAAAACCAGGGGTTATTAATTATATTTTCCCTTTTAATCCACGGAAGGTAAACCCTTCCTCCACACCTTCAAAGATTAGCGAATTGGTGAGGTTACCTATGTTTTCCTGCTTAAATATATACTATTGTCAGCCCATACAACTACGACGAAAAATGAATCGCATTTGCTATTGCCTGAGCCGTTACCTTGACTGCAGCACAGCCAATGGTGAGCATATCTCCATCCTTTTCACCTGTGGACAGAGTAAACATTGTGTCCCCGTCCACCATTGTATGAACCGGTCTAATGGTAAGAGCCAACCCATTATGGGATATTGAGGCTAATTTGTGCGCCTCTTCCTTGTTTAGCCTTGCGTTGGTAGCTACCACTCCAATTGTAGTATTATCAATAAAGCTGGCGGGTTCGGGGCCTCCAGATAACAGATATTCGCAGGTGTTTAAAAAACTACCGCTTTCCGGATCTCTGGCCCCAGCAATTATCTTTTCTTCACCCAAATCAAAAACGTCACCGAAGGCATTGACGGCAACGATAGCCCCAACCACTATCCCGCCGGGCAATGTAATGCTGGAGGTACCAATGCCTCCCTTCATGGCTGACCTCATACCCAACACCTTACCCACCGTAGCCCCGGTACCTGCTCCGACGCTGCCCTGCTCGAACAAACTCTCGGACGCAGATTTACATGCTTGATATCCCATTTCTACATCAGGTCTTACTTTAGAATCCTTATAGGCGAGATCATATAGGACCGCCCCTCCTACAATGGGTACCCGGGCTGCTCCAGTATCCAGCCCTATTCCCTGTTCTTCCAAGTACTTCATAACTCCATCCGCTGCAGCGAGTCCAAAAGCGCTTCCCCCGGTAAGTATTATTCCATGTGCTTCTTGTACTAGATTTCCGGGTTTCATGAGGGCCGTCTCTCTGGTGCCCGGAGCGGATCCCCTGACATCAACGCCTACTACTGCCCCCTGTTTACACAGTATGACTGTACATCCTGTCCCCGCATCTATATCCTGCGCATGGCCTACTTCTATTCCATTGACATCGGTAATATAGCCCCTATACATATCCTTCCCTCCCTCTAACAGAAACATCACCCGATATAACCTTAGTTATGGTCCCATCCTTCTTCTTAACCAATAAGGAGCCATCTCTATCAAAATTTATGGCAAAACCCTCAAATTCCTGGTCCCTACCTATTACTATCACAGGTTTATTGAGGGTTACCGAATACCTTCTGCACTCATCGAGAATAGCATCAAAATCCCCATACTTGATATATTGATAGTAAATATTCTCTATTTCCTTCATAATCTGAACTATTACTGACCTTCTGTCTACTGCCTGTCCCGTGCTTATGTAAAGAGAGGTTGCTGTTTTGGTAAGTTCCGGAGGAAAATCCGTTTCCTCTAAGTTGGCGTTGATCCCTATGCCAACAACTATGTAATAAATCTTATCCATATCCCCATACATTTCCGTAAGAATACCACACAACTTTCTGTCATTTACAATTATATCATTTGGCCACTTAATCCCAATGTCCAGACCTGTTAATTGATTCAGTGCTCTCCTAATTGCTACTGCTACAAGGGTGGTTATACCGGGAGCCTTATCGGGGGGAATGTCCGGTCTTAATACAAGGGACATCCATATTCCTTTACCTTTTGGGGATATCCAGCTCCTGCCCAACCGTCCCCTGCCCTTTAATTGGGTTTCAGCAACTATTAATGTTCCTTCCGGCGCTTCTGCCAAGGCTAACTCCCTTGCTCTATTGTTAGTGGAGTCTATAGTATCGTAGATCTCCAGATTTCTGCCCATTATAATGGTATCAATAGATTTCAGAAGGGTTGTCCTGTCCAATATATCCGGAATTCTAACCAGCCTATAGCCCAATCTGGGTTTGGTTTCTATAATAAAGCCCTCTTGCTGCAAGGATTTTATATGCTTCCATATCGCCGCCCTGGTAATACCCAAGGATGAGCTGACTGTCTCTCCGGATATAAATCTGCCTTCGTTATCCAATAATGCCTTTAATACCTTATTGCGCATTTTACCTTCTCCCTAATCTTTTGCAATATCTGCTTCTTCTCTATTATATCCATTTTAGGAAGAGTTGCATAGCTGATAAGGGGAAAACCCCGCACTATATAGTGCAGGGTTTTCTAATTGTAAAAGGCATGGTTACCTATGGTAGTAATGTATTGTCTGTTATTTACTATCCAACTGCCGGCAGCCTTCTTGGGATTAAAGAAGTATAGTGCGTTTCCAACGGGCTTGCTCCCCCAGTAAGCTTCCTCTGCAGCTTTTAAACACTCAGCACTGGGATTATTATAGATTGTCCCATCCGCTACCGGACTGAATTGGGGTATGCCCTGAAAATAGTCGAATATGACACCATAAATGGTATTGGGAAACTGCTTTGAATTTACCCTGTTCATTACGACATTCCCAACAGCGACTTTACCTATATAGGGCTCTCCCTGAGACTCGGCATGGATAACTCTGGCCAACCAGAAAATATCGTCTCTTTCTTTAGCTGTCAGAGTATTCCTGTTAGCAGTGCTGTTTACAGTAGATTTTTTGCCGAATAAGGCATTTTGAGTCTGTGGGCCTGCTATCCCATCTATCCTGAGCCCATAATCTATTTGATATGCGATTACTGCATTTTCCGTAACATGACCGTAATATCCGGTTGCTGTGCCTTTGAAATAACCAAGGGCTTTTAAGGCATTTTGTAGTTCCCTTACCCTTTCATTATACATTTCAAAGCGTAAAGTACCCTTATATCCGCTTCCGGAACTTCCCTCATAAAGAGCTGTCTGGGTCTTTTGCCCTGCTATACCATCGACATAGAGGCCATAATCCTTTTGAAATCTAATAACCGCATCCCTGGTGATGGTCCCATAGTAACCGGTGATCTTGGGGTAGGTAAAATACCCCTTGTTCTTCAATGTTTGCTGCAAACGTGAAACCGCCTGCCCCCTACTTCCAACCCTAAGTACAGAATAGGTTGCAGCTTGAACCGGCACAGCCGATATCAAAATAGAACCCGCAACCAATATCATGGTTATTGACATAACCAATATAGTTACCCCTTTATTTCTGTTCACAGAAATCCCCCTCTGTATGTATTATGTTAAGTTACCATAATCAATTATAGAAGGGGATGGTTTACCGGTCAAATGACAAGTTCTCTGTATTTAATTTTGTTACAAATTTGTGACATGAATGTTAACTGTTATTAACTTTTCCTTACTGTTTCATGCTTATACCAAGTTTAGCCACAATTTGCTCCCTTTATAGAAGGGATTCCACCTTTACCTGGGGCAGGATTTTTTGGAAATCTTCTCTCGTGCACATCAGGGTTCCTTCCCTGGTTATAGATGCTGTAGCCGCAGCTACACCATATCTCAACATATCCTTCAAATTCAGACCTTCTTTCATGGCAAGGCAAAATCCTGCTATGATGGAGTCCCCGGCACCGGTAGTTCCTTTTACATCAACCTTAAGGGCAGGGGCATAATAGCCATGGTGTTCATCCATTATGATAGCACCCTGACTACCTAAAGAAACTCCTACTATCTTAACTCCCTTATCCAGAAAAACTTTTGTTGCATTTACAATGTCCTGATGAGAAGTGACTTTTATATCGAGAGCCGTTTCCAGTTCAAAAAGGTTAGGTTTTATTATATATGGCTTCCCTTCTAATCCATGTAAGAACAATTCTCCTTCAGCATCCAGTACGGTTTTAATTGGAAGGGCGGACATCTCCCGCAACAATTCTCTATATATGGTGGTGGGCACCCCCCTGGGGACACTTCCACTCAATACAAGGGTATCACTGGCACGACAATGAACCATGAGCTTGTCCTTAAGCCTGACTAAGGCATCCTCATCCACCATATGTCCACTTTCATTCAATTCTGTAACCACCTGGGTTGACCTATCATATACCTTATGGTTTATCCTTACCTCCCCGTTCACAGTTACAAAATCATGGCCTATTCCTGCCTTGTCCAGTCGTTGCTCTACCAGGTCACCATTCACCCTATAGTTGATGCCTGTGCATAAGGCTTGACCGCCAAGCTGACTGTAGGCTATAGCCACGTTTATCCCCTTTCCCGAGGGATCAATCCGGCTATCGATTATTCGGTTCATACCCCCGTATGTAAATCCTTCTATGGTAACCGATTTATCTATACATGGATTCAGAGTTACAGTAGTAATCATACCTATCACCTTTTATTTCTTTTATTATCCCTAATCTATATACACAAACCAAATTGAAAAGCCGGGGTCCCAGGACACCCGGCTCTTAACTCTTATTGTTGTTCCCTTTCCATTCTAGCCTGTTCAATTATTTTGGCACTGATATTTCCCGGTACCTCCTCATACCTTACAAAGGTTAACTTAAAGCTTCCCCGGGCCTGAGTCATGGAGCGTAGGTCAGTCGCATACTTAAACATTTCAGCTTGGGGAACTTCGGCTTCGATAACTTGAAGTCCTCCTCCTGCAGGTGTCATACCAAGGATTCTGCCCCTACGACGATTCAGATCACCGATAATATCACCCATATATTCATCATTTACCGTAACTTCAGCTTTCATAATGGGCTCTAAAAGTACCGGATCGGCTTGTTCCAACTTCCTAAAAGCCAGATAGGCTGCCATTTTAAAGGCCATTTCGGATGAGTCTACGCTGTGATAGGAGCCATCATACAAGGTCGCCTTCAGCCCTACCATGGGATAGCCTGCCAGAACGCCACTTACCAATGATTCCTGCAGGCCTTTTTCAACAGCTGGAATGTACTGTCTGGGCACAACACCACCAACGATCTTATCCACAAATTCAAACTGCGTCTCTGTATCTGTCAGTGGCTCAAACTCGATCCACACATGCCCGAACTGGCCATGGCCACCGCTTTGCTTCTTGTGCCTTCCCTCTGCCTTGATAGACTTCCTTATGGTTTCCCTATAAGCTACCTTGGGGTCTTTATAAATTGCACCTACACCAAATCTGGACTTTAATCGGCTGGAGATAACATCCAACTGCATTTCCCCCACACCGCTGATAAGGGTCTGGTTGGTTTCTGTATTGGTTTCTATCCTAAAGGTAGGATCTTCTTCCACCATCCTGTTCAGACCGCCGAAAACCTTATCCTCTTCTCCTTCTTTTTCAACCTCAATAGCCATGGAAATAGCGGGTTCAGGAAACTCAATGCCCTTGTAGACTATGGGTGATGCTACATCACAAAGGGTATCTCCCGTCTCGGTCTGTTGCAGTTTAGCAAAGGCACCGATATCACCTGCGGTAATCTTGGTTATCTGGTTTTGTTTTTTACCCTTTAACATATACAGGGCGGTTGTCTTTTCATTGGTGTCCTTGTTAGCATTATATACAGTTGCACCGCTATTTAGCTCACCGGACATCACTTTGAATATGGATAGTTTGCCTACAAAGGGGTCAACTATGGTCTTGAATACCAAGGCTGAAAAAGGCTCATCAACCTTCATCTCACGTCTGATTTCTTCCTCGGTTTTTGGATTAGTACCCTTAAAAGAGGGTCTGTCACATGGTGATGGCAGAAAATTAACCACTTCGTCTAACAGCACGCCAACCCCAACATTATTAACGGCGGAACCACATAGTATGGGAACGATATCCCCATCCAAGACACCTTGTCGAACAGCACTTGTCAGTTCTTCGATGGTAATCTCTTCACCTTCAAAGTATTTTTCCATCAATTCCTCGCTGGTTTCCACCGCTGCCTCAACCAGCATGGTCCGTATAGGCTCCACCTCGTCCATCATTGACTCGGGAATGGGAGCATCGTTTAATTTCTTACCGTCAAATATCTTGGCGTTCATTCTTAGAGCATCGACAAAACCCTTAAATTCGCCACCTTCCATAATGGGGATCTGGAAAGGTGCTATGGATGTTCCATACTTGTCCTTTAACTGATCCAGTACTCTTGAAAAGTTTGCATTCTCACGGTCCATCTGGTTGATAAATACCATTCTTGGAATAACGTGACTTTCACAGTAATCCCATGCCTTTTCAGTACCCACCATCAAACCTGATACAGCCCCTACGACAAGTACAGCACTGTCGACTACCCTCAAGGCTCCCAACATTTCTCCGACAAAGTCGAAATATCCCGGAACGTCAATAACGTTGATTTTATGATTATTCCATTCCAATGGAGCCAGTGCAGAACTGATGGAGATTGTCCTCTTTATCTCTTCGGGATCATAATCGGTGGTGGTAGTTCCATCTTCAACACGACCAAAGCGATCCGTACCACCCGCGCTAAATAGCATGGCTTCTGTTAAAGTAGTTTTTCCTTCACCGCCGTGGCCAACAATGGCAATATTGCGAATTTCTTTCGTTTCGTAGTTTTTCATGCGAAATCCCCCTCTTTAATAATATTGCTGTCTCCCTAATCCTAGGAAATCGGTAATTAATATATGGCATCCGGCAGACAATCCCTGCTCATAAAGCCAATAAGGAAGTTTCAAAAGACAAATCATCCAATGGGTCAGGGCAAATTCTCATACATCAGGTTTTTTTGAAACTCCGATTAACCAATTGCTTTTTAATAACACCTAAAATTGTCGAACAAGTCAATACTCCAAATGAACAGCCAACTTTAAATAAGCGTTAATCAAGGCAATTATTCATGAAATCGGCTAGGTAGAAATAAAGCTACTGGTTTGATTAACATTTCATCTGTTGGTTTGAAGGCATAATTATTAAAACCAATAGATGTCATAATTAATTTCTTATATTGTAACATATATTTTTATTTTACGCACTAAAGAATTTGGATTAGAATGATATCATGGCAGTTTGCTAAATATAAGATTGTTATGGATATTCAATGCTCTTTTCTTCATCTTCGTATTCCTTGACTTTTATGTATATTGAGTATAGAATCAACTAAAAATCATCCTTTATTTCCCTAATATACTTTGATTCTGACACTATTTTAGGAGTTTGATAGCCTATGAAACCTATAAGTATAGATTTAGATTTACCAAATAATGCGTATTCTATACATATCGACCAATCCTGGGAGGAGCTTGATAAGGCAATAAAACCCTTTGTAGGGCACAAGGCCATGGTGGTAACGGACGAAAATGTATATGACTTGTTTGCCCGTGATATTGAGTCGATTCTAAATTCCATGGGAAGTCAGGTTACTACGACTGTTGTTAAACCTGGCGAGGAGAGAAAAAGCCTTAAAACCGCCGAAAATCTATACACTCAGGCCTTGGAAAATGGTCTCGATAGATCTTCTGTTATTATTGCCTTGGGTGGAGGTGTCGTGGGCGATCTGGCAGGTTTTATTGCAGCCACATATATGAGGGGTATAAACTATGTGCAAATCCCAACCACCCTGCTGGCCCAAGTTGATAGTAGCGTAGGAGGAAAGGTGGCTGTGAATCATCCGCTGGCAAAAAACATCATAGGCAGCTTCTACCAACCCAAATCTGTCTATATTAATATTGATACCTTAAAGACCCTGCAGGACAGACAGTTCTCCACAGGAATGGCCGAACTGATAAAGTATGGATTTATATGGGATAATGAGTTTTTAGGCTGGCTTCAACATAATATAGATGGAATAATGAAAAGACAGGAAGAGGACCTTGCATACGCTATTGAATGCAGCTGCAAAACCAAAGCCCATATAGTCAGCCAGGACGAGAGGGAAAAGGGTCTACGGACGATCCTTAATTTTGGACATACCATTGGCCATGGTTTAGAATCCCTAACAAATTATGGCCTGTATACCCACGGCGAAGCCGTTGCCCTGGGTATGGTATATGAATCCTCAATAGCCTATCGGATGGGGTTGGTGGATGGATCCATACTTGATCTCCTGATCCGGGTCCTTGAAAAAGCTAATCTCCCAACCGAAATACATGGGGTTGACACCGAAGCTCTTATTAAGGCTATGACCCATGACAAAAAGAATAAGGGCGGTTCTATCGTTTTTGTTCTACCCGTGGGAACAGGTAAGGTAGATGTTTTTAACAATATCGACAGCATGTTAATCCACGAGGCATTCAAGGTCTCGCCAAAAGAGCTTATCAGTTGATGCTTAAAGGACTTGAATCATTCGCATTTGTTGCCAGTCCATTGAAAAATGCAATTATCAGTATATTTTTTTGATAAATTTTACATAATTAGGAGGAAGTCATATGGTAAAACAAAGAAATGCTATCAATAGCCTCAATCCCTATATACCCGGTAAACCCATAAGTGAAGTTCAGAGGGAGCTGGGCCTCGACAGGGTTATAAAGCTGGCATCCAATGAAAATCCCCTGGGGAATTCCCCTGCTGCTACCAAGGCAGTCCAGGATTGGGCTCTTAATATGGCCATCTATCCCGATGGAAATAGCGCTGATCTAAGAGCAGCCTTATCAAAAAAGTTAGGTGTGGCCCCGGATGAGCTCCTTTTTGGATCGGGAACCGATCAGATTCTTGAGATAATAGCCCAAACCTATATAAATCCAGGTGATAAGGCCATAATGGGGGATCCCTCCTTTCCCCGTTACGAATCCGTTGTAAAAGTAATGGACGGAGAGGTAGTAAAAGTTCCATTGACCGAGGATTATCGGTTAAATCTAGCTGAAATTCTTAGAAAAATAGATTCGAGGACAAAGATAATCTGGCTGTGTAATCCCAATAATCCTACAGGGACTATGATTCCGGCCCAGGAGCAGAGAGATTTTATTGAAAAGGTTCCTGATGATGTACTTATCGTTCTGGATGAAGCCTACTACGAGTATGCCATTGGTGGAGACTATCCCGAAAGTATAGAGCTTCTGGATGAATTCCCAAACTTACTGGTACTCAGAACCTTCTCAAAAGCTTACGGTCTTGCCGGACTCAGAGTTGGGTATGCAATATCCAATCGGGACATCATAGAATATCTCAACCGGGTAAGAGGTCCCTTTAATACAAATACGGCAGCTCAAATGGCTGCTTTGGCTGCCCTGAAGGACCAGGACTTCATTGACAAAAGCATTGAAAATAACATTAAGGGTAAGGGTTTTCTTTATTCTTCCTTTGAAGAGATGGGGTTGGAATATATCCCTACCCATGCCAATTTCCTGATGGTGAGAGTCAATTTATCCAGCACCTTAGTATTCAAGGAACTTCTAAAAAAGGGAGTCATTATAAGATCCGGCGATATCTACGGAATGGACGATTGGATAAGGGTCACCATCGGCACCGAAGAGGAGAATGAACTATTCATAAGGGCCCTCAAGGAAGTTATTGGTGATAAGTAGGAGTCTGGTAGTGAACCTGCTGAAGGTATAAACGGAATATGGTAGTATGGTAATACGGTAGAATATGTATGTTAGGAAAAGGTCCGACAATACGAAGTCAGTAAAACCCCCTGACTCTGTGTTGAATCAGGATTTTCCCCGTAACATACGAATCAAGGCGGATTTACTACGACGTCTGAAATACTTTATAAGCTGTAAGTCGTAAACAGTTAGAATCAAAAAATAATTAAAGGCGAGGAATGGTAGCATGGTAATCGTAATGAAGGCAAATGCCACGGAAGAGCAAATAAGTGGCGTAGAAAAATTTCTATCGAATCTTGAGCTAGGAGTGCATATATCTACCGGTTCAGAAAGGACTATCATTGGGGTAATAGGGGATAAACGGATCCTAATAGATACCCCCCTTGAGATAATGCCTGGAGTAGACAGGTTGGTTCCCATCATGGAGCCATACAAGCTGGTAGGAAAGACTTTTAGACCCGAATCTACTGTCATTAACATTCAGGGTGTGGAGGTGGGCGGTGATTCCCTGGTTATGATGGCGGGTCCTTGCGCCGTTGAAAGTGAGAAACAGCTAATAGAAACTGCTGTTTTCCTGAAAGAACAGGGAGTTCAAATCCTACGTGGTGGCGCCTACAAACCCAGAACTTCCCCCTATTCCTTTCAGGGTTTAGGAGAAGAAGGTCTTAAGCTGCTGGCCAGGGTACGTGAGGAGACTGGTTTGTTGATTGTCTCGGAAGTGGTCAGCACTGACTCCTTGGAGAAAGCTCTTAAATACGTAGATGTGCTGCAGGTCGGAGCCCGTAATATGCAAAATTTTGATTTACTTCAGCATATCGGAAAATCGAAGATGCCGGTGGTTCTCAAGAGAGGTTTGTCCTCTAATATAGAGGAGTGGCTAAATGCGGCTGAATATATACTAAACGAAGGGAATTATCAGGTAATTCTCTGCGAACGGGGTATCAGAACCTTTGAAACAGCCACCCGTAACACCCTTGACCTTAGCAGCGTCCCCCTTATAAAGGAGATAAGTCATCTTCCCATAATAGTGGATCCCAGCCATGGTACAGGTAAGTGGAATCTGGTCACTCCCATGGCACGTGCCGCCGTTGCCGCCGGAGCTGATGGATTGATCGTTGAGGTACATCCCAATCCTCAGTTTGCCCTTTCTGACGGTAACCAGTCTCTAAACTTTGAAAGTTTCTCAACATTAATGGATGAGATTCGCAAAATTGCGCCCATCTTAAAACGGGAGCTGTCACAATGACCTTTGAGAAGATTTGTATTGTTGGTTTGGGCCTTATAGGTGGGTCCTTGGCAAAGGCCATAAAGAGGAGTCGTCCCCAATCCTTTATTACATCCGTTGATTCCAACCAAAAAAGTCTGGATGATGCCTTGTCGGATCAAGTAATAGATAAGGGTACGACTGATTTATACGAGGGTCTTCAAGGTGCAGACGTGATCTTTGTCTGTACCCCTGTACATGTCGTATCTCCCCTCCTCAGAGATATTATGCCCATATTGGGTAAAGATACGGTAATAACCGATGTTGGGAGTACTAAACAGGAAATCATGAAGGCTGCCCAGGAAATCAAAGCCTCCAATCAAAGCCAGGCAATCTTTATAGGTGGCCATCCCATGGCTGGTACTCAACATTCGGGCTATCAGGCATCCCTGCCCCACCTTTTTGAGAATGCCTACTATATCCTTACCCTTCTTGAATCCACTCCTTCTTGGGCTGTGGAATCATTGAAAAGCCTTTTACTGTCCATAGGAGCACTGCCCATGGTTATGGAGGCAAAGAATCATGACAGAATCATTGGGGCTGTAAGCCATCTTCCTCACGTTGTAGCGGCTGCCCTGGTAAATGCAGTAGCAGAAATGGAGGACAACTCCGACCTGTTTATGAAACTAGCCGCAGGTGGGTTCAGGGATATAACCAGGATTGCCTCATCGAATCCCGATATGTGGAAGAATATATGTATGGATAATAAAGAGGAGCTTGTGGCACATATTATTCATATAAACAAGCATTTGGATACCTTTGCCCAGATGCTGCTAAAGAATGAAGGGTCAAAAATTCAGGATTATTTTTCCTGTGCCAAGACCTACCGAGAAAATCTACCCGTTAAGCAGGCCCTTAGCCTCCTATCTTACTATGATCTTTATGTTGATGTTGAAGATCGGCCGGGGGTTATTGGATCCGTGGCTACAATTCTGGGGAAGCATTCTGTCAACATAAAGAATCTCCGAATTATCAATAGTCGGGAAGATGAGCCCGGTTCCTTGATAATATCCTTTTCCGATTCATCCTCCCTGGACAAGGCACAAAAGGTTCTTAAGGAGAATGGTTATAATACCTTTACCCAATAGCATATCAGATTAACATATTGTGCCGGTTAAAATGACATAATTACTTCGAAGCTTCGTTTCAACAAGCCTATTAGATTAATCTAGCGGGAGGTATAGGAAGTGGTAATAACAGTATCACATGCTAATCGATTACGAGGTACAATTCATGTTCCCGGAGATAAATCCATATCCCATAGGGGCGTTATCTTCGGTGCCCTCGCCCAGGGCACTACCCGGCTTGACAACTTTCTTATGGCTGATGATTGCATAAACACTATCAGGATATTTGGGCAGATGGGTATAGACATTGATATCAAAGGCCATAACACCGTTGTGGTACAAGGAAAAGGTATATATGGTCTTTCTGCACCAGAAGTTCAGTTGGATGCAGGCAATTCAGGAACTACAGCCAGGCTGCTTATGGGTTTACTGACAGGACAGGATTTCGATTCCATCCTAACAGGGGACGATTCTTTAAAAAGGAGACCCATGGATAGGGTAGTAATCCCCTTAAGGGAAATGGGAGCCCAGCTTATGGGAATAGAAAACAAGGAATTTCTTCCCATGGCTGTTAAGGGCAGTAGAGCTAAACTCCAATCCATCGATTACACCATGCCCGTAGCCAGCGCCCAGGTTAAATCCTCCCTTATATTGGCCTCCATGTATGCCGATAAGAGCTCCCGTATTCATCAACCCGCCATTTCCAGAAATCATACGGAAATAATGCTGGAGACCTTCGGCGGAAGGATCCATACTAATGAAAAGACCATAACAACCTACCCCGAACCGACACTATATGGTCAGGATCTGCTCATACCCGGGGATATCTCATCTGCCGCCTATTTTATTACAGCCGCCCTTCTAACACCCGATTCAGAGATAGTCCTTAAAAATGTTGGGATAAATCCCACCCGCTCCGGTATACTCGATGTATATAAGTCCATGGGGGCATCAATCAGCATTGAAAGAATCCATTCCGGAGGTAAGGAACCTTCGGCGGATATTATCGTTAAGGGTTCTCCCCTAAAAGGCACCGTCGTTGAAGGCTCACTTATCCCACGATTGATTGATGAACTTCCCATAATAGCCTTGGCAGCTACTCAAGCTGAAGGAACCACTCTAATCAAGGACGCCGAGGAGTTAAAGGTAAAGGAATCCAACAGAATCGATTCAACCGTTGGTATCCTGAAAGAGTTTGGCGCCAATATAGAAGCTACCCCAGATGGTATGATAATCGAGGGCCCTACAGTCTTGTTTGGGACCCAACATAGACCGGGTTCGGATCATAGAATGGTCATGATGGCGACAATAGCAGGATTGATAGCCCAAGGTTCAACAACTATCCATGATGCTAATTGGGTTAACATATCCTATCCCGGTTTCTTTGAGCAGGTAGAAGCGCTCCGCTGCTAGAAATCGCAACGCTTAATTGCTAAAGGCTTCACACAGGTCTATCAAGCATTATCCCAGTTCCTTTCGATACTTATCCATGGATATCTTGAATAACTCAGCAGGGGTTGGCGGTGTGTAGGTGATAGCATTTGCTCCCGCCTCAATAGTCTTCAATATAGTTTCCTCATTGGGACCCCCTGTTGCAATGATAGGTACTTGAGGAAACTTGTCCCGTATTCTTTTAACTATATCTATGGTCTTACCGGCCCCCGATACATTTAAGATATTGGCCCCCGCATCCAAGCGGGATTGAATGTTCGTCTTTTCAGATACAACAGTTACTACTATGGGTATGTCTATGATAGCTCGTACCGCCATTATAGTTTCATTACTGGTAGGAGCATTTACTACTACACCTATAGCCCCCTCAAATTCTGCATCCAAGGCCAGGTTCACTACCCTCTTGCCTGTTGTCAATCCCCCTCCTACACCACAGAATACCGGAACATCAGCAGCCATGGTTATGGCTTTGGTTATGGCCGGTTGAGGTGTGAATGGGTATACTGCAATAATAGCATCCGCATTGATGTTCTTTATTACTGCTACATCAGTAGAAAAAGCCAGGGAACGGATCCTCTTACCAAATATCTTTATTCCTGATGCCTTTCGAATACAATCCGGCACCTCTATCATGTGTCTTCTCAGAGTCCCCCTTATCTCAGGTATAAATCTTTCCATCTTGTCCCTCCCTCAAACTTCCTTAGTATAATAATCTGTTTTACCAGTTAAACATATCGGTTATGAGTAAACATTAGCTTCCAAACCATCCCAAATAAATCAGAGGTTTATCTGCTTGCAGACCTGAATATTAAACTTACCCTATTTTAGCATACAAGCTAGGTCCATATAAACCTTTTCTACAAATAAAAAGACCTCCGTTATTAACTAACGAAGGCCAAGTAGTTATTGTATATTTGTGCAACCATCAGGGTACTTTGCGATTGTTGCGCATCCGAACCAAATATCCACGATAATAGAACAGCTATGATGATGACAGCAATGATGGCAATCAACCACTTCAACGTATTCTTACGGAAATAAAATATTTGCATCCACACACCCCCACGGCACAATTTTCATTAACTGGCACTATATAAATATGCCTGAGGTTATGTCATTATTACAAACTAGGGTATCAATGTTCTTAACAATGCTAATGCCATAGGACCTTCCTTTCCTATATCCCTTGTGCTGGCTTCAATGCTAACCCTGCCCCTATATCCAATGTTATTGAGATTGAGGAAAAAATCTCCGTAAACATCTTCAGATTTATCAAGGGGGATAGTTCTACCTTGACCATTTGCGATATGGGTATGGACCAGAAGGTCAGCTGTTGTTTGTCCGATAGCTTCCATAGGCTCATCTTCCATTCGCATATGATAAAAGTCTGCCAACAGCTTTATGTTTGGATGTCCAACATCTTCTACAAATTTAATCCCTTGGACCAGGGAGTTTATAATGTTTGTTTCCCTTTTGTTAAGGGGTTCCACTGCAACGATAATATCATATTGACGGGCTAATTTACCCATCAATCCGGCCACCTCAACCAGTTCATTCCATCCTTCTTCCAAGATTGCATCTGTAGGAATTTTCCTGGCTCCTCCACTACCGAAGACTACTACTTGGGCTCCAAGGCCAGCTATTCTATCAAAGGCCCCTTTCAGATATTCCTCTACCTTGTATAGGTCTGCCTCTGGTCCAATGAGTCTTATGTCTCCTGGAAACAGCACATTGAATACCTCGCAGCCGATTCCGACCTCTTTTATATTGCTTAAGGCTTCCTTGTATTCTGTACTGTCCATCTGTACAACGCTGACAACAGTGGGCTCAATATAATCAAATCCAATATTAGCAATCTCCTCAATTTGACCAATAGGTCCGCATAAGCCTATCTTCATACTAATATGTCCCTTCTACATCCAAGGCCTTTTCTGCTACAACCTTTTTCTTAAATGTGGAGCCTTGAATTTTCTCTCTCAGTTTTTGGTAAAAGAGATCTTCGTCAAAGGGAATATCTATCCAGCTACCGGTCCATGAAGATAAGTGCATTGCGTTGGATATGGTCAAACCATTAATACCCTCAACACCGGGGGCTAATAATGGAGTACCATTAACAATAGAGTTTACCCAATCCTGGGTGATGCCCTGGTGGGCAGTCTCTTCCCCCGAAATGGGTATATCACATTTCCAGCATTCCGGCTCGCCAAAGCCACCCTTGTATTCTTTGTTGAATTGCCTTTCTGAAACCATTAATCTCCAGAATGTTAATTTGCCGTCCTCTGCCACCAGCTTGCCCCTGTCCCCGGTAATTTCAAACCTGTTAGTCCCGGGAGCATCTCCTGTAGAGGTGATGAAAACCCCCGTAGCACCGTTGGGGTACTCAACATATGCCGTCACATCGTCGTCCACTTCGATATCATGATATTTACCGTAACCTATAAAGGCCTGTACCCCCTTCGGCATTCCGCATATCCATTGCCAAAGATCCAAGTTGTGGGGGCATTGGTTAAGTAAAACGCCACCGCCTTCTCCTGCCCAGGTAGCTCTCCAACCCCCGGAATCATAATAGCTCTGGGATCTGTACCAATTGGTGATTATCCAGTTGGTTCGCTTAATTTCCCCCAGCTCCCCTGACTCCACCAGGTCCTTCATCTTTTGATATAGGGGGTTTGTGCGTTGGTTATACATAATTCCAAATACCCTATCGTTCTTCTCTGCTGCCTCATTCATTTCACGGACCTGTCTAGTATATACTCCGGCTGGTTTCTCTACTAAGACGTGCAGGTTATTGTTAAAGGCTTCTATTACCAAGGAAGGATGATCGTAATGTGGAGTCGCAATTATAACCCCATCTACCAATCCCGATGTAAACATACTGTCAGCATTTTCGAACAACTCTATCCCAGTTCCAATACTATCCTTGGCCCATTCCAGCCTTTTGGGATTTATATCGCACACTGCTGTTAATTCCGCATTTTTAATTTTGTTTTGAGACAGGTACAGGGCATGGGCACTGCCCATGTTTCCGATACCTACTATACCTATTCTTACCTTGCTCATTCTAGTGGCCCCTTCCCTTCAACTATATTATTTAGATAACAATACTTTATATCTATTCAACATATATTGGTAATGGGTGCTGAAATCAAAGCCTTATGGATCAATTACGCATCCAGGCCAAATCTTTGCAGATTCCTAAAACTAATCTCCAGGCTCTCGAAAGGATCCCTTTGGCAGATATCCTGTTCTACTGCTGCCCATTCTATTTTGTTCTTTATGCTGGCATCTATAATATCAGGCCAATTGAGATTACCTTCCCCCACCTCTGCCATTATTTGATTGACATCCTTACTTATGGCCATATCCTTGTAATGGATTACCTGCATCCTATCCCCAACCTTGTT
>LSQX01329306.1_pt1 | contig 25511 bp, 15 predicted proteins | sample 654561 | NCBI WGS metagenome assembly LSQX01 (sample SAMN04489861, study PRJNA283612) | anaerobic digester metagenome | isolation source: 4 biogas reactors fed with cattle manure at either 37C or 55C with and... | place: Denmark: Kongens Lyngby | collected 2014 | reverse complement strand
ATATTATGCAAATTTATAAATTAAAATTTATTAATTTTGCATAATTGCAATTATTTTTGATAGCTATGTTAGAAGAAATTTCAATCCCTTTTAAAATTGATGATGTTTTTAAAGGGTTGGCTGAGACGACTGGAATTTTGAGATATGAGAATGGCAGCATATTAATTGAGTTCCAGACAAAAGATAGTTTTATTGGCTTTATTCAAACAGGCATAAAATTTATAAAAATTTCGGTAGAATCCATTGCACATATTGAGTTGAAAAAGAAATTTTTTTATACACAAATTATTATTAAACCCTTGTCTCTACTTTCATTAAAGGAGTTGAAAGGCTATAATAAGCCAGAATTAATTCTGTTTATTGAAAAAAAATACCGCGAAGAAGCTCAACAATTCATTTCCTACATAAATTTGCTAAAAGCTGAAAGCATTTTAAATAGAATAGACGGATAATTAATAGTAAGGAATCCAAAAAATACCCCCTTGGGATAAATTCATTTATAAATTTTGAATATAATCCCAAGGGAATATTTTTATATCGCAGCAACTCATCTCAAGTTTACAAATCTCAGATTTACAAACTTGAGATGAGTAAATTCTATTTAAAGTTAGTTCTTTTCTTTTGCGCGCTTTAATAGCTCTTCCATTAATTGCTTGGCTGCAGCTGGAATTACGGTGCCAGGACCAAAAACAGCTTTTGTGCCTGCTTTGTAAAGAAAATCATAGTCTTGAGGAGGAATTACACCACCCGCAATAACTATAATATCTTCGCGACCGTATTTTTTAAGCTCTTCAATTAATTGAGGGACAAGTGTTTTATGCCCCGCGGCAAGCGAGCTTGCTCCAACAATATGCACGTCATTTTCCACAGCCTGACGAGCCGTTTCCTCTGGTGTTTGGAATAAAGGACCAATATCCACATCAAATCCCATATCGGCATAAGCAGTGGCAACAACTTTCGCGCCTCTGTCGTGTCCATCTTGTCCCATTTTTGCAACCAGAATTCTTGGACGTCTTCCTTCGATTTCTTCGAACTCATCAGTTAGTTTTAAAACCTCGTTAATTAATTCTCTGTCTGAAAACTCAGAGCCATAAATACCAGAAATTGAACGTATCACCGCTTTATGCCTTCCAAAAACTTTTTCCATTGCGTCAGAAATCTCGCCAAGTGAAGCGCGCACTCTTGCCGCTTTAACTGATAAATCAAGCAGATTGCCCTCGCCAGTATCGGCACATTTTGTAATGTCTTCGAGTGCTTTTTTGACATCGGCTTCGTTTCGCTCTGCTCTTAATTTTTCCAAACTCTTAATTTGCTGATCCCGGACAAGTGAATTATCCACTTCCAAAAAGTCGATTTGTGTTTCTTTTTCGAGCTTATATTTATTGACGCCTATAATAAGTTCCTTTCCAGAGTCAATTCTTGCTTGACGGCGTGCAGATGCTTCTTCAACCCTCATTTTTGGAATGCCTGTTTCAATCGCCTTTGCCATTCCGCCCAATGATTCAATTTCTTCAATATGATTCCAAGCACGGTGCATTATTTCATTTGTCAAACTTTCAAGGTAATATGAGCCAGCCCAAGGGTCAATGACTTTGCAAATATTAGCTTCCTCTTGCAAGTAAATCTGTGTATTTCTTGCGATTCGGGCAGAAAAATCAGTTGGGAGTGCAATTGCCTCGTCAAGTGAGTTGGTGTGAAGCGATTGAGTATGCCCCAAAACTGCTGCCATAGCTTCAATCACAGTCCGAGAAACGTTATTAAATGGATCTTGCTCAGTCAAACTCCAGCCGGAAGTTTGCGAGTGTGTTCTTAAAGAAAGCGATTTAGGATTTTTTGGATTGAATTGCTTAATTATTTTTGCCCAAAGCAAGCGAGCAGCACGCATTTTCGCTATTTCCATAAAATAATTTTTTCCTATTCCCCAGAAAAATGAAATTCTTGGAGCAAATGCGTCAATATCTAAACCAGCCTTTATGCCAGCGCGAACGTATTCAAGTCCATCGGCAAGGGTATAGCCCATTTCCAAATCTGCTGTGGCGCCAGCTTCTTGCATGTGATAACCCGAGACGGAAATGCAGTTAAATTTCGGCATATTTTTAGAGGTATATGCAAAAATATCTGCAATTATTCTCATTGAAGGGATTGGGGGGTAAATATATGTGTTTCTGACCATATATTCTTTTAAAATGTCGTTTTGAATAGTGCCAGTAAGCAATTCTTGTTTTACGCCCTGCTCCTCAGCTGCAAGGATATAAAATGCCATCACCGGAAGCACGGCGCCATTCATTGTCATAGAAACGGACATTTTATCAAGTGGAATGCCATCGAAAAGCACATTCATATCCAATATGGAATCGATTGCCACTCCAGCTTTTCCAACGTCTCCAACTACGCGAGGGTGGTCGGAATCGTAACCGCGGTGTGTTGCCAAATCAAACGCAACAGACAGTCCCATCTGCCCAGCCGCGAGGTTTCTACGATAAAAGGCGTTACTCTCCTCGGCTGTCGAAAAGCCAGCATATTGACGAATAGTCCAAGGCTTAATCGCATACATTGTATGGTATGGACCTCTCAAATAGGGTGGGATCCCAGAAAGGAAGCCAAGATGCTCCAGCGTCTCCAAATCTTCTTTTGTGTAAACTGGTTTAATATCAATATTTTCCAGCGTTTTTTCAATGAGTGCAGAAAATTCTTTACCAGTTTCTTTTTCGATTAAACTTTTCCATTCTTCAATAGAAGCTTGGTTAAAATCGCTTTTATAATCTATTTTTGTGAAATCGGGGTTCATTCTTTCCTCTTAAAATATTTTTAAATCATTTTGCAGTTTGGACAAAACGCCGTAAATATCTGCTTTTATATGTATAAAATCATCTACGCCAGCAGCTTTAAAAGCATCAATATGCTCAACTGGGTAGCCTGCAACAATAACTTTCGCATCTGCTTTGATTTCTTTTGCTTTTTTTGTAAGCTCTGGAACAATATCGGGATAAGTATCATCAGTGGAACAAATTACTATACATTTTGCATCAGCTTTCGCGAACTCAGAAATGGCATCGTCCACCGCGCTAAAGCCATTCGGATAAATCGGCTCAAAGCCAGCAACTCTAAAGAAATCATTTGAAAAATCTGCCCTTGGCTTATGCTGTTTCAAGGGTCCCATAGTTGCAAAAAACACTTTGGGAAACGCTTGATTTTTATCTTTATAATTCAAAGCATTAAGACGCATTGCCTCAAATGGTTCGGCAAAACGGACAGCTTGAAAAGTTTGAATTTCCGCTGCAGTCTCATCTTTTTGTGCTGGAGTAAGGTTTCTCAAATATTTTTCTTCTTCATAAATATTTGCAGTTTTGTTTGCTCCAACCAGCACTTCTTTTCTTGTCTTGTAGTTCTTATCTCTAATCTCGGCAATTTTTCTTACTTCCTCTTGAACCTCTCCTCTTTTTAGAGCTTTAAGCCAGCCGTCTTTTGCCTCGATAGCTTGGAAAAGCTCCCAAGAATGCTTAGAAAGTTTATCTGTCAAATATTCCACAAACCAGCTGCCACCCGCAGGGTCTATAACGTCAGTTAAATTGCATTCTTCTTTTAAAATCAACTGGTTGTTTATTGAAAGTCGGTAAGAGTCATTGTCTTGCAAATTTGAATAGCTATCGAAGGGCGCGATGCTCAAACTATCGCAGCCACCGAGTATCGCTGCAAGTGCTTCACCGGTATGTCTAATTATATTTTGATGGGGATCTAATTTAGATTTATTGCAAAGCCAAACATCAGAATGAATGAACATTTTTCTTGATTCTTCATTTCCGCGGAATTCTTTAATAATTTTTGCCCACAAAGAACGGATAGCTCTTAATTTAGCTATTTCAATGAAAAAGTTAGTTCCGCTTGTAAGTCTAAAAACCATCTTTTTTGCAGCATAATTTATGCAAAGGTCTTCTTTTTTAAAGATTCTTAAATACTGAACGGCTTTGCTAAGCGTGTATGCAATTTCTTGAACGGCGCTTGCTCCGGCATTTCCATAAACAGTTCCGTCAATAGCAATTGTTTTATTTGAATTATTTAGAAAAGCATCGCTTGACGTTAGCTCAATTAATTGGTCTATCGCTTCATGGGTTTTTGCAAGTCCGCAGCCATATTTTTCTGCAAGTGAAATTGGATCGAAAAGAATTCCGCCTTTGGCTATATTAGATTTTCCAAAAAATTCAGTTAGCAAAGCAATTTTTGATAAGGAGTCTTTTCCAATTTGGAAATAAAGTTTAATATTTCCTAAATCAATATTCTTAAATAGACTGCAAAAATCATTATATTCAGAAATATTTAGCAAAAAAGCTTCGGGGATAATTGCAGAGTCCAACCCGCGGCTTACTAAATAAGAAAGAAGACGGTTAAACTCCTCTGGTTCGGAATGGCTAATTTCTTGCGCAATATCCCAAGCTTTAGCTTTATATCCGCTATAGCTATTGCCTCGTATATAAGGGAAAAAGCCGGGGAGATTGCTCTTTGAATGCTCAATTTCCTCCATATCTTTTTGAGTGTAGATAGGGAAAAAATCAATGCCTTCGACTGTCTTAGTTATTAATTTATCGATTGGCTTGCCTTTATTAGACAGCTCTGCTTCTTTAATCCAATCGTTAAAGTTCGGAATTTGAAAATCCGATAAAAGTTTTGTTTGTTCCATAGCAATTCTATTGATTGTTAAACGATAAGAAGGGCATCACCATAAGCAAGGAATTGGAAATTTTCTTTAATCGCTTTTCTGTATGCTTTCATAAGATTCTCTTTTCCTGCAAAAGCTGCCGAAAGCAGCAAAGTTGATGTTGCGGGTGCTTGAAAATTTGTTATATATTTGTTAACTATTTTAAAATCGTATTGTGGGTAAATAAATTTATCTGTCCAGCCTTTATTGGGTTTCACAGCTCCCGAGGTTAGCACTGAAGCTTCCAAAGCTCGAACCACGCTTGCTCCTACTGCAAAAACATTGCGCTTCGCTTTCAAAGATTTGTTTATTGTCTCGGCTGCTTCAAGTGAAATTTTAAAGTATTCGGAATACATGCGATGCTTTGTCAAGTCTTCAACTTCAATTTTCTCAAAAACTCCTTGCCCAAGATTAAGGACAACTTTAGCAATACGAATACCTTTTTTTTCTATTTTTTCTAACAGCTCCTCAGTAAAATGCAGTCCAGCTGTCGGAGGGGCTATTGAATTTAAATAATCTTCATTTGCAAAAATTGTTTGATAGGTTTCTTTGTCAAGGTCGCTTGGCTCGCGCTTAATTAACTCTGGAATCGGCATCTGCCCAATTCGTTTAATCACTTGAAACAAATCATCAGGGTAGCTAAATCTGACAGTCCTGCCGCGAGAGGTGGTGTTATCAATTACTTCGCAGTAAAACCTTTCATCGTCAAAATATATTTTATTTCCTATTCTAACTTTTCTCGCTGGCTCAACTAATACGTCCCATATTTTTTCTTCTGATTTCAGCTCTCGCAGTAAAAGCACTTCAATAGTAGCGTTAGTTTTTTCTTTTTTTCCATAAAGGCGGGCTGGGAAGACCTTAGTTTCATTTACTACAAGGCAGTCCCCTTTTTCCATAAAACCAATTATATCCTTGAATTGTTTTTCTTCAATCTCGCCAGTTTCCTTATCCAAAACCATAAGGCGTGAAGAGTCACGGGGATCTGATAAGAATTTTGCTACGCTGTTCTTTGGTAAATTAAACTTGAATTCTGATAATTTCATTTATTTCCCCAAACAGTTCATACTAAATTTTACAAATTTAACAATTTTATTGCTCATTTCATATTATTATTTTATTCATTTTGTATTATTTACAAATATTTTACATTGTTCTTTATAGTTTTTAAAAAACTTGAGAGCGGAAAAATTTGTAAATGAATTGAATATTAATAAAAGGGCTGGGTGGATTTTTCACGTAGTCATTCCGAGCGCAGCGAGGAATCCAGAGTGATTGCGATATTGAAACGCTCTCTGGATTCTTCACGTTGTTCAGAATGACAGTGCTACTCTATATCCCCCGCTGGCGGGGGAAGGGGGTGGATCTTGCAAAAGTCATTCCGAGCGCAGCGAGGAATCCAGAGTGATTGCTGTATTGGAAAGTTTTCTGGATTCTTCACTACGTTCAGAAAGACGCTGCCACTCTATTTTCCCCTTTGAAAAAGAAAACTAATCTTCTTCTAAAAAAGGCACAACTAAAAATCTGTTATAATCTTTTTTGTTATTAAAAAAATATTTTTCGCTAAACTCTTCGTTTTTATGACAGAAAGAGCAATGCGTTATGTATGATTTTTGTTCTTTTAAAATCGGATTTTTTGCTATGCTTTCTTTATGGCACTTTAAACAAGAATAGTGCATTGCATCGACATAAGAATATGTTTTATATGATTTTAGCTCTTTTACTTTCGTTTCTTTTGGGAACAAATCTACGTGGCATTTTAAACATGTTTCCGCTACTTTCTTTGGCTGATTTCTAAAATCTGCACCTTTACTTGTGTTTTTGCTATGGCATTGGTAACAATCAAGATTTGCGCCCTCTTTCGAGCTATGCCAGAAATGCCCAAATATATCGCTTTCCGTATACATTTCATTATGGCATTCATAGCAAGGAGTGTTGCTTTCCATCATTGGCTTATTCAAATGATGGCAAGCATTGCAAGGAATTTTTAAAGAGTCAAAATGAAAATGGTGAGTAAAATTTACTCCAAAGCCATCTCTATTTCCATCAATAAAAAGATTAACTCCTCCGCGAGCTTTCTTTGCTTGCACGCGTTCAAATCCATCGCTATGAATCTTTTCTCCAGAAATAAGGGCAAACGAAACGGCAAAAGCAAACATAAAGCCAAGTGAGAATTTAGAACGATTTTTTAGCTTGCTCTCTCCAAGATATACTTTAAACGAATTGAACTCGGGTTTAAGCTCGGGCGCGGATTCGTCAATATTTGGACTTTCATTCCAAACTCTATAGTTTTCAATAAAATAAAAGAAAATTAAAATTGCAGCAGATACAAGCCCAGCAGAAATAGCAAGTTCAGTCCAAGCTGGAAAATAAAAATCCGCAATTCCAGATAAATTATTTAGATGCGTTAAACCGCCCACGTTTAAGCGATTAAACAACATTCCCAAAACCCCAGAAAACGCCGCAATATACATTAAAGACAAGTTGAAACGGAGTCTTGAAATTGTAAAAATTAAAAGAGGGATAAAAGCAGAAAAAGTAATTTCAATCCAAAATAGCCAAGCAGCCCAAGTTGAATTGAATAAAAAGGGACTGGCGCCTCTTATCAAAATATCTGAAAATCTTAGCGCAATATAAAAAGCGATAAGGCAAATGGAATATTTGGCAAGTTTGCTTAAAAGCTCTTTTTCCATTTCCTTTTTGTAAAGATAGCTTGTGCTAAGGCTTTCAAGAATTACCATCATCAGACCAAGACAAACCGCGGAAACAAAGAAAATAATCGGAATGATTGGAGAATACCAAAGTGGGTGCAGGCGGTATGGCATTGCTAAAAACAGACTGCCCAAGGAAGATTGGTGAAGTGTAGAAAGCATTATCCCAAGAATTACCAATGGAATACGAATTTTGTATAATTTTTGATGAACAAAGCCGAGCAGCTTTATATTTGGATATTTTTCAAGAATAACAGGTGCAAATTCAAGGGCAAGCACCGTCAGATAAAGCATCACACACCAGCCTACCTCGAAAAGCGGAGAGCGTGGATTCCAATAAATCGTCAAATGCCAAATATTCCAAGGCAGCCCTAAATCAAATAGCAAACCCACAGCAACAGCAATATACCCAAGGAAAGCGGTTAAAATTGCAGCCCTTGCGATGGATTGCATTTCTTTTTTGCCAAAAATATAATTAAACGCCGCAATAACGAAGCCTCCCGAAGCGAGAGCAACTCCACCCATCACGTCAAACCCAATCCAAAAACCCCAGGGGGTGTTGTCAGAAAGGTTTGTAGTAGCACCTAATCCAAAAAGAAAGCGTGTTATTCCAACAGCAGCCGCAGCTCCCAGTATTATCCAAAGCCAGAGCTTTGCCTTATTAATTCGCTCCATTCATTCCCAAATCTACAATCTTCAAATTATTCCATTTTCTTTTTTCAAGATAAAAAAAAATGCAAAGAAAACAAAATGATTTCTCTTTTAGGAATCGGGAAGTTGGAGTTAGGAATCGGATTTTTAGAAGCAAAAAGGTTTTGTTTTTTTCGGTTCGATTAGAATAGCGAAAAAAAGATGGGCTGCATCTTGGGGGACGCAGCCCATCTTATAAATCATTAGTCGATAACTGATTACCGACTACCGGCTACCGATTACTTATTAATAATCATTAGCGAAGAAGCTCTTTTGCTTAAAGAATTTAATACAACGTTATAAACTCCGTTCAGCAAATTACTTAGATCAAAATTCAATTTATGCACGCCCGGTGTGTAGTAGTTGTTTCCGACTTTTGCAATCAGCTCACCGTTCAATGTGTAAATTTCAATGACTGCATCGCCTTCATCAGCCAAGCTAAATTCAAATGTTGTTGAATTTGCAGCCGGATTGGGAACGCAGCTTATACTGAAAGCAAGTTCATCATTATTAAGCACTGTCGCTTTTGCTAAATAAATGGCGTTTGTTGAGTAAATTAAATTGTCTTGCTCTATATCCTTCGTTATTTCTTTTATATTATATAAGGACACATTTTGCAAGGCATTGTTACTCAATAGCTTAACTGAAAGCAATTCGCTGTGCGCGGCGCCATCTACCTGTTTTGTTAGCTCATCATCACCCCAGATTGTAAGGGCAGAAACTCCATTATGCACAGCGCCAGAGCCAATTAGCTCATCATTCACGTTATAAACTCCCACTTCCGCACCATTTTCAATTCCATCAAACTGAAGAAGTAAAGTGGCGTTGTTGCCAGTGTTTTTATATATTGGAACGAGCTGCTTTGCAAGAGGACTAAGTTCAATATCTGTAACGATTTTACCAGCACTATTTTCTGGGTATGTTAGCACTCCTGCTTGGTTTGTATAAATCCAGTAGCCTTGACCCGATAGCATATTGCCGACTGTGTTTACTCCCCAAGCTGGGAAGTAAATACCACCGCTATTGTTTTTGGCAAGAGTAATTTCATCGCTTATCGTTGCAAGAGCTAAGTTAGTGCTGAGCGCTGAAGTCCTTAAATATGGAACTAAATTCCAGCCACCATCAAGGGCTAATGGTGTTTCTTCTGGGATCACTTTAATACCTTCTATAGCTAAATTGAAGCTGCTATTAGCATTGATTAAATAGCCATCTGCTATGCTCCAATCGCCGATGTTGTTAATTTCTTGTTGAGGAATGAACATTTGTCCAGCCCCATTTTTCACAACATTGATATTATTTAAAGCATCTTCAAAAAGCTCAATCATATCTGGGTCGTCTGGATTAACATAGCTTGAAATAATATTCCAGCCGCTGTTAATGGCAATTTCTTGTAAGGCTGGCTCTGCAATGGTTGTAAAGCTCCAAATCTCTGACCAAGGACCAATATTTCCTTCATTGCTCTTTGCCATTACTCGCCAATAATATGTTGTTGCGTAGGCGAAACCAGAAACTAATAATGATCTTACTGTGAAATCCTGACTGAGCAGGACCTCGCTAAAGTCTTCACTATCGTTAATTTGGAAAGTATAGTAGTTTGCGCCTTGGACGCTGTTCCAACTCATCGGTAAATTATCAACTTGAGTATCAGTCAGTCCATCTTCAGGTTGAGCTAAAGCAACTTGGTCAAGTGCCGGAAGCTCAAGCGTTGTAAAGCTCCAACGTGGAGACCAAAAGCTTGTTTCATTGCCATCGTTTGCATTTGCACGCCAATAGTAGACAGTGGAAGGAGCTAACCTGTCGCCATCAGGCACTTGATACTCAGTTTCGAGAAGACCTTCTTCAAAAATAACAATATTTTCAAAGTCGGGGTCTGTGGCTACCATTAAACCGTAAGAGATGGCACCTTCTACGTCAGTCCAATCGAATAGCGGGTTTAATACAACATCAATCGCGCCTTTTTCTGGTAATAAGTTTTGCGGCAATCCAGTAAAAGCTTCTACGCTGAACATAATATTCGGTCTATTGGAAGAAATACTTGCAGCGCCTGGCTCTGTGCAAACTGTTGAGCTGTTTGCAGCGTAGTGTCGAACTGAAGTGAATGCTGTTGTTGTGTAGTAAGTTCGCTGATTCATCCCGCCAGATTCTGAATTGTTAAAGCAAATATCAATTAGAATGTTTGACCCTCCGTCCCAAACAAATGGCTCATTGAATAAATGAACGTTCCAACCAAGAACGTTATTATATGAAGGACACAAATATACTGATGTAAAGCCTTCTTCGTCCCAGTTAGCATCTAAAACTGTTGCATTTGTATGTTTTAATTTTATTTCAAAATTTGTCAAGGGAAGAGCGGAGTTAATTTCGCCAACATTAAAAGCTAAGGAACTGATATAAGCTCCGTAAACCTCGGCATCATTAAGCTCGTCAGCAAGGACTAATATTTGATGCTTCGCACCATTGAAAATTGAACCGTAAGGAGAGGGATATCGAATCATGTGGCTAAGCGAGGTTCCTTCTCCAATAATAGCATTATAACCTGTTGAGAGTTCCCAAATCTCAGACCATGGACTTATTGAGTATGGGTTGCTTGCCCTTACTCTCCAATAATAGTGACTGTTTGTTTCAAGCTCGATTTCAAAATCTGTAGAGCTAATTTCTTCATCAATTATTATTCCAGAGAAATCGCTGTCAGTTGCTACTTGAATTTCATATTCGGCAGCGCCAAGTGATGCTTCCCATTGGAAAAATACATTAGGAGGAGTGCCTACTAATCCATTAGCTGGCTGCAATAAATTTGGAGCAAGCAAATCACCTGCCACAGTAAAGCTCCAGCTTGTAGACCAAGGACTGAGCGCGTTTCCGTCTGAAGCATTAGCTCGCCAATAGTAAGTTGTTAGAGGCAATAAAATACCTTCTTGCACTTGATATTCACTTTCGTTTAATTCGCTTTCCTCTATTACTATATAAGTAAAATCAGGGTCTTCGGCTACCATTATACCATAAGAAATAGCGCCATCTACACTTGAGAAATCAAGGAGTGGGGTTTCAGATACGCCATAAGAGCCGTTTATTGGAGATATGTTCACGGGAGCTAATAAATCGCTAATCTCAATGCCAAACATCATATTAGGTCTTTCCCAAGTCAAATTTGCTGTGCCTGGCGCAGTGCAGACAGTTGCATTATTTGCGGCATACCAGCGAACTGAGCTATGCATTGTTGTGCTATAATAAGTATGATTGTGAGCAAAAGCCATTAATGGATTGTTAAAACATACGTCTACTAATATGTTCGATGCTCCGTCCCAAGGGAAGGGATTGTTAAATTCGTGAATATTCCAATTGGCAACATTTACTAAAGAGCTATTTTGAAAAACAGATGTAAAGCCTTCACTGTCCCATTCTTCACCTAAATTATTGATGTCGGTTTGCTTTAACTTTATTTCAAAATTCACTAAGCCAAGAACAGACACAAGCTCTGGTATGTTGAATGCCAAAGAAGTTAAGTCGCCAGGACCACCACCAGCATTGTATATTTCCTCTGCAAGCACTAATAGTTGGTGCTTTGCGCCTCTTGTAGTAGCGCCATAAGGAGCTGGATAAACATTTCCGTCATAGTAAGATTCACCTTCTCCAAGAACAATATAAGGTCCTGTTGTAAATTCCCAAATCTCAGACCAAGGACCAATTAAATTATCGTTTAAAGCTCTAACTTGCCAATAGAATGTGCTATTCATCGCTAAAGCTAAGTTGCAGAACTTTCTATAAAGATCTTGCTCGTTGACTATGTTGTAAAAGTCTTCGTCGCTTGCTACTTGAATTTGATAGTATTCAGCGCCTACAACTTCTTCCCACTCAAAACGAACACCAGCGGGAACATTAGTTGCGTAATTTTGAGGTGCAATCAAAGCTGGCTCTGTAAGATAATCGACACCCGTAGTAAAGCTCCAAACCTCAGACCAAGAGCCTGGATATCCTTCATCAAAGGCATTGGCTTTCCAATAGTGCGTTGTAGCTGGGGCCAGCTCATTAGACTCTGGAACTTGGTATTCGCTTTCTGAAAGCCCAGTCTCGTTAATTATTATATTATTGAAATTGGGATCAGTTGCGACTACTAAGCCGTAAGATGTTGCAAACTCTACATCTGTCCAATCAAAGAAAGGAGTTTGAGAAACGCTAAGCTCACCGTTTTCTGGTAATAAATTATAAGGCCTTCCAGAAGAATAAACGTCTAAGTCAAACATCATATTTGGCCTCAAATTCGAGAGAGTAGCGGTGCCAAATGCTGTGCAAACAGTTGAATTATCAGCCCTGTAATACCTTACCGAATTATAAGAAGTTTGCGTATAGTAAGTTGAGTGGTTGAGCGTTGCGCTTGAGTTGTTAAAGCAAATATCAACAAGAATATTAGAAGCTCCATCCCAAACAAACGGCTCATCAAATGTGTGGGTAAACCAGCCAATGTCATTTGTTTGCAAACTTGGATTATAGTAAAGTTCAGTAAAATCATTTTCGTCCCAATTTTCATCAAGCTCGTTTTGCATTATTGGCACCATTCTAATTCGGAAGTCATTAAAGACAGTTCCGGTCCCAAGCTGGTGGATATTGAAAGCTAAAGAAGTAAGTGCACCAGGCAACCCTCCCGCATCGTAAATTTCATCGGCATGAATTAATATTTGATGCTTTGCTCCATAATACAAGTTCCCGTAAGGAGCGGGGTAGCTACTATTAGAATTATAAGTTGTTCCTTCTCCAATAATAAATAAACTACCTGTGGTAAAGTGCCACAGTTCAGACCAGTCGCTTTCAGAGCTTGGATTGAAAGCTTTCACCCTCCAATAGTAGCTTGAATACCTTTCAAGCCCAACAGTTACTTGAGAAACGGTCAGCATTTGGTCATATACAATGTTGCTAAATTCTTCATTTCTTGCAATTTGAAGCTGATAGTTTTCTGCTGCAACCTGAGGTTCCCATTCAAACTTAACACTCGTTGGAATTTCAGATGCGTAATTCGGTGGAGAACTAAGAGTGGGTGAAGGCAAATCGCCACCTGTAGTAAAGCTCCAAACATAAGACCAAGGGCTTGTTTGCTCTCCATCTGTTGCATTAGCTTTCCAGTAATGCACTGTAGAAGGAGCTAACTCATAAGATGCTGGAACTTGATACTCAGTTTCGAGAAGACCTTCTTCAAAAATAACAATATTTTCAAAATCGGGATCTGTTGCTACCATTAAGCTATACGAGCTGGCACCTTCAACCTCAGACCATTCAAATAAAGGAAGTTGAGAAATACCAGTCGCTTCATTTTCTGGCGATAAGTTTTGTGGTGGCTGGAATTCGTCTGCTTCGATGCTAAACATCATATTGTGCCGCCTATTTGATAAAGATACCGCACCTGGTGAAGAGCATACATTCAGAGTATTATCTCTAAAATAGCGGACTGAATTAAACGAAGTTGTTGTATAACGTGTTCTTTGATTTAGCCCGCCAGACTCTGAGTTGTTAAAGCAAATATCAACCAAAATGTTTGATGAGCCATCCCAATAAAAGGAGCTATTGAATAAGTGCGTGTTCCAATCGAGAGTATTGAGATATGAAGAGCAATAATAAACAGTTGTAAAGCCGCCAAAGTCCCAGCTGGCGTCTAATTCCGTGGCATCCGTATTTTTTAATTTAATTTCTAAGTCGCTTAGTGCAATAGATGAATTAAGCTGAGAGACGTCAAAGGACAAGGAAGCTAAATTCCCGGGTAAAGCGCCTGCATCATAAAGTTCATCAGAGTGAATTAAAAATTGATGTTTTGCCCCAAAAGAAACTGTCCCATAAGGAGCAGGGTAACTAATAATTGAGTTTGTAGATGTCCCATCACCAATTACAAATGTGTAACCAGTAGTAAACTCCCAAATCTCAGACCATGGGCTTTCCGAACTAGGGTTGATTGCCATTACTCTCCAATAGTAATGACTGTTTATTTCAAGCTCGTAAGTGAAATCTGTTGTTGCAGTATTTTCATCTATTATTAACTCAGAAAAACCATAATCAGTTGCGACTTGAATTTGATACTCAGCAGCGCCAAGAGATCCTTCCCATTCAAAAGCGACATTAGGATGAGCGCCTTTTAATTCATTATTAGGTTGAGCTAAATAGGGCGGGAACAAATCGCCAGCTACTGTGAAACTCCAGCTTGCAGACCACGAGCTAAGTGAATTTCCATCTGAAGCATTGCTTCGCCAATAGTAAGTTGTCAAAGGAAGCAAAAGACCTGCAGGCACTTGATATTGGTTATACTCCAAGCCTTCTTCATCAAGAATAATTTCGTTGTAATCAGGATCAGTTGCAAGCATTATACCATAAGACGCTGCACCTTCAACGCTGGTAAATTCAAGCAACGGGGTTCCAGATACACCATAAGCTCCGTTTTCCGGCATCAAGTTCGTTGGAGGTGAAATCGACCTAAGCTCAATTCCAAACATAATATTTGGTCTCTCCGATGATAAAGTTGCTGCTCCTGGTGCCGTGCATACTGTAGCGTTGTTTGCAGTATACCAGCGAACTGAACTATTCATAGTTGTGCTGTAGCAAGTGTTGTTTTGGTCGAAAGCCATTAATGGATTGTTAAAACATACGTCTACCAAAATGTTTGATGTTCCGTCCCAAGGGAAAGGAACGTTGAATTCGTGAATGTTCCAATCTGCTACGTTTACCAAAGAGCTGTTTTGAAAAACAGAAGTAAAGCCATCTGTATCCCACTCTTCGTCTAAATTGTCAATTTCAGTTTGTTTTAACTTTATTTCAAAGTTAACCAAGCCAATAGTAGACTTTAGTTCAGCTATATTAAATGCTAACGAAATCAAGTCACCGGAAGCACCACCTGCATTATAAATTTCCTCTGCAAGAATTAATATTTGATGCTTTGCACCTCTATTTGTAGCACCATAAGGGGCTGGATAAACATTTCCTTCATAGTAAGATTCACCTTCTCCGATAATAATGTAAGGTCCGGTAGCAAACTCCCAAACTTCGGACCAAGGACTTATCGAAAATTGATTAGACATTTGAACTCTCCAATAATATTGAGTGCTCAAATTCAATCCCTCTAAATTAAAAGAATTGCTTTCTATGCCAGTCTGCTCAACAATCAACTGTGTAAACTCCATATCAGTAGCAACTTGCAAATAAAACTCAGTTGCAAAAATGCTTTCTTCCCATTCTAACTTTATAGATGGAAAAAGATCTGTTATAGCGTTTTCTGGAGATAGTAGAGATGGTGCAGGGAGATCGCCAGTAGTAGCAAAGCTCCACACACGGGACCAATAACTATATTCCTCGTCTTCGAGCAAGGCACGGACCCGCCAATAATACTGTGAAAGTGGCTCTAAGGCCGGTATATCGAATGAAGTGCCGATAATATCGCTTTCCTCTACTACAGTTGTAAAAAAGTCTGGAGATGTTGAAACCTGCAATTGGTAGCTTATTCTTCCAAAAAAGTCTTCCCAAATCAAAGAAACAGCTGTTTCAGTAATCTCATTATTTTCAGGAGAACTAAGGGCGACGAAAGTTCCTTCTGGTAAAAAAGTAAATTCTTTATTCGTCAAATCATATAATCCAACTGTATCAATGTTGTTTTTAGCTATTGTTGAGGAATATGTCGAAGGATTGCCCGGACTTATACTAATAAAGTCGTTAACGCCACCGCTATTGCCAATCATTCCAATAGAAGCAGACCAATAAGTTGCCACTGCGTTCATTGAGCCGTAAGCGTATGAAATTACACCGTTATTTTCGTGCAATCGGACCTGAAAATTAATACTTTCACCTTGCAACAGTCCCATTACAGTGCTTGCGTTTTTAAATTGAATTATAAAAACTTGGTCTGGTGCATCGCCTTCTGTTTTATAGCTAATCTCTCCTCCAAAATTTGGATTAATAGTAAGTCTATCCCAGCAAGGAGCTAAAAGTCTAAAATAATCCGTTGAGGAAAGGTCATTTTCGTATGCGGCATGACTAATATCGTCTCCGAGACCAATCCAGCCATTTGTGCAAATTCTTACATGATTGAACTCCATACCTGCATAAGCAAAGGTGAAAGGTAAATCGTAATTCTCTGCATTATTATCGCCAGATACAGCTGGAGTTCCATCTATAAATTCTTGATATGGAACGCCAGCTTGCTCATGTATCAAGAAAGAATTTAAATTAACCTGTGTTTGAGAGCTTGCTATTAACGGTATCATTAATATCAAAGCAAATATCGAAAAGTATAGCGTTTTCTTCATTTCCGCTTCCTTACTATATTAAAAAAAAATAATTTTCTATTTACAACGAGAAATTCTCGTCATTTTAGAAGAGCAATATAGTATTTTTATCTTAAAAATGCAAAGTGGGAATTTATAATTCGCTCGAATAATGAAATTTTAAGGCAAAATCTCAAGCTATCAAGAATGTAAGCTAAGTATTAGCGAAATGAAAAAGAAATGTATTTTAAAGTGAAAGGATTGTAATTTATATTTTTCAGCTGCTTTACTCTTTTTCTAAAATTTCTAAGGTGCGATTTCGATTCGATGACTCTTTGAGCCAAGTGCTTTTGTGCTTTAAAAAGTATGCTTTTGCTTTCTCATATTCATTTGGGATTATCCCGTCTAATATAGCTTGCTCGATTTTCGATTTTATGTAGCCAACGGAATAGGAGGGTGGGATCTTGCAAATTTCCATAATTTCCTCACCTCGAACAGGCGACTGAAACTCGCGCAGCTTATCCTTTTCCTGAACTTCAATTACCTTTTGCTTAACATTTTCATAGTTTTGAAGGTATTTCGCTGATAAATTTGGATTGTTGGTAGTTATGTCAGCTTTGCAAAGTGTGAAAAGATCTTCAAGATGCTCGCCTGCTTGAAATGCAAGTCGTCTGACAGCTGAATCTGTAACCTCTTCATCTACAAGAGCCATCGGGCGCTGGTGCAATCTTACTAATAATTCCACTTGTGCAATATGTTCTAATGGCAGTTTTAGTCGTCTGAAAATCTTTTCTACGAACCTTGCGCCAAGCTCCTCGTGTCCGTGAAAAGTCCAGCCGGTGCCTTTAACATATTTTTTTACCAAGGGCTTAGCGATATCGTGAATAAGAGCAGCAAAACGGAGCCATAAATCAGTAGAGTTTTCTGCAACGTTATCCAAAACTTGCAAGGAATGTTGTAAAATGTCCTTGTGTCCGTAATTATTGCCAGCTTCACTTATAACTTCTACACCGGAAAGCTTATCTAATTCTGGAAAAATTATTTTCAAAAGATTAGTTTCAAAAAGAATATTAAGTCCAAGGCTTGGTTTTGGGGAAGCAAGTATTTTTAAAAGCTCATCACTAATGCGTTCTTGGGAAATAATGGAAATACGCTCATACATAGTTTTTATTGCTTTAATTGAGCTTTTATCGACCTTGAAATCTAATTGAGCAGCAAAGCGGGCTGCACGCAACATTCTCAGTGGGTCATCTGAGAAAGTTTTAATTGGATCTAATGGTGTTTTAATTATTTTCAGCTGTAAATCTTTTTTCCCATTATACAAATCAATAATTTTGCCAAAGTCATTTTTATTTAAGGACACAGCAAGCGTATTTATTGTGAAATCTCGTCTTTGAATGTCATCTTCCAAAGTCCCTTCTTTAATTAATGGATTGCGTGTATTTGGAAGGTAAATTTCTTTTCGCGTGCCTACAAATTCTAACTTCAATTTGCCAAAAGGCACCATTGCCGTTCGAAATCTTGGGTAGGTTATAGCCTTTGAATGCAGCTTTTTAGCTAATTCTTCTGCAAAGGTAATTGCATCTCCGATAATTGTAAAATCGAAGTCTGATCTTTCTCTACCAAGATAGTGGTCTCGGACATAGCCACCTACAGCGTAGATTTTATAGCCAAGCTCAGCTGCAATATCAGCAACTTTTCTAACTATTTCTTCCTCAATCACCACTGAATCAAGGTGATTACTTGAAATTGTAATAATTTCTTTTCTGCGGGCTGTTCTTGGTTTTTTAGGTTTGGCGGAATCTTTTATGATTTCTTGCATATTTAGTAATTAGTCGATAACGAAAGCTCTAAACGAAAATAATTGAGCTTTGGGGTTTAAATAGTCATTTTTTTGCAATCCAGCTTTATAGCATAAATTTTCGAGATATTCTGTTAAATTCCATTTTTGCTCAACTGGCACTTGAGGTAAAAACAATCCTCCATAGCTCCCGAGCCGAATGTAAAGACCATCGCGAGCTATTTGAATTTGAGACAATTCAACTACGCGCTTCATTCTTGAAAGGACTGTGATTTCAAAATCCAAATCAGCTAATTCATTTTTCTTAATGGGTCCGAAGCGGCTGTCCTCTGTGGAAGCAACTTGAGCTGAATGGGAAATTTCTTCATATAAGGGAAGTTCTGTGCTGGTATGTCCCATACAAGCCCTCAAAGCTCCTTTTTTTCTTATTGTAACAAATGCTGGCAAATTTAAATTGAGGTTTTTATTTTCTATTTTAAAAGGCAAGCTGTCTTTTATTCTTAAAATTTTACTGCGAACGCTATTTTGAGCAATTTGCTTTAAAAGGTCTTGCTCTTCTTCGCTAAAGTTTGGCAATTCGATAAAAGGATTTTTCGATTTTAATAAAGCCCCGCTCAGATAGCCAACCACGCGATTTGTGTCTCCTGGATAATATGGACTTTCAGCCGATGTTGCATGCTTTAAGTTTAGCGGGAGATTGCCCCCAAGCTGCTCAGCTGCCATCATAACAGTTAGCAAAGCAGAAGAGCCGCAGGCTTCTTTTTTTGAAGAAGCGAGATCCTTTGCTAATTTAAAATAGTCGAATTTTTTAAAATCTTCAATAAGCGATTGGTCAATCGCGCATGCTTTTTCTTGATTGTGAAAGTGGGATAAATCGGTGCTTGCGATTAGCAATACTTTTTTATTTGATTCTTTTATCGCTTTAACCAAAGAAAGCATTAACTCATCAGCGCTTTCAAAGTTTGAGGAGCCAATAATAATTGGAACAATCGGCACATTCGGCTGCACTACTTGAAGAAAAGGTATTTGGACCTCAAGACTATGCTCTGCACGTCCCCCGTTCCAGCCATGTCCTTTTCGTGAAATATTAATACTTTCGCTGTTTTCGGCAATCATTCCTGCCAACTTTTTGTCAATCAAAGAGGCTCCTAAGGGGCTGGTATAAGCATCGCCATCGAAAATGCTTGCACCTCGAAAATGCGTAATGTGGCTTGGGCCAATAAGAACAATCGCATCATATTTTCTTCCAATTATTTCGCGATAAGCGAAACCTGCCACCCAGCCACTATAAACGTAACCTGCATGCGGGACGACAATCCCAATTATTTCTTCTTCTTTAGAAATGATTGGTTTTTCTTTGTTCAGGTATTCATTTATAGAGGAAAGCAATTCACTTCTGCTGTTTGAATAGAAACTACCCGCAGCAGTAGGAGGTCTATATGATGATTTTTCTTCTGATAACATATCTTGACTTTGTAAATTATTTAGTGCTGCCAATGTAAAAAATAAAAGATATATAAGCATCATAAACTATTTATAAATCTAATATTAACAAAGAAGATAACTTTCCAGCACTTACTAAACTGCCACATCTACTACATTTTTATAGGAATGAGTATTTTTCTTTTTACGTTTCACTGCTTCTAAGGCGGACAGCACTATTTCCCTTCTAGTAAGCCCAAATTTTTCCATTAACTCCTCAGGCTCACCGCTTCCACCAAAACTGTCTTTCATACCTACAAATTCAATTGGAACTGGATAATTCTTAGCAATGACCTCAGCGACCGCGCTTCCCATTCCACCATAAATTTGATGCTCTTCAGCAGTAACAATCGTTTTACACTCAAGAGCGGCATCGACTATTGTTTTGACGTCAATAGGTTTAATAGTGTGGTTATTAATCACCATTGCAGAAATACCGTGCTTCTCTTGTAATTCTTCTGCAGCCTGCAAAGCTTCCCAAACCATTATACCGCAAGCAATAATAGCAACATCGCTTCCCTTGCGTAATACGTTTGCGCGCCCAATCTCAAATTCAGTTTCCTCTTTTGTAAACATTGGAACTGGCGAACGGCCAAATCTAATGTAAGCTGGACCAAAGCTTTTGCCAATGGCTATTGTAGCTTTTTTTGCTTCAAGGTAATCGCAGGGAACAAGCAATGTTAAGTTTGGTAAAGAGCGTAAAAAAGATAATTCCTCTAAAGATTGATGAGTTGCGCCATCAGGCCCGACTGTGATGCCGGAATGCCCTCCACCAATTTTTACATTTGCTTCGTTATAGCAAACCGAGAGCCGAAGCTGGTCTGCACAACGAAATGCAGCAAAGGCGCTATAGCTCGAAAAAAACGGGATTTTCCCGGATAACGCTAAACCAGCTGCTATTGTTGTTGCGTTTTGTTCTGCGATGCCGATAGAAAAAAATCTATCTGGAAATTTTTCTTTAAAAAAAGAAGTTAAGACGGAGCCGGTAATATCTCCTCCGAGGACGACTACGTTTTCGCTCCATTCGCCAAGTTCAACAAGCGCTTCCCCGAAGCCAAACCTTGTTGGTTTTTTTCCTAATAAAGTATATTGATTCATTTGAGTTCTTTTAATGCTATTAATGCCTGTTCTTCATTTGGCGGATTGCCGTGCCATTGATGTTTATCTTCCATAAATGAGACAGCGCGTCCCATTTTTGTTTCAGCAATAATGACGCATGGCTTTCCGATTTTTTTCTTAGAATTGTTCGAAAATTGCTCAAAAGCAGAAATAATGTCTTCAAAATTATGTCCATCACAAACAATTACATTGAAACCAAAGGATTTAAACTTTTCATCCAATGGGTAAATATTCATTACATCTTGGACTCGTCCATCTATTTGGCAATCGTTATTGTCCACAATCCAGCAAAGATTATCAAGTTTATAATTTGAAGCTGCCATAGCTGCCTCCCAGCAAGAGCCTTCTTGAAGCTCGCCGTCACCGGTAAGGCAAAATACTTTTTGCTCATTTTTATCTAAATATTTATCGCTGATTGCCATACCAACTGCAATGGAAATACCCTGCCCAAGCGAGCCGGTTGATGCTTCTATGCCGGGCAATCCCATATCGCGCCCAGGATGTCCTTGCAGACGACTACCAAATTTTCGCAATGTTGCCATTTCCTCAACAGGATAAAAGCCCGCTCTTGCAAGAGCAGAATAAAGGACGGGACAGTAATGTCCGCTGCTTAAAATAAATCTATCGCGCTCTTTCCAAGATGGCTCTTCCGCTTTGTAATTCATATAGGCGCCAAAAAATAGCACTGCAAAAATATCTGCAATTCCAAGTGGTCCTCCGCTATGTCCAGATTTCGCTTGAAAAAGCATTTTTATAATATCTCTGCGTATTTCTATTGCAATTTCTTCAAATTCCTGAGCTTTGCGTTTTTGATTTTTAAAAAGTTTTTCGTCAAACTTTAGCAATTCATTCATCATTTATTTAAATATAATTATAAGTATAATTAAATAGATTTACAACAATATTCATTTTTGGATATTGAGTAGTTTCAAATTTACAAATATTTTTTTACAAAAAAAAGTTTATGATAAGGGTTGCTTTTTAAATTGTGATTGTAGAAAAGCAGAAAATGAGGTTGGGACATTGTTTGTGCCTTTTGTCGTTTGGATTAGTGTATCAGTATTTTTTGCAGTATAATTTTTCATTGAAGAGATATTGCTGCTCTTTTGCTCATTGGAAATATCGGAGATTAATGAGACATTTGTATCGTTAGCTCCAATCAATAGAGTTTTCTCAGAAGCTTTTACTACGAATAAGTAAGATTTTGGAGTTAAAGCAATTTTTGAAACTATACTCAAATTCAAGTCTTTATTTTTTCCAAAACCTTTTCTCGCTAACTTTTTGCTAACAAATAAGATTACAGTTAGCAAAATAATCACCATTCCGATTGAAAAAATTACATTTTGATATGGTACTTCTGTCATAGCTTTACTTGTTTTTTACTCCACGTATGCGGTCGGCTGGGTCAATTAAAGTGGTAACTCTGATACCAAAGTGTTTGTCAATAACAACAACCTCCCCTTCCGCAACTTTTTTTCCATTAATCAAAACATCAACAGGCTCGCTGACAAGTTTATCAAATTCAATAACAGAGCCTCTACCGAGCCGCAAAATATCGCGAATCAACATATTAGTTCGTCCAAGCTCAATAGAGACAGGGAGTTTCAAATCATAGAGCAATTCTAATTTCGGGTCAAGCGGCGAATATATAGTATCGTCTTGATTGAACTCCATTTCTGGAAATTTAGGATATTCTGCTGACTGTTCCGATGCTTCGGAATTAGCACCTGCATCTATATCGGAAATATCACCAGGCGCAGAACCGGCGTCACTAATTAGGGCATCAATTTCGTCTTGGGTCATAGACATTTTAATTCTCCTCGGCTTTGTAAATTAAATCTTGATCAACTAACTCTTCCTCTTTTAAGGGACGGATAATTCTAACTGCTTTCTTCCCGTCAACGCTTCCAGGGCGCGCAGCTAATTTTCTTCTTCCAGATATTATTATTTCAATTTCCTGATTTATTTTCTTACTTGTTTTTAAAACATCTCCAGGTTCCAAATTCATCAGTTCGTTAACTGTTAAAGTAGTTTTTCCAAGCTCAGCAACAACTGGAAGGTAAGTAGTCGACATTTGCGTTTTCATTATTTCTATATTTTCTCTTTGGCGCTGCGGGCTGGCTTTAAACACAGCTGTAGTAACTTGCTGCCTGTTTAGCCTTGCCAAAATTTCTTCTAAAGCAAAAGTAGGGAAGCATAGATTCATCAAATATGTGTGCGAGCCAATGTTTACATCGAAAGACACTATGACAACAATTTCTGAAGATGGTGCGATTTGAACAAAGTCAGCCTCCATCTCCAAACGCTGGTATGTAAAGTTCAATTCTGCAATAGAACGCCAAGCATTTCTTAAATCAGAAAGAGCATGCTCGACAACTCCACGGATTACAGACTGCTCTATCGGGGTTATGGTTCTTGCTTTTGTTTCTGCGTCTGCTGAGCCGCCAAGCAATCGCTCAATGATGGTAAGAGCGAGCTGGGGCTGGATTTCAAGAATCCCGCTACCGTCTGTTCCTTCAATATCGAAAACATAGATGCAGCTCGGGTTTGAAACTGATAAAATAAATTCTGAATAGAAGAGCTGGTCAACAGATGTTACGCTGATTGACACAACGGTTTGCAGTTTTGAAACTAAAAAATAGCTAAACACTTCTGCAAAGCTCTCGTGTATAGAATTAAGCGTCCTTACTTGATTTTTTGAAATTCGGTTAGGTCGGCGAAAATCATAATTGCTTACATCACTTTTTTTATACTTGCCGGAGAGTAGCTGGTCAACATCTAAGTTGCCGCTTGTCATCTCGTTAAGTATATTGTCTATTTCATGTTGTGATAAAACGTCAGCCATATTCAACTCATTGAATAATAAATTCTTGTATCAATACTTTTGTTAATAGAATTTTTTTTGAACTAAAAATTGGTTCAATTTCTTTAGAAAAAATATTTACTAATGAATCAGTCGGCGTTGTTTCCAATTCTTCTGTTGTTAGACTTCTTATTGAATTGTTAACAGAGTGCCGAGTTTCAGCCATAATCATTTTCCAAAGCTTGCTATTGCTTTTGTCGCCTTTTAGTTCTTGTAAATCCTTTTCTTCTTTGGGTAAAAAGGATAAGCCAAGGTCAATAACAACAAATTTGCTTGGAGCATTTTTTGGATTGGTCGTTATTCTTCCGGTTGATTCAAAGATAACTTTAGCTTTTTCATCATCAGTTAAAAAGTTTATGTCGTAGTCTAATTTTGATTTCTGAGAAAGCTCTTGCTCTTGTGCTCTCTTTCCATCAGAGGCTATGCTATCTTGACTTACTCCGCTATTGCCCTGATTTAAGGAGGGCATAATAAATATAGAAAAGCCAATAAAAACCAAAGTTATTGTTACCACAACTATTCCGGCTATTATTCCAGCCATAACAATTGGGTTCATTCCGCTTTTTGCTTTTTCTTTCTTTGGAGCCTTCGGCTTTTCTGGAACTTGGGTATCCTGTGTTTCGTCCATTCCTTTTTCCTTTTTCACTTTTTAATAGTATAGTTCATAAAAAATGTGCCAATTTGTTTTTTATAATAGAAATTTTATCTGCTTTTACGCAAAGAACTTGAATAGGAGCTATGCTCAGCCTATTAGACTTAAAAAAAGCCAAGCAAAAAGCAGCTAATAAAAGATTAAATAAATAATAATATTCTACAAAAAAGCACAGCAGAGCAAAATACTGGCTAATATTATCCAAAAATATTTAGCTTTACTTTGTTACAAGGTTGCAATGCTAATTTTGAGACATTATTTATTGCGATATTCAGTATTTTATTAAATTACACATGCAAGTATTTAAAAAATAATATTTTTCATACCCTTCTCACCTCGCTATTACCAATTTTTCTACATACTTATTATCTATTATTATGAAATAAACACCAGTATTAAATTCGCTTACTTTAAAGGCAATTTTTTGGTTTGCATTGAAATTCCTGATTTCTTCTAAAGTAAATTCCTTTACTACTTCACCATTTGCATTAGTAACTTTGAGTGCGTTAAAATGTTCAGATATATCCATAAAAACAGCATCGTTTGCCGGGTTTGGATATAGCTTAATATTTTCATTTTTTTCATAAACTGAACCTACTACATAAACAAAATATGATGCAAATTCACATTTAAAATTTCCAATTTTGAAATTATTAATTTTTTCTTCTGTTTCATAAGCATTAACCATTTTTTCAAATGACGCACAATATCCATAAGCATAAAGGGAAGTATTAGTAAAAATTTTAAATTTTTGATTAGTCTCGTAAAATCTAATTTCTCCGGTTAAACTGCTCAAAGACAAAAGAGAATCTTTTATTTCACGTAGTTCTTGTTTGATATCATTCACAGTAAAATATGTTACTGTATCCATATCATAACCAGTTGTATCAAATGGGAAATATGGGAAATGAATTCTATACATTTCATTAGTATAAAATCTTTTCTCATAAATTGCATTATCATTATAATAATCAACAAAATTTGTATCTTTATTAAAAGGTTTTCCGTGAAAATCAGTCAATCCACAAGTATCAATAAATACTTCAGTAGTCCTTATAATATCAATATTTATACTATCAAGAAAACTATAAAAGTGTATTGCACCTAAATTGTTAGCATTAAACAGGCAGCTTGGGTCAACTCCTTTTGCAGCATTGAAGGAGAACCACATTAGAACAAACAGAAAAATTAGCTTTTTCATCTTAAGCTCCTTTAAACCAAATAAGTTAAAAATTAATTAAAATCATCCGCATTTCGCGATTTGCTTGGGAG
>LSQX01038254.1_pt1 | contig 25513 bp, 26 predicted proteins | sample 654561 | NCBI WGS metagenome assembly LSQX01 (sample SAMN04489861, study PRJNA283612) | anaerobic digester metagenome | isolation source: 4 biogas reactors fed with cattle manure at either 37C or 55C with and... | place: Denmark: Kongens Lyngby | collected 2014 | reverse complement strand
ATCAATAACAGTCCATTCAAATGCCGTACAACCTGTTGTACTGATAAGAATAATGGCTGAAGTGGTAAATGAACTTTAAAAACTTTGTTAAGAGAAAATAATAATCAATTAATATTAATCAATTAATTACACAATGATCAATTTATCTTTTTTGAGTCTGTTGGGACAGCAGACAGCTGCCGGACAAAATAATCCACTGGTTACTTTTTTACCTCTGATCCTGGTATTTGTTGTATTCTATTTCTTTATGATCAGACCCCAGATGAAGAAACAGAAAGAGATGACTAATTACAGGAGCAGCCTTAAAAAAGGAGATAAAGTTATTACAACAGGAGGATTATATGGCAGGGTTCTTGAAGTAAAAGACAATTATGTGATGATGGATGCAGGAGGAGACGTAAAACTTAAAGTTGATAAGAATGCTCTTCTGAAAGATCCTTCTGCCGATAATTAATAAAAAGGGCTGCCTGACCCATTGATTAAATGTCAAAGAAAGACGGAATACAATCGGACAGATCTTCCAAAAAAGGGGCAAATGCTCTCAGAGACAGGATTTTGATATTTACTGTTTTCCTGTTCCTGTCATTTATTTTCTGGTATCTCAATTCATTGGGCAAAAACCTCGAAACAGATATAAGATATCCTGTTAGGTTTATTAATCCGCCGGGAGATGATGTGCTGGCTGAAGATAAACTCCCTTCAAAGCTGAATCTGTATCTGACAGGCCCGGGATATTCAATACTGGATCTGAAAATGTCAGCTAACAGAGCCCCTGTTATTATTGATCTCTCGCAGGTCTCTTACCGGCCCGTTCAATCTGGTGAACCATCGGATTATTTCATCGTCACTTCAGCATTGGTCGGAGATATTGGCTCTCAGCTTAAGTCTGTGTGTAAGATAACGGGTGTCAAACCCGATACTTTGTTTTTTAGCTTTGAAAAGAGCACGGACTGATTATTTTTTATCCTGAAGCCTTAATGTAACTCCTGTACAAATAATAGTATATATTATTTGTTTTACATCCGGATTTATCTCCGTAGGGTACTTCAGGCTAAACAAAACAATTAATAATTAAACAGACGAATGAAACTGGGAATCACAGGGGGAATAGGAAGCGGTAAGACATCGGTATGCAAAGTGTTCGGTGTGCTGGGGATACCCGTTTTTTTCGCCGACCCTGAAGCACGAAGGATTATGAATAACCATCCTGATGTTATAAAGGGTATTAATGAAATAGCAGGGAAAAATCTTTATCCTGACGGAAATCTTGATTCAGCCGGACTGGCATCTCTTATTTTTAATGATGAAAAACGGCTGAAAGAAGTTAATTCCCTTGTTCATCCTCTGGTTTTCAGATATTTCAGGGAATGGGCCGACAGACAAAGTTCTCCTTATGTGATCATGGAGGCAGCTATATTATTTGAAAGCGGAGCTTCAGAGCTGGTTGACAGGGTTGCAACTGTTGTGGCTCCCATTGAAGAACGAATTACAAGGGTAACTTTGAGAAATAAACTAACGCGTGAACAGGTCTATGAAAGGATCAGATCGCAAATGGATGACGAGACAAGAATAAAAATGTCGGATTATATAATACACAATTCAGAAAATGATATGATCATACCGGTGATACTGAGAATACATGATGATATTTTAAACCATCTGAATGCCTGATGTGATATGGGAAATTTTGGTAAATGGATAGGAGGTGGCCTGGGATGGGTAATGGGAGGTCCTATAGGGGGCCTGCTGGGATTTCTTGTGGGTTCGCTTGTTGATAATACCACTGTTACTACCGGATCTCTTTCCGGAGGAGTTAGAAGAACTACTCCCGGTGCTTTCGGTGTTAGCCTGCTGGTATTGATGGCAGCTGTTATGAAGGCTGATGGGAAAGTTGTCAAATCCGAACTTGATTATGTAAAAGACTTCCTGATACGACAGTTTGGGAAGGACGCAGCTGCGGAAGCTACAATAATGTTAAGGGATATTCTGAAACAGGAGATACCTCTCCGGGATGTATGCATGCAAATTGCCGGTAACATGGACTATTCATCCCGCCTCCAGCTTATGCACCTGCTCTTTGGTGTCTCTATGGCCGACGGAGGTGTAACACCTCAGGAAGAATCTGTTATTGAAAAAATCTCCTCTTTCCTCGGTATATCTTCTTCCGACTTCCTTTCAATAAAAAATATGTTTATCCCCGATACTGATGCCCTGTATAAAATTCTTGAAATAGACTCTTCCGCTTCTGATGAAGAGGTCAAGAAAGCATACAGAAGGATGGCTATGAAATATCATCCCGACAAGGTCAGTCATCTGGGCGATGATATAAAGAAAAGTGCCGGACAGAAATTCAGAAAAGTGAATGAGGCTTACCAGAAAATCAAAAAGGAAAGAAATCTGACCTGATTTGTAATAAAAAGCTGTATAACAAATCTTAAAATTCCAATACATCAATTAAATTTGCATCTAAAAGGAAAAATATGGTATTAAAGGATATATTGTCTATTTCCGGAGAATCCGGACTTTTCAGGTTCGTTGCACAGGGTAAAAATGCAATTATTGTGGAACATCTTGAAACAAAAAAGAGAAGTACTGCATTTGCTTCTGCTAAAGTAAGTTCCCTCGATGAAATATCAGTGTTTACTGAAGAAGAAGATATTGCCCTGAGTGAGATCTTTGATGTTATTTACGAAAAAGAGAACGGAAGTAATACAATCGATTATAAATCCGATCCTGAGAAACTTAAAACATGGTTTTCCGGAATTGTTCCTGATTACGACAAGGAAAGAGTCTATGTAAGCGATATCAGAAAAATTGCTAACTGGTATAATATTTTACAATCACTTGATTTGCTTGTAAAAGAGACACCGGAAGAAGAGCAAACTGTTGAAGAAGATGATGCAGAACTAACAAATAAATCATCCGGAGAAACTGCGACAGTTAAGAAAAGAGAGGCTTCATCGGAGAAAAAAGCTGAAGTTGAAAAAGACGGATCTGCTTCTGCTACGGGAAAGACTAAAAAAATAAAATGAAAACTTTATTCCTCTGGTCATGAATTTTGGCGGTGCCGAAGTCCTTTATGATTATGAATCTTCCGGAATAATAATTCTCCCTGTACCTTACGATGCAACAAGTACATGGATGAAAGGTTCCGATAAGGGTCCGGAAGCCATTATGGAAGCATCTGTTAACCTGGAATTCTATAATATAGAGACTAAAACTGAAGTGCACAGGAAAGGTATTTATACTGCTGAACCTGTCATGACAGGCGGTTCTCCTGAGGAACTGGTCCTTGCTGTACGAAACAGGGTGAGCGATATTCTTGGAGATAATAAGTTTCCTGTAATAGTGGGAGGCAATCATACTGTCAGCATAGGATCTGTACGAGCTTTCTCTGAACGATTCGATGACCTGTGTGTTCTTCAGCTTGACGCTCATGCTGATATGCGACAGCAATATGAAGGTTCATCACTCAATCATGCCTGCGTGATGTCCAGGGTAGTGGAGATGGTACCGGCAGTACAGGTAGGGATCAGAAGCGTGGCTGCTGAAGAATTACCCTTTATCAGGCAGGACAGGATCTTTTACGCTCATGAACTGTATCATGACAGTACCTTATATGATAATGCAGCCAACCTTCCCTGCAGCAATGTATATGTTACTATTGATCTGGATGTGCTGGACCCTTCAATTATGCCCTCAACAGGAACACCGGAACCGGGAGGCCTCGATTATTACAGGATGATGCATTTCCTGAGAGATGTTACAAGAAAAAGAAATATAGTGGGTTTTGACATTGTCGAACTGTGTCCTGCACCGGTAAATAAAGCTCCTGATTTCACTGCTGCAAAAATCATATATCAGTTCCTAAGCTATATATTCGCATAATCTGCTTTCGCCCCTTCAACTTCTTCAACTCCTTCAACTCCTTCAACTTTCTTTTCAACCTCTTGCATATTCGTATATTCTGTTATTCTTCTCCTTTGGCTTCTTCCCATATTGCATTCATTTCATCAAGAGTCATGTCCTGAAGTGGGATGCCCTTTTTTATAGTCTTTTTCTCAAGATAGTTAAAGCGTCTGATGAATTTCCTGTTTGTTTTTTCCAGAGCTGTCTCGGGGTCAATATCATAAAGACGGGCTGCATTTATGACTGAAAAAATAAGATCACCGATCTCTGATTCTATATTGTCTTTGTTATTATTGATTATCTCATCCCTTAGTTCATCGATCTCTTCCCTTACTTTATCCCATATCTGTTCCTTTTTTTCCCAGTCAAAACCAACACCTCTGACTTTTTCCTGGATCCTGTTGGCTTTTATCATAGCCGGCAAAGATGGCGGCACTCCGGACAAGACAGGTTTGTAGCCATTCTTTTCCCTGATCTTCAGTTGTTCCCAGTTCTCTTCAACTTCCCGGGCTTCTTTAACCTTTACATCACCAAAGACATGAGGATGCCTGTAAACAAGTTTCTCGTTTATCCCTTTAAGAACATCATATATGTCGAAACTGCCTTTTTCATCTCCTATTTTTGCGTAAAAAACGAGGTGAAGCATCAGGTCTCCCAATTCATTCCTGACAGCTTCATCATTTTGTGATAATATGGCTTCTGCCAGTTCATAGGTTTCTTCTATTGTTAGCTTGCGAAGAGTATTAAAAGTCTGCTTCCTGTCCCAGGGGCATGAAGCCCTGAGCTTATCCATGATATTGAGAAGCTTTTCAAACTCTTCCACACTTTTCTTCTTGTCAATCATTATTATTTAATTAAAAAAGATGATCCGGCTCAACCGGTTTCTTTGTATTTTCTATCCGGATAACGGAGCCTGTTCCCAGACTAAGTAGTTCAGCCACATCGGCCCCATTTATGGCTATTTCAAGTAATTCAAGAGAGTTGAACCTTGCAAGCAATTCCCCTACAGGCACATCGCTGTATTTTTTTACAATATGCCCTGTATGATTCTTATTGCTCTGCACGGATATCTTATACTCTTTACCTTCAAAAACCCTGTAGAAGACCTCACGTGTAATATTTGACACAGCGTTTCCGTATGAGTCAATAAAAATTATACTTCCGGTTATTACATCTTTGTCGATTGTGGCTCGGAGAGGAAAACGTTCACTTATTTTAACAGGAGTATTTCCAATCTCTGACAGTTTTTTACCTTTCATAAGATCGGCAGCAACTCTGGCAAAGAGCTCAAGTTCATCTACGTCATCATAACTGTCAATTCTTACGGCTTCGTATATTTCATTATTCAAAACCAGATTAAATATCCCATTATCTGTGCCAATGAAAAAATGCCCTCCGGCTTTCACTAACAGATGATCCTGCTGGGGTAAAGCTTCTGAGTGTACACAGATAATGTGAATCGTACCTTCAGGATAATTTCTGAAGGTATTCCTTATAACAAACGAAGCATGCATTATATCAAAAGCCGGTATATTGCTGGCATTGTCGATTATTGTAATGTCCGGACATAAGGAACAGAGCTTACCCTTAATTATTCCCTGATATATGTCATCAGGTCTCCACTCGGTAGTAAGGGTTATTGTTCTCATAGGAAAAAACTTTTGACAAAGATAATCTTCTAAAGAAAAATAAGCTTACTTTGCACTGTTCCCGGACTCTTTTTTTATAAACAATTGTTGGGATTACAAATCAGTAATAATTAAAAATAAATAAGTTTCACAGGACCTGGGATAATGACAGAAGTAGTAATTTTTCTAGAGGATATTGATCCTGTTGTTTTTTTAGGTACAAACAATTCGCTGCTTGATAAAATCCGGAGTTTCTTTCCCAAAATTAAGATCTTATCCCGTGGTAATGAGATTAAATGTATCGGGGAGGAGAATGAAATAACTCTTTTTGCGGAAAAATTCAATGATCTCATTGAGTATTACAGGAAATATAATCGTCTTGATGAACAGGATATAGAGAAATATTTCCTTGATGCCGATCATATGAAATCAGCATCCAATGGCGATTTTGAACAGATTCTCATCTTTGGCACCAGCGGAAAACCTATCAGGGCACGTACTATTAACCAGCTCAGGCTCGTTAATGATTACAGGAAGAATGACCTGATAATTGCAGAAGGTCCTGCCGGAACAGGAAAAACATATACTTCAATTGCCTTGGCAGTAAAAGCATTAAAAGAGAGAGAAGTAAAGAAGATAGTCCTTACCCGTCCTGCCGTGGAAGCAGGAGAAAGGCTGGGTTTCCTGCCGGGTGATATGAAGGAAAAGCTGGACCCTTACCTGCAACCCCTCTATGATGCTCTTCACGACATGCTTCCTTATAAGAAACTGGAAACATGGCTGGAAGACGGGACTGTCCAGATAGCTCCCCTGGCTTTTATGAGAGGGAGAACCCTCGAAAATGCTTTTGTTATCCTTGATGAGGCTCAGAATGCTACAGTAAACCAGCTCAAAATGTTCCTTACAAGAATGGGTGTTTGCTCAAAATTTGTCATGACAGGCGATTCTACCCAGATTGACCTGAACAGAAAAACCGACTCGGGCTTACTCCAGGCTATGAGGATACTGACCGGTATAGAGGGTGTTTCAGTGATAAAATTCGACGAACGTGATATTATTAGACATAAACTTGTAAAAAAAATAGTTAAAGCCTATGAGGAAGAAGAAAAAACAACAACAAATTCAAACAATAATAAACCGGAATAGTTTATATCATTAACATGATACATTTGTATGAGCAATGACAAAATGCCTGAATAAATTGAAGAGATAATAACTGTTAAAAAATCATTTATGCACAGGACACTCCTTAGTTCAGATTTTAACTTCCCGGGACAGAAAAGCCGTTATAAAGGAAAAGTGAGAGATGTTTACAATATTGACGATAAATATCTCCTTATGATAGTATCAGACCGTATATCCGCCTTTGATGTCGTATTGCCCAGAGGAATACCTTATAAAGGTCAGGTTCTGAATCAGATTGCTGCAAAATTTCTTGATGCTACCAGTGACATCGTTCCTAACTGGAAAATAGCCACTCCTGATCCCTCTGTTACAATAGGATATAAATGTGAACCCTATCCTGTTGAAATGATTGTCAGAGCCTGTCTCACAGGAAGTGCCTGGAGAAGTTATAAGGCAGGAGCAAGAGAAATATGCGGCGTCAGGATACCGGATGGAATGAAGGAAAACCAGAAATTTGATAAACCTGTCATTACACCTACCACTAAGGCTGCTCAGGGAAATCATGATGAAGATATCTCACGTGATCAAATCCTCAAAGCAGGTCTTATACCTGAAGAAGAATACGATATGATCGAGGAATATGCAATGGCTGTTTTTGAAAGAGGGTCTTCAATAGCTGACTCTCATGATCTTATTCTTGTAGATACCAAATATGAGTTTGGTAAAATGAATGGTGAAATCTGCCTTATTGATGAAATAAATACTCCCGATTCTTCACGTTATTTCTATAAGGAAGAATACCAGGAAAGGCTCGATAATGATCTTCCGCAGCGACAATTATCAAAAGAGTTTGTGAGAGAATGGCTTATGGCTAACGGTTTCCAGGGACAAAAAGGACAGAAAGTCCCTGAAATGACTGGTCAGTTCGTAAATGAAATATCTGAGCGGTATATTGAGTTATATGAAAAAATTACAGGTGAACGATTCATCAGAACCGATATAGAAAATATTGAAGAAAGAATAGAAATGAACTGTATGAAATTTCTTTCTTCGTTGTAAAGAGAATATAATGGATTTAAAATATATAAACAGATCTTTCTTTTTTATAGCTTTTTTTCTCACAGGCATATTGTTCAGGGCAAATGCCCAGGTTGTTGTTGAAAAATCAAATGATAAGGTCATAATATCTGGAACCACTTTCTATATTCATACTGTCAAAAAAGGAGAAACAGCTTATTCTGTTTCCAGGGCATATGGTGTTACCATTGATGAACTGACAAAAGAAAATCCGCCTGCTGTTTATGGACTAAAAGAAGGGCAGACACTCAGAATACCGTACAGGGAGGTTCCTGATGAGCCTCCGCAAACAGTTTTCCCTGTTCATGAACAGCATGATTATGACAGGTTCATCTATCACCAGCTGCGCCCCGGTGAAACTGTCTATTCTCTGTCTAAGCTCTATGGTGTTTCAGATGACCAGATCATATCAGCTAATCCGGGTATTGATATTACAAAACTCCCTGTGGGTGCTGAGATTGCAGTCCCACGCAAAGAATTCATGACCGGAAAACAGGAATTTGCAATTCAGAGCTCAAAATACCTGTTTCATAAAGTGGAACAGGGTGAATCCTTATCGTCAATAGCTGAGAAATACGGAATAACACTCAGGATATTACGAAGGGAAAACAGAAATATCCGCTTCCCACAGGTAGGAGATTATCTGAGAATACCACTCTCAAGGATAGAACAACCACATGTTGGTGAAGTGCCCGGCATTCAGCCTGAAGATACTCTGATGCAGGAACAGGAGCCAGCTGATTCAGTAATATTACTGCCACGTCCCGAGGAATATATCCCTGTCACTGATCTGAAAGGGACACTTGATGTGGCAGTTCTGCTCCCCTTTTATCTGAATGAGAATGCCCGCAGGACATATATTGACTCTTCAAGATACGTAAACGGCAAACCCGTTTATCGAACCGTTAAACGGCCTGATGACTGGATATACCCCAGAAGCCTTGCGTTCATTGAGATGTATGAAGGTATCCTGCTTGCAGCTGATACCCTCAGGAGCCTGGGTATAAATATTAATCTCAATGTTTATGATATTAAAGATGATACTTTAGAACTAAGCCGGTTGATAAAAAACGGAACACTGGCAGACGTTGACCTTGTAATAGGTCCCGTGTATTCTTCGAATCTTTCTCTTCTTTCCGATTATTTGCAGGGGAAAGGGATACCCATCGTATCACCTGTCCCGGTGATGAGTGATACAGTACTCAATGATCATCCTGAACTGTTCCTGTCTGTATCCAGTATTGATGTAGCTCAGGATGCCATAGCAAAAAAGGTGGGAGAGTATTTTTACAGTAATGTGGTGTTTATTCATGCCGATACAGCTGGAATTGAGAGAGATGTTATGAAATTCCGTGAAAAGATATTGAACGAACTGAGTTCCAGAATGCCGGATGAACAGATCAGATTCAGGGAATTACTGTTCTATAGCCGTTCGTTGTTTTCCAGTGATTCAATAAACAGATTGGAACATGCTCTTTCAGAAAATGTTAATAATATTACTGTAATCGCATCGGAAGATGCTGCTGTTATTGGTGAAACCCTTATGGATATCCACTCTTTGTCAAGACAGTATGATATTACAGTTTTTGGGTATCCTGTTATTCGTCAACTTGATAATCTCGATCCCAAATACCTTTTCGATCTTGACCTCCTTCTCTTTTCTCCTTATTGGATCGATTACTCAAAAAAAGACGTACGCCAGTTTAATTCCGACTTTGTAAACAAGTTCATGACTCAGCCTTCTGAATCAAGTTACGCATGGATAGGCTATGATATTTTATATTACTTCGCCAGTGGACTGGCACTTTTTGGGCATGATTTTATTTCACACCCCGAAATTCATTATCCCGATCTGCTGAGAAATGAGTTTGAGTTCAGAAGAGAAAGAATGAAAGATGGCTTTGAAAATATTAAATTATTCCCTGTCCGTTTTTCACGCGACTATGAAGTAATACTTGAACCGGAACAGAAAACAGAACTTTTTTAATGTTTTCTATAGTCAGAAAGAAATACTGAAGAAGTCTTTTGTTAATAAAAATTAACAAAGGGGAATAATAAAAGAATATTAATTGTCTATTAGACGTGTAGAAAATGAATGTATCGTACAGGCAGGCTGACGAGGATATGCTGGTGAAAGCTTCACTGAAAGGAGACACCACAGCATTCGGGGAGATAGTCAACCGATACCGAAGGCTGGTAGCCCGTACTGTAAAAGGAATGCTTGGCGATACAGTGTTTGCAGAAGATATAGGGCAGGAAGTGTTTGTAAAACTATATTATTCACTGCCGGAATTCAGAGGTGAGGCCAGACTGTCAACATATATTCAGAAAATAGCAGTCAATCTTACCCTGAATGAAATAAAGAGAAGAAAAAGAATGTTCTCATTATTCCTGTCAAAAGGAAATAATGAAATGTATGAATACGAAATCCCTGATGAGGAAAGTAGTGATAAGAGAGAAGCAAAAGAACTGGTAAACAAAGCTTTGATGCAGCTGGATCCGAAATTCAGAATAGTGGTTGTAATGAGAATGTTACAGGGCTATTCTACCAAAGAAACAGCAGAAATTCTCAAGCTGCCGCTGGGGACAGTCCTTTCAAGGCTTTCCAGGGCTCAGGAACAATTAAAAGAGATTTTACAAAAACTTTGATATTATGAACCCCACAGAAATCAAAAAACTTATCCTTAAATCACAGAAGACTGATTGTGATACAAAAGAAATAGCCAGACAGCTGGAAGCGAAAGGTGTATCGTTCGATTTCAGCAAGGATTTTAACAATAAAATACTGTCACGGCTTTCGGACCGGACAGTTTCCATGATACCAGAATCGGATTTTACCAGAACTCTTAATACAGTCTTCTACCGTATAGCAATAACAGGAATAGCTGCAATAGTCTTTTTAATGATCTCAATTTATTTGATGGAAGGTTCTGTAAGTATTAATTCGTTATTAGGTATGGGCAACCTGTATGATGAATCTGTTCTTTGTTTGTTAACCGGGATTTAATTTTTGTATATGATGAAAGTAAAACCTGTTATAATTGTAATAGTTATCCTGGCTATCGGATTCGTTCTCGGGATGTTGACTTCGGCACAGATAAGGCTCCGTAAAATGGAACCGGTCAGGTTTTATATCTCAAGAGAACATTTCAGAGACGGATTTTATAAATCAATCCAGGCAGACGAAAAACAGATCGTCGAACTGGATAAGATCCTTGATAAGTATGAAAAACTTAATTTTGATCTTCTGGAAAATTACCGGAAAGGTTTTGAACAGAACATGGAAGATATGCAAAAGGATTTTGAATCAGTCCTTACCAGAGAGCAACAAAACATACTGAGGGAATTTGAAGAGAAAAGGCAGCAAATGTTCAGAGATGCCAGAAAAAACTTTGAAAATGATTCTCTTAACAGGAGGTTCGACAGGAGAGACCGCCGGCCGGGAGGCCCTTCGGATCACCGGCCTTTCCCGGGAAACAGACCTCCCGACACTGATTACCGTTTCAGAGATCAGAAACCAATGCCTCCTCCGGCAGAACAAACAACGCAAGTGACAGGAGATACTACTACTCTGTAGTGAAAAGAAGATAATCCTGTAAGATGGGAAGATCATCAGGATTTACTCCTGACCCGATAAGCAAAGGCTTATCCTCAGACAGGATAAGCATGAGTTTTTCTTGTGTTAGCTCATCACTTAACAAAGACCTTCTGTAAAGGTCAACGGCTTCTTTCCTGTTACCCTTACATAGAGCAAGATGCCCCATATTGATAAGATCATGGGCATTCAGTTTGCCTTCAGCCAGCCTGTCATAATATTTTTCTGAATCATCCAGCCTCCCCAGGGCAAGGTAACAATAAGCTATCGGCCTCAGGATATTAAGATTCCCCGGATCATTGTATTCTATCCTGAAATAATATTTGAGAGCTGCTTCATAATCTTTCAGATCGAGATAACAATGAGCTGTCATTATTGTTGTGTGATTGTTTTCAGGCTCCATATTACCTGCCTGAAGATAGTGTTCCAGAGCTTCTTCAGTACGGCCCAGACGACGCAGACATAAAGCTATTTTCTTGATCGTCCATGGCTTACGGTCAATCAGCTCAGCCCTCCTGTAGTTCTTCAAAGCATTCTCGTAATCCGATATCTGTTGGTAACAATAGCCTGTCTTTTCATATAACTGGGCATCATCCGGCTTCCTGTCAACCTGCCTGAGATATAACGAAAGAGCATCATCATAAAAATCCTTGCTGAAGAAATAATCTGCCAACCCCGTTTCTGCTTCCTCAGTTTTACAGGTAAGCCTGAAGAAACTGGAATTATATATGTCGAGTCTCCCTGTAAAAATATCCTCAAACTCTTTTCTGTAAGGTGATAATTTGAAGAATCTGTATATATCCTGAAGATACTGGGTTACATTGATACGGAACTTCCTGTCTGGATCAATAACTGATTCGTCTTCTTCAAGCTGTTGTAATCCTTCCAGCTCCATTTTGAATACCTTTAACATCATACTTTTTTGAGCTGACGGGAGATATTTGAGATTGAGAATAAGAGAAAACTTATCAGAATTACATATAAATGGTGTTTTATACATTGCTTCAGCCAACTGATTCGTCCCCGGACCAAGTATCTCGTCCCTGAAAATCTCATTCACAACCTCATGATCGGGATAGAAAGGCATAAACCAGTTCTGGAAATCCTTAAAAAAATCGAAATGCTTGAGATTGGCAAATGCCGACATATAAACATCTGCACCCTCCATCTGTAACTTTGTCAGTTCTTCCATTGTCCTGAATATCTCTTCAGAACCACTGAACATCTCTGACCAGTCGGGATTCTTTTCTTCATTCTTATCTTTGGGCAGGATATTATCAAGATCCAGCTTATCTTCCAGCTGAGGCCTTAATTTAGCTACCTGTGGCAGAATCTCGTCGTGCAGCTTCCGGCTGAGTTTCTCCGTTTCCCGTGACCGTATAGTCTGTAGTACTATTAACCTGCAGTGTTCCCTGAAGGTTTTGGAATGTGCCATCTTTTCTATAGCCGTGATCACCTCCGGGTAAAGAAGTATCCTGCCGTTATAATAATGCAAATTCAGTATTAAACCTGACAATGCCCTTTCCATTACCTGTTCTTTTCCCGACTCGTATATCTTTATCAGATGAAATAATTTCTCTGTCTGCCAGGTCCTCAGGAAACTAAGGGTAATAGCAGTTGTGAATATACTTGATTCGTACCACCTGAATTTTCCGGAATTAAGGAAGATATTTATCAGACTGTCCTCTGCTTCTCCATAATAATCTGTAAGCCAGAAATGGTTGAAAATGCTTTTTATCAGCTGATTATGCTTTTTGGATATTTCAGATTCCGGATCAGGGTTTATCTCATTGCTTAACTTTAACCATTCATCAAGTTCCGATTTAAACATCAGATCATCAACCGACTCAACAATAGTTTTCCCGGAAAGCTTCTGCTCTTTTTCAGTTTGCTGTTTTAGCCAGTATGTGTTCCATCCCGAAGTACGTGACAAAATGTCCTGTCTTACTTTGTCGGAAAGCTCTAAAATAGACTGTATTAGCCTGATATATATTTTGCTGCGCTCCGGATCATCAATGCCTTCAATAGTATAAGTAAGCATGTTCCTGTACGTCATTACCAGATTATCATATTCGTCGCGTAAATCACCCGACGACGCTGATGACATCATATCATGCAGAATATCAAGGCTTTGTTTGATCTTTTTTGCGGAAACAAGAGAACAAAGCTGCTTGTGTTGTTGTATTACCTTCCTCGTATCCATCTGTTAATCAAATCCAAAATTATCAATAGATAATTATTGTTATGTTCTTTTTAATATGTATGCAATAATCAGGCCGTCAGTTTGAACATGACAATATGATAAACCAGGATGTCGGTTATGCAGAGCAGAATATTTCAAAATAAATACCCGATACTGATATATCCTTTGATTTTGTTATAGTGTTCTTCCTTTCCGTATGATCCGTACATCATACCCGCTCTTACAGGACCTATTAATGACATATATCCAACCTCAGCCCCATAGCCTGAAATAAGAGAATACCCAATATCTCGGTTGGCTTCCTGAGCTGCAAAGATGTTTCCGGATAGACTGAAGTGCAAATCTTTTAGTAATTCCCAGTCGAGACTTATTCCGAGGCCGGCAAATGATTTAACAGGTATCTGGTTGGAATGAAAGCCTGTCAATGGGACAGATCTTCTGTTCAGAGGAGTCTGACCACCCAGGAGATAAAAATTATTCTGTGACGAAATGGAATCACAATCTGTTATATGAAGAATATCACCACTAAAAGAAAAAGTGAATTTGTTGTTCCTGCTTATGTATTGTTGGTAATGAGCTTTTAATGTAAAAAACCTCTCAAAAGAAAAAATTCCCGGATCATCCTTTGTGTAACCATTCCTTACAGTCCCCATCTTTATATGACCCTTGATGAGTTGTGAACCGCTTGCCTGAACTGTCATCATTGCCCCTCTGTCAGGGAAACAGGGTTTGTCCAGACTGTTTATACTGTAATCATACAAGAGGTTGAGGTAATCATAAGAGTAATGTTTCCAATAGCTGTCTGACACATAGCGCGGCAGCAGATACAGATTGTCGTAACTAAATGATAAACTCATCATCTGATTAAGTCCCAGTAGTCGGTTAATACTTAATCCGGTTGAGATATTACGGCTTAGGACATCTCCCGTTTCACTGCCCATATTAAGTTTTGGTATTCTGGTGTTATCGGCATTGAAATCAAGTGAGAATCCAAGTTTCTCATTACTGTTAATATATTGGCGGAATGAGTTCCTGATACGGTAATATTGTCCTATGTAATAATCAAGATCAAATACTGAAGCCGGAGTCAGAAGATTTTTAAAGGATAAAGAAAGAGGGATTCCCGATCCGAGCGCGTTATCATAGTGGACCGAAGCATAAACCATTGACTTAGGCATTTCAATACAATCTATTACAAGGATAAGTGAGTCACGACGTGGCTCTACACGGTATTTGACTTTTTCAAACCATCCCTTGCCATAGAGTAATTCTATTTTGTCAAACAGCATTTCTTTGCTAACCTCCTGGTGGGGCTCTATATCAAGAAGTCCGAGGATCTGTTTGTCAGGAATTACATTGTTTCCGCTTATCTCAATATCATGAAAAGCATAGTGTTGCCTGTTCAGAATATTTTCCAGAGGTTTTTGTTCGCCAAGTTCGTTTAATGAATCAGCAAGTCTTTTAAATTTTTCCCTGAAAGGTAAAGCCGCTTTGTATCCTCTGTGAACAAGAGAGTCAGCTGCATTGAAATCGAACGATGACATTCCTTTTAATTCCGGTATTATCAGATAGTCAACCAGCGCCTTTTGTTCATCAAAATCCATGATACTTCTTGACATCACTATCTGTTTGACTATACCCGTTACATCCTGCAGTTCTTCTTCTGTATTGGGTTTGGCTGCGGTATATGATCCAATCACTATATCTGCCCCCATCTCCTTAACCTCTATGGCAGGGAAGTTCCTGATGAACCCTCCGTCAGACAATAAGGCAGTGTCTATCTTAATAGGAGAGAAAACCGAAGGTATTGCTGAGCTGGCCCGCATGGCATCAGGCAGATACCCTTTATTAAGGATGACGTTCTTTACTGTGAGAAGATCAGTGCCAACGCATACAAAAGGAACAGGAAGTTTCGAGAAATCATTTATGCCGGCAGCCGGCCAGCCATAATAACTCAGATAATTCTCTATCTGTTGCCCGGAGATCAGTCCGGATGGAAGCATGAATTTCTTGAAGGATACAGGAAGAGATATTATACTGTTGTTAAAATGCCTTTTTTCCGGGAAAATGATCCTGTTTTGCGGAATAGTGTTTGACATTATCAGATCCCAGTTAACAGCCTTACATATTTTGTGCAAACTGTCAGCCGTATAACCCATGGCATAATACCCACCCATGATACTGCCCATACTGGTCCCGGATATATAATCCGGACGCAGACCAGCCTCTTCCATAACTTTCAGGACCCCTACATGAGCCATACCCAGAGAACCGCCTCCGCTTAATACCAGACCTACAGTCGGCCTTTTGGTATTATCCTGAGAGAAAGCAGTGAAAGATGGAGAAAAAGTCAGACCCGATATGAGGATCAGACATTTAATAACTATGTTATTCAATAATAAACAATGAAAATACTTATGTATCTTTCTGAACATTCCTGTTTTTGCATTTTAATCAGGCAAGATACTAAATTTCCGTATTTTTATAACATGAAAAAAGCTCCCGGATATGTCGGAAAATGGCTGCCGACAACAAAAAATGAAATCGACAGACTGGACTGGGACCAGCCTGATGTTATTATTTTTTCAGGAGATGCCTATGTCGATCATCCCTCTTTCGGAGCAGCTGTGATAGGCCGGGTCATCGAGCATGAAGGATTTTATGTGGCGATAGTTTCACAACCTAATTGGAAGGATGACCTTCGCGATTTCAGAAAACTTGGAGCACCAAAGCTCTTTTTTGGTGTAACAGCAGGTAACATGGATTCAATGGTTAATCATTACACTGCTGCCAGACGCTTACGCTCAAATGATGCTTATACACCCGGAGGTAAAGCAGGGTTCAGACCGGATTATCCGACTATCGTATATACCCGTATACTGAAAACACTATTCCCTGATGTACCGGTGCTTATCGGGGGTATAGAAGCCTCAATGCGACGTTTAACTCATTATGATTACTGGAAAGATAAGATCGAACCATCAATCCTTATCAGCAGCGGAGCCGATATGCTTATCTACGGTATGGGGGAACCCCCAGTCAGGGAATTGATGCGATTACTGGGTAAAGGTGTCCCTTTCCGTTCTCTTAGGACACTCCCTCAGTCTTCAGTTGTAATATCGGCTAATGAACCTTTACCTTCGGGGAAATACTGGAGAAATATTGAGCTTAATAGCTATGAACAATGCCTTAATGATAAGAAATCTTTTGCAGCAAACTTTGTGACCTTTGAAAAAGAATCAAACAGGATAAAGGCAGCACGGCTGATCGAAAAAACAGGAGATAAAAAAGTCATTGTCAATCCCCCTTGCGATATCATGAATGAAAAAGAAGCCGACAGTAGTTTTGATCTTCCATATATGTACAGCCCTCATCCAAGATACAATAAGAAAGGGTCTATCCCAGCCTTTGAAATGATTAAATATTCTGTAAATATACACAGGGGTTGCTTTGGCGGTTGTAGTTTCTGTGCGATAGCTGCCCATCAGGGTAAACAGATTATAAGCCGGTCAGAGAGATCCATACTGAGAGAAGTGGAAAAAATATCACAGTTACCCGGTTTTAAAGGTATTATTACCGACCTTGGAGGTCCTTCAGCCAATATGTACGGCATGAAAGGGAAAGAAAAAGATGTATGTCTTAGATGTTCGAGACCATCCTGCTTATGGCCCGCAATTTGTCCTAACCTGATTATTGATCACAGCAGACTGTCGGATCTTTACAGAAAAGCCGGGGAGATACCTGGTGTAAAGAAAATATTCATAGGAAGCGGTATACGTTATGATATGCTTTTACCCGGATGGAACAGGAAAGCAGGAAGGGCCGAGGATGAATATCTTGCCAGACTTGTAAAAAAACATACATCGGGCAGGCTCAAGGTAGCTCCTGAACATACCAGTAAAAAAGTACTTGACCTGATGCGCAAAGTACCTTTTGATCTGTTCAAAGAACTAAAAAGACGATTCAGAAAAATAACTGAACAGCAAGGATTGAAGTATGAAATAGTACCTTATTTTATTTCCTCACATCCGGGATGTACAGAAGAAGATATGAAAGAACTGGTCACGGAAATTAAATCGCTCAATATAAAACCTGAACAAGTCCAGGATTTCACTCCTACACCAATGACTCTTTCGACCCTTATCTATTATACCGGTTTTAATCCTTATACCAACAGTAAAGTCTATGTGGCAAAAAAACCGGAAGAGAAGGCAAGACAGAAAGAATATTTTTTCTGGTATAAAAAACACAGTAGAAAGAGGAGTAGTGAGTAGTCAATGCTTAAATAGCATTTAATTGTTAAAAAACATTAATAAAATTACTAAAAGTTGTTATTGGTTTAGAGAAAAATGACTAATTTGGTAAACGAATAACTAGTAAAGCAGAACTAAATAATAAAAGAAATAATGCTTTATCGAAAATCTTTGCCAGGGGTTGTTTTCCTGTTATTGTTCATGATTAGCTGCAGTAATTCTTATTTTTCAGAGAAGAACAGCTTAATACTATTTGATCTTAAAGGTTGGGTTAAATCGGAGGCATTCAGCTATTTCCAGAACAGATTTCCCCTTAAGAAAGCTGAGTTTGAGAAACTGGCATACAGCCTTAAAACAGATAATCCGGTTCTGGTTCTGGTTCGGTTTGAAAATTAAAGAATCCGGGCAAAATAATATTTGCACGCAGGCTCTGCCTGACAATTAGAGGACAGATATAAATGAGTTAGTCTGGTATTTTGCCATGTGACTGACGGGGCGGAAGCATGTGTGCGTTGAATAGCGGTTGACCTGATTTCAATATTGAATTGGATGAATTCATAATAATGCCCGATCATATTCATGGAATAATATCAATTAAAACAAATTCCGATGGTATTATTGTAGAAACGAGGCATGTGTCGTTTCTACAACCCGGTAATGAAAAAACACGTATTTCACCAAAACCTGGTTCATTGGGTGCAATTGTCGGTTCATACAAATCGGCGGTTTCAAAAATTGTTCATCGATTTGATCCGGGTTTCAAATGGCAATCCCGTTATTATGATCATATCATCCGTTCCAACAGCGAATTATCCCGTATCAGAAAATATATCCGGGAAAATGGGAAAAATAATAATCATAATATAGAAACCTAAGCCTGCAACCTGTCGCTGACAGCCTACAGCCGTCTATGGGTGTACCCATGATGCGGGGATAAATAATTTCCCGTAGCCGTGGTTACGGCCTGTGAAAGGATAAATCAGGAATAACAAAAATGTCAAAATAGATAATTTATGTATTATGAAAAAACTTGGTAAATTACATATCAATTCTGTAAGTATTCTTACTAATGGTGAACTTAAAAAACTATTCGGAGGAGATTGTGCAGGAATAGGGAGTAGCTAACAGAACCCTATAAGAAGAAAAGGATGAGATAAATATGAAGATATGCTAATTATAATTTTTAATTGTTTAACAGAACTCTTTTATGGTTCCGGTATATTCAATATTTGTGATTTACGAAAACCATAGATTTTTTAAGAAGGTGTAATTAATTTTAGTTTAACCATGAAAAAAATATCAAACTTTTTGGTCCTAAATATCATATTTTACCTTTATACACCCATCATAATAAACGGACAATCGAAATCATTGACGGTCCCCTATACTATTAATATTAAAGACACCTTCAAAAATTTAAAACCGTTTAATTTAAGCAGGTTGGGAAGTGAACTGACATATATCCCACTTGAGACTACTGCTGAAAGTATGATTGGTGAGATCTACCAAGTCGAGTCAGGAAATAAATACATATTCATTAACGAGACTGGAAGGCTGCTTCAATTTGCTAATACCGGAAAATTCATAAGGCAGATCGGCTCGGCCGGAAGAGGTCCGGAAGAATATACCAGGGTCCTCAGTTTCTGTCTTGACACAGTAAATAAGGAGGTTTATATTCTATCCGCATCAAAGAAAATGCTGACCTATGGTTTCGACGGAACTTATAAATATGAAATTAACTTAGGCTTCCGTCCAGCCCAGGTTATTCTTAAAGATCAGAATACCCTAATGTTTCATTTAGTAAATGCCCCCGGACAGGATGATCCGAGCTGGATATTAACAAGTAAAAAAGGTGTTGTACTGACAAAGATGAAAAACACCGTCAAAAGAACAATTCAGCCCGGGTATATCGTAATGAGTTCCCCCCTCTACAGGTTTAAAGGTTCGGTTCATTTTATGGAATTTGGAGTTGATACAATATATTACTTCAATAACAATCAGAAAAAACCATACGCTTCCCTTTTCATGGGTGATCTGAAGATGGATCCGAATGCAAATGTGAAGGATCATCGTCTTCAGGCTGAAAAATTATGGTTAAATTCCATAGTTGAGAATGATGGATTTATGTTCCTGAAGTTTTACAAGGGTATGTCAAATACACCTGTTTGTGCAGTTTATGATAAAGGTGCAAATAGTGTTACATTTATCGAAGGCAATGGTCTTAAGAATGATATAATTGGAGGAACATACTTCTGGCCGGAACAAGCCTTAAAAGACCAAAGACTAATCGGTTATTTAGATGCTTTTGATATTTTGAAGAGAGAAATACCGGCAGATCTTAGAAAAAAGATCAATCAAACCTCAAATCCGGTTCTGATGATCCTTAAATAATTGCAATAAACACATAATAACTGAAAGAGAAGGGCAGGAAGCTTTTCACCGAACTCTGGGCTTTTCGTTCTTTGCTACTTCCTGCCCCAGACCTTTCCTTAAAAAAGGAGATAGCCTATGCGAAGATAAAAAATTACCACAACTCCGACAGCGGTCCCTGTCGCTTCTTAATGGGTCAGTGTAACTGACTTGTGAATAGATAAATCAGGGAAATTTAGATTAAATTATAACCAAATTAATGTGTTATGAAAAAGCTAAATAAATTACAGATAAATCCTGAAAGGATTATTAATAATGAAGAATTAAGAGAACTTCAAGGAGGACAATGGTGTGGGATTTGTGATGTAACTTGTGGTTCTGGAGTGACAAGCTCAGGTGAAACTTGCGGTGATAGTTATGAAGATGTTATTTACTTTATGACCTTATTACATCAAAGCTCAGGTTGTTCGTGGGCATGTTATGGTTGATGATTTATTAAAAGAGCTTCTTAATATGTTATTTATTACCATGTATAAGTACAAATATTATGAAGCTCTTTTCTATGTGATATCAATAGGGTTACATTATCAAGGATTAAAAATAATGAAAATAATTAGTTTAAAATTAGGAGTTCTATTGATATTAATAGTCTGTGCCTGTAAAAATGAAAATAAAAATATCAATACAGTTTCAGTTATAGATATAGGATCTAGTGTGAATAACTGGAAAGTAGCTAATCTCAGCTCTTTTGCTGATCGGATTCAATATGTCCCACTAGAAAACGCTGATAACATGTTGCTCCGCAATATTGTGGACGCAGATTTTTCAAAAAGTTTGATTCTTCTTGCAGATAATAATAAATGTCTATTGTATGATACACAAGGAGATTTTATCAGCAAGATAGGGAATCAGGGAAGAGGGCCAGGCGAATATCTATTAATCACTGATTTTGGAATAGGTTCCGGAATTACCCCAAATATTTATGTTTCATCTTTTAATGATATTTATGAATATAATATTAACGGCTCCTTCATCAAAAAGTATTCGAATAGTTTGTTGATAAATGATACCGTAGCTGTATCTAGTTGGAAAATATTTTCAGACTCCTTATTCTTTGGACATATACCAAATAACACAGGTGAAAATAGTGCTAAAGCTATCATTTTTGATAAGTATGGGAAAGTAGTGCACGCTTATAAAAATTATGATTTGTTTACCAGGGATTTTAAGAATAGCACTAGTACATACGAAAACTTTGCGCATATTAACTATTTTAAGGACACGTTATTTTATAAAAATATTTTTAATGACACCATCTGGATTTTAAATAACCAATCTAGGCTTGTTGGAAGGTATACTTTTAATTTTGGAAATTATAAATTCCCGACTTCTGAAAGGGCGAAGATTCAAAATTGGAAATTAACCATGTCTGATTATATGTTTGTTTCGGAAGTTTTTCAAACTGAAAATTATCTATTTATAAATTGCGATTTTAAGTCCTATTTCCCAGCTAAGCGATTAACCCCCAAAATTATCATGGGAATGTCTGCAGAATATAATACTACTAATGCTTTAGGTATTTATAATAAAACGACCAGAGAGCTTTTTTTCTGTGAACCAACCAGTACAGATAATCCTATGTTTACCTCCGGAATTTATAATGACATTGATGCTGGTCCGAGATTTTTTCCAAAAGTACAAGTAAACGATTCTACAATGGTCATGTTTGTTTCTGCAAAGGAACTTAAAGACCATGTTGAAAGCGATGATTTTAAAAATAATACACCTAAATATTCAGAAAGAAAGAAAGAACTTAAGGAAATAGCTGATAACCTGGGTGAATTTGATAATCCGATATTAATGTTTGTAACATTTAAGTATTAGTGCAATTTCCCTATTACAAACAACTCGATTCCATGGATTGTGGCCCATCCTGCCTTCGCATGATCTCTAAATACTATGGGAAGTCCTATTCAATCCAATCCCTCCGCAACAAAGCTTTCATAACAAAATCCGGTGTCTCGATGCTTGGCATCAGCGAAGCAGCCGAAAGCATCGGTTTCCGTACCCGGGGTTATCGTCTTACCTGGGAACAGCTTCGCGACGAAGTGCCACTTCCCTGTATTGTGCACTGGAACCAGAGGCACTTTGTAGTGGTGTACAGGGTTAAGAAGCGGAGGGCGTGGGGTAGGGAGAAGGTGGCTGAGAGTTCAGGGCTCAGGGCTCAGGGCACACAAGGAGCAAAGCGCATCGTCTTCGGCCAACCTTCGGTGAACAGAAATAGCACAGCTGATAAAGCAATGGGCAGGGAATGATGAATTATGATTACGGATTAATAAAAATATCCTATCTTGCGTTTGTCCGTTGCATTTATTTATATGTGTGCTTTATTCAGAAACAGATATGTTATCGGTACAAAAAGATACCAAGGTTACGATTATTCATTGTCTGGGAAATATTTTGTTACCATCTGTACAAAAAACAAAATACCGTATTTTGGTAATATTGAAGACGGGAAATTAAAATTATCAGATATTGGGATCATTGCCAGGAATTTATGGATTGAAATTTCAGATCATTTTCAGAATATTGAATTGGATGAATTCATAATAATGCCCGATCATATTCATGGAATAATATCAATTAAAACAAATTCCGATGGTATTATTGTAGAAACGAGGCATGTGGCAAATGTAGAAACGAGGCATGCCTCGTTTCTACAACCCGGTAATGAAAAAACATGTATTTCACCAAAACCTGGTTCATTGGGTGCAATTGTCGGTTCATACAAATCGGCGGTTTCAAAAATTGTTCATCGATTTGATCCGGGTTTCAAATGGCAATCCCGTTATTATGATCATATCATCCGTTCCAACAGCGAATTATCCCGTATCAGAAAATATATCCGGGAAAATCCGGGAAAATGGGAAAATAATAATTCATAATATAGAAACCTAAGTCTGCAACCTGTCGCTGACAGCCTACAGCCGTCTATGGGTGTACCCATGATGCGGGGATAAAAAATTTCAATAACTCCAACAGCGGTCCCTGACGCTTCTCTATTTGTTTTTCCATCTCATACTTGTCTTTTCGGTAGCGAACCGAAGAGTAAGCGCAAATCAAATACCCGTTATCTGTTTTTATCCTGATGCTTTCCCCGTCCTCCCTGGTAATGCTACCATTGATCTGTTCAATCAAATTATTGGATAAGCTACCCAGCCTTGCACCAACAATATAGTTGATGTTTTTTGACAAAAGCTCCTGTATGTTGGTAGCGCTTATCATTGCTGCATCGGCAACTACAGTAAACTCTTTTACTGCGTGTTTTTTAATGAATGCATTTACCACAGGTATTATCGTATGGCCTTAAAAGGTATTGCCGGAAAAGATGCTGTACGCTATGGGAAAGCCTTAACAATGTGTTCAATTTCGTCCTTCAAAAGAAGCCATTGAGGAGCAGATTGGTAATAGCTTTGCCTTCTATGCTTAATCCCAAAATAACTCTCTAAAAGCTCTATTGAACGTAATTTGGAGGCGGGCTCTACAATCCTAATGGTTACCAGATCAAGCAGCAATTGTTTCCATATCCTATCCAGACCCACCTGAGAAATCACTCCAGAGATAACCTCATAGAGAAAAGTAGAATACACCACCAAAAACTCAGTCTTATCCAGATACAGGAGATTATCAAGCTTGGCATTTGCAAATAATGGAATTTCCGGATTGAAGTTCTTAATAACATCTTGGGCAACCAATTTTAATGACTCCAATTCTTGACTACTACTTGCAGACCCTATATGCTTAAATATAAAATGCTTGCCACTCTTATAGTAAACTACTTGAACTGCATTAGCCCAGATGCTGTTTTAACGACTCTGATATGTAGCATAAATTTACCTTAGCGCGGTAAATGTAAGAATTTTTCAGCGTAACCACTTGATATACAATATCGATATTTTTGTACCTTAAAAGGGTGGACAAGTCAGGAGACCTTTCTTACAGACTCGCTTATCAGTATCATTTTCGCTGTTATTACACTGATTATGTACACCATTATTATGGCAACCTATCACCTGGGTATACTCGGCATCTTTCTTCTTGGCAGTTTACTCTATATAGGATGGGTAGTTCTTTTTCTCAGACGTAGACGTGAACTTGATTATAAACGTTTCCAGCAAAGCGCGGCTAACCAGAGTAATATCGTTCATTTGGTTTCCAACTTTTGCAATTGAAGTCACAGGTGCTTTAAAATTGAACTAACTCAGGTAATCACTGACAGTCTTTGAAATTCCTTTTTTTATCTCGTCCCAGGTTTGACCTTTAAAACTCAACGGGGTTTCACTTTCCTCAGCTTCGACAAAATAGGTTATTGCATTAGGTATGCTTATTGTAAGCATCTGGCTGGGATATTTCTGTTTGTGCCAATCAATCAATTGTTGTAACGGGTAATGCTGAAGCAGTTCATGAAGATCCCAGAAGTCTTTTTTTCTGGCCCTTCCAAGAATGGCCTGAATTTTCATAGCCGAAATATCAGCGTTGCTGTACATCCTTATCTTATCGACCTCTTCTATTTCTGCAATTGGGTGGTGTGGATAGTAGACAATATCAACTTTTATTTTTTGAATGTAGCAAAAGATTCCAATATTTTTTTGCCCTCTTTCAAAAATGAAATCGGTTCCAAAAACATTCTTTAATTCGTTCTCAATGTCCTTTAAGTCAAATTTTTCATGTAGAAACAGATCCAGATCAGCTGAACTGCGATGTCCGTATCTTAGTGATAAGGCAGTGCCTCCCACAAGCGAAAACGACTTAAGGGATTGTAGCATCATCAGTTTTTTCAATAAGGAAAGAGTTCCGGATTCAACTGTCTCAGTATATAGCATCTGAATTCATTTAATGGTTTGCCTGTTACAGCACTTGCGAGATGTATTCTGTGTTCCGGCAAAAATTTTGCATTTAATAGAGTTGCAGTCACTTTATCATCACCATAATATCTGCGACACTGACGAATATCATCAACATCGCCACGTTCAAAAACCCTCTCAATAACAAAGTTGGCTTTGGCATCATAATCAATCTGCCCGAAGTTTATATCCCAGAAAATACGCTTATCAAATATTGGCTTAATTTTCTTTTCCATAATTACAAAAATAATAAAAGAGGATGAAACATTTGACACCTTTAATCACCTATTCTAAACATGAAAGGATTGCAGCCAGGATATAGCATATCCTGGAAAATCCATTGACTCTGCCTATCTCACAACAAGCCAGATTGATCATAAAAAACCAGGAATAATCCTGTAATCTGCAAATGCTGGTATTCCATGAAAAGTGATGGTGCCGATAACGGT
>LSQX01269732.1_pt1 | contig 25519 bp, 21 predicted proteins | sample 654561 | NCBI WGS metagenome assembly LSQX01 (sample SAMN04489861, study PRJNA283612) | anaerobic digester metagenome | isolation source: 4 biogas reactors fed with cattle manure at either 37C or 55C with and... | place: Denmark: Kongens Lyngby | collected 2014 | reverse complement strand
ATGTCATTCATCCAACCCCAGAAGGTGGTGATATCAGGGGTAACGGTATCAATATTGATCCGTTCGGTGCTGAAAATGATGACGTTCAAACGCTGATAGCTTGGAATCTCAACTGCCCAGTCCATAATGACGTCAAGCGCCTGCTTGTAAACAGACTTACGGAAAGGCTGATCATCGCTAAGGCGTGCATCCATAATGAGCTGATCCAGTTCTGCGTCCTGAATGTGGTAGTAGTTCGAGCCAGAGCCACCGCCACCAGGGATGTTGGTGCTGTAGTAAATCTGGTACATGTCAGGGTCAATTGTTGAACCCCATGCCATCGTCCAAATTTCCTGTGTATTGGCATCGATTGCATCCAGCATCACATTCCAGTCAGCAGGGTCATTGATTCGGAAATCCATACCGAGTTTTGCCATGGATTCCTGCGTCGAGGTGAAGATCGCAAAGTTGGGATGATCACCGGTTCCATCGGCAGGGACAAAGGCTTCGTAATCCAATTTCGCGCCTTCGGGGGCAGCGGTCAGTTTTCCATCGGCGACGGTGTAACCGGCAGCCTCAAAGAAGCCCAAAGCTGCAGCTTCAGCAGCAGCAACGCGCTCGTCAAGACCCATATCAGCAGTGTAAATTGGGTTGCCTTCGACATCAACCGAGAATGCAATTTGGTAGCCCTCGTCAGTTGGTTGAGGAGCAGCCCAGGATGTATTGGAGATCGGGTAATTGATGACGGAAGCGCCTTCACCGTAGTAGCTGTCAATCGCCAGATCACGATGAACAGAGATCACAGTTGCAATGGCTTTTCGCAGGTTCTTGGATGCTTCTGAAGCAGGATCGCCGCCAACATTGACGGTGTCTGCATTGATTCCAATGTATCCATAACCCAGGTTATCAACCATGCTGGAGGTAATCACGTCACCGGTCATTTCACCGTTGGTGTTGTAGGATTGAACTTCGGCATAGCGTTCTGAGTTGTAGCTCATCTCACCAACATCAGCGGTGCCCGTTTTAACCGCGGAGGGAACCTCAGAAGATTCAGTCTCACGGAATTGGATTTCTTTGATCTTGGGAGCGCCCTTGTAATAATTCTCGTTGGCTTCAAAATAAACAACCTTGTTTTCAAACTTGACGTACTTGTAGGCGCCAGCGCCCAATGGTGTGGGAGTCAGGCTTTCCTGTTTGGAAAGGTCGCCAAAATCAAAACCGAATTTATTGTTGTCATAGTCGTACTTATCGACATCGCCGTAATAATGCAGCGGTGTCACCTGAACGCCCAGGATGGAGTAAACAGCAGGAGCAGAGAAGCCTTCCACTGTCACTTCGACGGTGTAGTCATCAAGCTTCTTGATACCAGCGATGTTGGGAACGCCACCTTCGCCCATGCCCTCATCCTGTGGACCCCAGAAACCGATGAAAGCTGTTTTTACATTGGCATACACATCAACGTCACCGGAAGTTGATTCAGCGGGGAAAGCTGCTTGCACATCCCAACCATAGGCACCAATCAATTCATTGACATAATCGTCGAGCACAGGGAATTCATCAACCAGATCCCAGGTGGCGCCTGAAGGAGCGACAAACACGTCATCTTCTTCGCCGCCAAAACCCCACATGGTCATCGCATAAGCCATCTTCAAACCATCGCTCGCGCCAACCTCTTCAGCAGTGCGCCCACCAAAATAGGCAGTGGTGAAGCTGTCATCCAGGTAATTCGCTGCAACATAATCCGCAATCTTCTGAACCTCAGTGGTGATGTCCGCAGTCAAGCGACCCCAAACATCATCCTGTAATTCCTGGGTCCATGCATCAGCTTCTGACCATTCGTGGTCGATACCAGCAGCATAGATCGCCTCGAACAGTTCATTGTATTTTTCATAAACGTCAGAGGTTGTCTGAGTCTGGTAGTCTTTCAAACCAATGATGGGATAGGAATTCAGTGAAGTCGTACCCACATAAGATGGATCGAGGAAGGTGTAATAGGTGAAGATGACGTCATCAGCGGTCACAGGCGTGCCATCAGAGAACAGCAAATCTTCGCGAAGTTTCGCAGTATAGACCGTGGTGTCCGTTGCCTCATCATAATCCGCATTGGTGTCCGCAGGGCCGGTATAAAGATAGGGAACGCCATTGTACTCGCGAGTCTCACCTTCGATTGCGTTTTTGACAATACCACCAACACGGTCGGTCGTCAGAAGGCTAATCTGGGTCATTGCAGCCACATCCGCATCATAGGCAGATTCGGAATAGAAGGGGCTGAATTTTTGAGAGAACTCGGTATATGTAACAACAAGAGGAATATCAACAGCAGGTTCTTCTGCGGGTTCCTCAGCTGGTTCTTCAGCGGGTTCTTCGGCTGGTTCTTCTGCTGGTTCTTCAACTGGCGCTTCAGGTGTGGCAGCCGGCTGACATGCAGCTAAAACCATGCTTGCCGCTATTAGAAGACTCAGGAATAAAATAGTAAATCTTTTCATTTTTTCTCCTCCATAACGTATTTTATGTTATGAAACTAGTGAATTGAATCTAACAACTAACAAAAACTCTCGTAAATTCGCGTGGTATGCACCACCTCCTTATATAAACGTTTACAAAAAAGTCTGAGCAGGCGCGTTTTGGCATGCACACTCTTTATAGCTCAGACTTTTTTACGATGATTCAAACTATTTCCAATCTTTTCTCATTAGGCTTTGCTCATCTGCATAAGGCAAACATGCTTGATTTGAAAAGCCAATATGATTCATAATGTTATTTTAAAACCCCAAGTTTGTCAAGTTTAACACCCTGGAGGGGCTGACCACAGAACATCATTTTATCCGCCATTAATGAATAAGCAAAATTGATGTGATTCCGTTTTGCCAGGCATTCGTTTTTTAAAAAACACGCCATTCTTTGGGAATTCTCACGCGAACACCGCCTTCTATTATTCACCGTTCTCATCACCGCAGGGCATCACCTGAACGCCTTTGAAAAGGTGAAAAATCCAATACGCACAGCCTATCGTCAGAAGAATCAGGCTTAAAAACAGGAATTCCAAGGTGAGTGCGTTCTTTGAAAAAAAGATAATAAAGAATATCTCCCCAACACCTCCAATAACGAGGACGATCAATAAGGCAAGGCTTGCTTTCTTTGCCCTGTTAAATGAAAGGTCTACCTCATCTCTATGGAATTTTCGTTTTCGCCTTGGTATTCTAAAAATACCCGTCCCCAAGAAATACAGGGTCAGAAATGTAAACACATAAGGAATCGCGACATAAAATGCATACATGCCACGATTCGCCACAAATCCGCCGACAACATGCAAAGCGACTAGAAAAAGAAACAAAAAAATCGCTTGTTTCCGCAAGTCAATCAGCTGTTGTTCATTTATATCAACCTTAAAGAAATTCCCCCGGTAGACAGCAACTTTTTTTTCGCGCCCTTTTTTATCCAGATCAATCTGAATTTCGTAATCATCCGCATATCTTTTCATTGCTCATTGCCTTTTCCAAATTTCAAACCTGCAAACTCGTTAGAAGATGGTTATCGACAAGTATCCTTAATATTCAGTCCCGGTAACTGGGCGAAAAAATCGGAAACCGTCTCAACTTCTGCACCAAGGCATGCTTCTGAGGGGATAACCATCGTTTCGGGGACCGAAAACAGGGGAATTGCAGGCAAATGCTCGAGGTAGGTTTCCTCTGCCAATCGGACTATTTCATCATAGGAATCAGGCAAGGATAATAACGCATTTTGACAGGCACGATCATAAGCATTGTCTGCGAAACCTGCAATATTGGTTCCAATCCATTGATTTGCGTTTCTTGGGATGGCTGAGCTCTGATAAAGCTGGCAATCCAACCCTGGGTGGGGTTGCCACGAGATAAGCGCCAAATCAAACTGGCGCCCAAACAACACCCCCTGCGGGCCGGGCGCGTAGAATGTATCTTCTGGCAACACTGTGACCGTCACACCAATCCCACACGCACCCAGCTGACCCTGGATTGCTCCCGCCAAATCTCGATGAAAGCCTGAAGGGCTGCCCAGCAATTCGAGCGCCATCGGGGTGTTTACAGGAACACCCACCACATAATATGCCAGTAAAGGCGTCTCGGGATTGCTGTCATGATCGATCCAACCAACTTCCTGAAGTAAATCGCGCCCCATTTGGGGATCAAAAATGATACTTCCACCCTCCGCCATGCGAGATTTACCCTGGGGTAAAAAGCTCGGCCATACCTGAGTCAAGCCACCTAGGGTTGATTCTAACAGTGCGTCACGGTCCAGACAGTGCATGATCGCCTGGCGGGCCCTCGCATCGCCCAGTATATCGGGGCGATCTCCCATCTGGGGATTATAGTAATCATCATAGGACGCCGGCTTGATGCCAAGCACAATCTGCGTCCATGAATCAGCTTCTTCGAGAAGTAGATCGTAACGATCATCAGCCCCTATTTCTGCAAGTATTTCCGGTGAACCAGCCAGATTAAATGAAGTATCAAGAACATCGCATTCACCTGCTTGAAGCGCTGACCACGCTGCTTGCAAGCCGCCATCAACCTGGCGAAAGACAATCTCATCCAATTTTGGCAAATCCTGTGGTGCGCGATCATAATTTGGATTTAAAATCAACCGCAACAGCCCATCGTCGTATCCAAAAACAGCAAAGGGCCCATAACTGGGTTTCCCACGCAGGGCAGTTGCCTCATTAACCAGTTCGTCCCACCCTTCAGAAAGCGAAAGAACATGGGATGGTAAGGGCGTCCAGAACAAGGTTTCGACTTCAGGGGTTGTAAACCCCGGTTTACCCACCCATTGCAGATTGTGATCATCGATCGCGGTATAGGATCCTGTTCGGTCTTCTACCCACTTGAGACCCGGTGCACTGGGATCGTTCGCCACCTGAAAAGAAAATTGCGAATCATGAGCCGTCAGGGGCTCACCGTCCGACCAGGCGATCTCCATTTTTATAGTGAAGTCGACCACCAGCTGATCCATTTCCAGGGGATCCAGTCCATCCCAGGTGATCGCGCATTCTGTTTCCTGGCATCCAGCAGGGCGGACCCTGACACCCTCTTTTAAAACCACCAGCGCGCCCTCGACGTCCACAACAGTCTGCCCTCGTTGAACAGCGACGGGTTGAAGTCGCAGGTCACCATCCGACGATGTGGGGATTTTTTCCAGAATTCCCGATGTTAATGACCCTTCGCCAATCACAAAGGCTGGCTCATACAGCAAGCTCAACAAATTACTCTTACTGGAAGTTTGAACGCCGTCAAAGGGAAACAATTGATCGGGCAGTTTGCTCGCGCACACCGTTAACGATTTTAGTGGTTCCAGGGTAGGGGTAAGGGTCGGCATGGGCGTGGGATCCACAATCACAACGGGATCGATCTCAACAGGCGTCTTTTCCACACCACTGCTGCATGCTGAAAGGGTAATTGCCATCATTAAAATTAATAACCAACGTTTCATGAAAGTTTCCAATACTTTTTAAACTATTTAATCATCACCGATTTCATCAGCAAAATCATCTGCTTCGTCATCAAAACGGAGTCTCAAATAGGAATGGTAACGCTCCGCTGAAACCTGACCATCTTCAACCGCTGCCCGCACCGCGCATCCCGGCTCGTGCGTATGCGTGCAATCGCTGAACTTGCATTCCGATACCAGGTCTCGCAGCTCAACAAAATAAGCATCCAGTTCTTCTGGCTCTGTATCCCACAGCGCCAAAGATCGGATTCCGGGGGTATCCGCCACATAACCTCCAACTTCAAGCGGAAACAATTCGCGCACATGCGTTGTGTGTTTGCCTTTCGTGGTCGCCTCGCTCACTGCAGACACCCTCAGCCCCAGATCAGGTTCAATGGCATTCAGAAGGCTCGATTTACCGACACCAGAAGGTCCAACCAGTGCGGAAATTTTGTCTTTGAGGAGATCCGTCAAAGCATCCACACCCTGCCCGGTCCGTGCCGAGGTGTAAACCACCGGATAGCCCAACCGACCATACCCTGAAAACATCGCTTCTGCTTTCTCCCGGGGGATCAGATCAATTTTATTCGCAACGATCACCGCCCCAATATGTTGTTTTTCCGCGATCACCAAAAAACGGTCCAGCATTCGCAAACGTGGTTCGGGCTCAGCACAGGCAAACACAGCCACAATTTGATCAGGGTTCGCTAAAATAATCTGGTGAAAATCCCGCTTAATCCCGGTCCGCTGGCGAGAGAAGACGCTTTTTCGTTCGTGAATGTGTTCAATTGTTCCTGTGCCATCGTCCTTCGGGGTTATTGCCACCCTATCGCCCACTGCGACAATGTCTCCCTCTGCATCATCTTGCTTCAACCGACCACGCAGACGGCAAACAAAGACGCCAGAATCTGTTTTTATGGTGAGAAAACCCGATTGGGCTCGAATCACCAGTCCATCCAGCAAAGAGGTCAAGCCAACACGCTCCTATGGTTCTTCAGCGGGGATTTCTTCTTCATGCGGTGTTTCATCAGGAATCTCCTCTACAATCGGGGTCTCAGTAGGCCATGGAGTATTCGTAGGAACGGGCGTATCCGAAGGGATCGGCGTGAGCGAAGCAACCACATAAGGGAAGGCTTCCCAGGGCAAAGTAATGCCTGCGCTGGTGTAATCAGAAAAATAGAGTGAAACCACCCGTCTGAAAACAGGCGCTGCCATCTCAGAACCCTCACCGGCGTTTTCAAGGACCACAGCAATCGCAATGTCGGGTTTGTTTTCACGGTTTTCACGGGTGAAGCCGGCAAACCAGGCATGTGAGGTGCCAAATGGATTTTGGGCTGTGCCCGTTTTTCCATGGGCTCTGTAGGGCATACCCCCCAGTTCACGGTGAGCAGTACCCCTGGCTTCCTTAATAACCCAGCGCATCGCCTCTGATATGATTTCCAAATGCTCTTCGGTGACAGGTAATTTGCCAAGTATTTCAGGTTCAAAGGTGTGGGTAGGTTCTTCGTTCTCAAAACCAATTGACTCGACGAGCGATGGTTTATAAAGTGTGCCCCCGTTCCCTACCGCAGCAAGAAACTGGGCGACTTGTAAGGGCGTTACGGTCATATCACCCTGTCCAATCGACAACTGAACATTTGCTTCGCAGGAGTCTGTCCTTTCAGGGATATTGCCAGCCTCCTCAGGAATTTCAATACCTGTCTTCCTCCCCAACCCAAAATCACGCGCCAGGTCTGCAATGGAATTTGTAAAGTCATGATAATAAAGCTGTTCACCAATATAATAAAACCAGGGGTTGCAGGATCGCATCAGACCCTCGGGCAGGTTCAGATCGCCACTCGGTGGTCTTTCTTTTTCCAGAGTCCAGTCATAATATTCGTTCCCACAAGCATTGATGGTATGACCACAATAAATTTCTGACTCCGGTGTAAAAACGCCCGTCTCCAGGGCGGCAGCCATGGAGATGATCTTAAATACGGATCCTAATGGGTATTGCCCGCTGGTTGCCCGGTTGAAAACAGGGTCATTTGGCTGAAAATAAGGATTGTCAACATAAACATAGTTCTGGTTTTGAAAATCAAACAGGTTTGGATCAAACTGGGGGTTGGACACGATGGCAAGCACACGTCCCGTATCAATTTCCATCACCACGATCGCGCCACGGTATTTTCCCAATGACTGCTGCAGATAATACTGGAGTGTCGGATCGATGGTTGTCGTGATCGATTGTCCAGGCGAAGCGCTTCTTTGAGCCAGCTTACTGATGATCTGTCCGTCCGGTGATTTTAAATAAAGACTTGCACCCCGCTCTCCTGATAATTCGTTTTCAAAAGCACGTTCCAACCCTGTGCCCCCAAAACGTTCATTGATAGAATAACCCCGGCGGAGGTATTCATACTGATCGTCTTCAGAAATATAAGTCAGGTGCCCAACCGCCTGAGGTGCAATCCCGCCATCATAATAGAAGCGAGATGAGTAGTAGTTGAGGAACACACCGCTCAGCGCATTCAGAGATTTCATGTGCCGATCAACTTCCGATTGGGATGCTTCGCCAAGGGAGACGTAATCTGTGGGGTAGGCATTCTCAACCATTTCTACAATCTCTGCGATTTGGTAAATGCTCAATTTTGACATCGTTTGATAAAAGAGCCCCATTTGTTTTGAATTGAGCCCACCTGGCGTGAAACCAATTGCAACCACATCTTCCTGAGCCGCAATGGGTGATCCATCATTGGCATAGATGTTTCCGCGAGGAGTCGTTTCACGGACGATTTCCAGGATGTTGCCGTCTATCAATTCCGGCAGGATTAAACTTTCATCCCAACTGAAACGCCAGCCTTCTGATTCCCGTACCAGCGGGAACGCAATCTGGCGGGATAAAGAGCCAAAAAGATAGGTATTGTAAGTTACATTCACCGATGACAATGCCGAATTTGGATTGGTTACATTGGTCATAATTTCATAGTCAATCCCACTACCAAATTCCAAAGTCATGGCGACAGCGGAATTGCGATAGCGATCTGAAAAATCCTCAATTGAGATCGCATTTCGACTCTCGTCGGAGAGGTAAGCATACATTGTTTCGTAATCATCTGCCGCCCAGGCGGTCATAAAACCTTGAATTGCCTGTTCAATATCAGGCGCAGGCGTGATAAAAACCTGAGGATCAGGGAGCGTTGACGTGGCAGTCGGTGCCACCTCGGTACCCTTAATCGCTGGCTGTACTGTGCAGGCAGTGATCGCCAGCAGCAAAATGATCACACATAGAGAAGTTTTTCTCATCCATATTCTCCAATAAACCCGACTGGGATTGTACTCATTTCCAAATAATGCAAGATCTGATTATACTGGGTCATTCCCCAGTTGGGGATAGGTCAGAATCCGGGGTTTGCTCTGGCATGATATAAGGTTCAACTTCCCACGGCATGAGTCCGCCAGGGTCATCATTGTTAGAAAAATACAACGAAACAGCCCGTCGAAAGAGCGGCGCTGCTATCGCTGAACCTTCGCCCGCATTTTCCACAATCACAGCCACAGCAATATCTGGACGCTCCGGGTCATTCAACCAGGAATAACCCGCAAACCAGGCATGCGGGTCTCCACTGGGCGTTTGTGCTGTACCCGTCTTCCCCGAAACAGGGACATCCAATCCCAGGACCGCCCGATAACCCGTGCCGGCCGGATCTTCCAGCACCAAACGCAGCCCTTCCTGAACCGCAGCCAGATTCCGTTCCGAAACAGGCAGTTTTCCATTTTCTTGCGGAGAGAAACTTTGGACAACCAGCCCTGATGAGGTTTTTATGGCATCAATCAGAGCAGGCTGATATAAAGTGCCTCCGTTCGCCAGAGCGGCAAAATATGCAGCAACCTGTAAGGGTGTCACCAGAATCTCACCCTGGCCGATCGATAATTGCGCGCTTTCCACACAGGTGCGGGCGATTTCCGGTATATTGCCAACCGCTTCTGAGATTTCAATCCCTGTTGCTTCGCCAAGTCCAAAACCCGTCGCCATCAATGACAGGCTGTCTTCATGCCCCTCGTTAAACAGGCTTTCTCCAATCCGGTAAAACCAGGGATTACATGAACGCACCAGACCTTCGGTAAGGGTGATTGTTCCGCTGGGTGCCACGCCGTGGCTGTAAGTCCAATCATAGAGATAGACACTATCACAAACCCAAAGACTTTGTCCACAATAAAAGCTTGAACGGGCAGAAAAAACCCCTTCTTCCAGGGCAGCAGACATTGTAATTGTCTTAAAAACAGATCCAAGAGGATATTGACCCTGGGTGGCACGATTGAAGAGCGGTTGATCTTCATTATTTAAATAGGATGTGAGGAGATCTCGATCTGGATCGCGCAGATCAAAAACATTCGGGTCGAAGTGTGGGTTTGAGACCAAAGCTAAGACGCGCCCGGTATTTACTTCCATCACCACCACGGCAGCCCGCTGATTACCTAAAGACGCTTGCAAACGCATTTGGAGTCCCTTGTCCAGCGTTGTATACAGAGAGTTGCCCGGTACTGCTTCGCTGGCAGAAATCAGTGTCTGGATAACACCCTCCTCATTTACGAGGTACAGGGAACCACCCCTTTTCCCTGAGAGTTCGGTTTCAAAAGCCGCCTCCAACCCGGCACGCCCAACCCGTTCATCCTGCTGGTATCCCAATCGCAAGTAAGTATCCAGTTCTTCTTCGGTGATATAACCCAGATATCCCAGCACATGGGGCGCCACGCCCCCATCTACATAAAAACGCTCTCTCAGCCCATCCAGCCGCAGCCCTGAAAGGGCCCGCAATTCCACAAGGTAAGGTTCGATTTCCGCCTGCGAAAGGGTCACAATCGGAAGATACCAATCATCAGGTGTGGCTTCCACCATGGCGCGCAGCGTCACGGAATCGTAAATACTGATCTGTGCCAGAGCTTGATAAACTTGTTCAGCCTGTTCTGGCAAAACCATACCGGGGACCACACCCACAGCAATCGCGTCTTCATAAGACGCCAGGGGTGCACCATTTTTATCGAAAATTCGTCCGCGGGAAGGTCTTTCTCCCACAAATTGCAAATACAGTCCCGATTTAAATTCCGGAAATATCACACCCCGTTCCCATTGGATCAGCCAGGTGTTCTGTTCACGCACCAGGTTCACAATCAGGTCCCGCCGGATCGTTCCAAAGAGTTTCGTGTTGAAATCCACGCGATATGCCACTTCAGCACGATTCTCAGAAGCCATGGCGGATAAAATTTTGTAAGCCAGACTTTCTAATGTGAGCTCCTGTGCCGTATTACGATAAGCGCTTTCGAAATCATCAAAAGAGATCGCATCCTGACTCAATGAAGACAGCAAGACATACATCGCTTGATAATCTTCAGCCTGCCACGCGTCAAGAAAATTGGTGATCGCAGTTTGTGCGGCTGAGGCTGACGCGATATCATAAATCGGATTGAGTGTTTCAAAGCCAGGAATATTCCCGGGGACACACGCATTCACCAGACAGCCGAAGAGGAGGGTCGCCACCCAGGCAAATCGCAAGCGTCGCTTCATCCTCAAATTTATCGTGCGAGCATTCATGTTGATCCTGCAACCTGTGAAAGATAAGGGCAGGTAGAGCCCAATGCTTCCTGGCAGCGTGCTGGCAGGTCCGCCGGAATTGCGACCCCAAATTTCATCAAGCCCGCGCTCAGCAAACAGATCGGCAAACCCATCACGGAGGCGTAGCAACCGGACAGGTTTTCAACCGGGTGAAAACCGGCGTGCTGAATTGCATAAGCCCCCGCCTTATCCTGCGGGTCCCCCGTGGCGATATAGGACTCAATTTCAGCATCAGAATAATCACGCATCGGCACATCTGTGCAGCGCACACCGCTGAAGAACTTACCGGTTTCCGTTTCCAGTATGGCAATGCCTGTGTAAACCTGGTGAATTCTTCCCCTCAGCTGCTTGAGCATTCTCCTTGCATCCTCATCATCCGCTGGCTTGCCCAACAATTCATCCCCATCCACAACGATTGTGTCCGCAGCAATCACCAGACCCGCATGGTTTTCAGCAACCAGCCTGGCTTTTTCCGATGCCAGGCGTTGCACATAAGCGACAGGCGTTTCCCCTTCTGTTCGGTATTCATCAATATCCGCAGGGATCACTATAAAAGGCCAGCCGAACAAAGAAAAAAGATCTCTTCGCCGTGGCGAATTGGAGGCAAGAATGAAGTTTTTCATTGATGGGATTCTAACATATCCTGTTGAGGTAAAAGGATTAACGAGACAGTTCTCTTTTATCGAAAACAACTACAAAGCAAACAAGTTATGCGAACAGCCCGGGAAATTTCTGCCGGATACAGGCCCAAAAAAGCGATCGTTCCGCGCCGCTGCCTCCAATTTTGTCAAATGCAGTTCTTTCAGGAATCGTGTTTTATTTGAAAGCGATCGAAATCACGCGCCACATGAACATCCGGGAAAATTGCCTGCGCTTCTTCCAGCACATCACGCTCGCGATAACGTCTTGAAAGATGGGTCAGGAACAATTGACTTACCCCGGCTTCCTTAGCTAATGTGGCTGCCCGTTCAGCGGTCAGGTGATCAAAGCGATCTGCCAGATGTTCTTCAGCCTTGATATAGGTTGATTCGATCACCAAAGCATCCGCACCTGTTACATAAGGCAGGAGGTTATCAATTCGACCGGTGTCCCCGATGACAACCAGTGTCGTCCCCTGGCGCGATTCTCCAAGCACCTGGTCGGGTTCTATCTTTCGTCCATCGGGCAGCTCAACGCTCTTTCCTGCCACAAGGTCCCTTCGCCAGGGACCGGATGGAATGTTCAGGCTATCCGCCTTTTCTGGCAAAAATGGTCGGCGGCTCCGCTCCTCAAAACGGTAACCCAGAGAATTTGAACCGCGATGTTCCACCGGAAAGGCTGTGATCGTAAAACGTTCTGTTTCATAAAAAGTGCCGGGTTGGATCTCTTGCAAAACCACCGGTGGTTTGCCGCGATACCCGCACAAAACCACCCCAAAGATCAGGTCATGCACCCGATCCAGGGTGTGCCGTGTACCATAAATCTCAATCTCTTCCATCACCTCCCAGCGGAGGAAAGTGGAAGTCAACCCACCCAGGCCAAGAATGTGATCAAGATGCCCATGGGTGAGTAAAATTTGGTTCAGCCTTTTAAAGCCAATTCCTGAGCGCAGAATCTGCCGCTGGGTTCCCTCGCCACAGTCGACCAGAAACCGGTACTCCTCATGCTGAATAAACAATGAAGACAAGCCCCGGTGCACGGATGGCGCCGAGGCTGAAGTCCCAAGAAAAACAATCTCAAACAAAATAACAACCTGTTAGATTCACAACGCTCACTCTTTGCCCATCCCGGCAATCAAGCGCATCAGACCCAACAATCCTAATCCGACCTGAATGCCTTCGCCTGCAGAGAGTTTGGCTTCTGTGTTTTCTGTTTCTGCCCGGTTAATCAATAAATACGCTGATACCGTGCCAGCAAGCGCACCAATGATTGCCCCGACAATCATTGTTTTTGTTTTTTGGTTTTTGTTCATATTGGAACTCCCATTCAAATTCTTTGAATTATTAAATCCATTATCAAATTTCAATTGATGATACCGTACCAGACCGATACAACCTTGCGAAGATCGCCTAGGTTCTTCGATCGCTTAGGTTCTTCAACGCCCAAAAAGTGAAGAAAAAATTCGACCGGCACCAGCAAGGATGCTTTTCCAGCCGATAAATGGTGCAGCGGCTTTGTTTGTCGCCAGATTAATTCGCAAAGCATACAGTTTCACATAAGCTTGAATCAGCTGAGCATATTTCGGCACAAGCTTGATTAATCTTGCAACGCCGTAAATTATTAATATTGTAAAGATTAATACCATGACAGCAGGTATAAACATGGGCAAGGTCAGCCAAATGACCGATAAATCAGACCATTGCGAGACCACAATGCCTGTTTTTGCTCCTGAAATAGATAATATCATGACAACCATACCGGTCAACATCAAAAGACCTGCCAGGATAACCGGCAAGATTATTTGCCAAAAGCTTTGGCGTTGATGCCGCCGAAAAGCGTCTCTTTTTTGCAATTCTATGGTTACCTCTGGTTTGATTGTGTTCATGTTTCTTATTTTAACACGAGTTACACAATTAACCAAAAACCCAAGCACGTGGTGTTCAATTATTCGTCGTTAAATAAGACGGTTCGTTTTGTGTATTCGTATACAGCATCTTTATAAGTTACTTAGAAAATCTCTTTCACAAATACCTTTATTAATCTAATTTTTATTGTATAATGATATGAGAGAAATAAGTCTGATGACTTATTAAAATAGAAAATTGTTTATCTGCCGCCTGAAGAAATTTTGGCTGCGTTCATAATATCAAAGAAAAACATAGGATGATTTTCGCCGGCATCCTGCCTGGCATTGTTATTAGACAATGATGCCCATTCTGAAATAAAAAAGTCCAAACGGACTGATTGTTACATTTAGAAATTTTTCAAAGTGGGTATCAAAAAAATGAGTTTTGGATAGATATGGTCAACCTTTGCACTGCAAGTTAACCCGTTTGACCGCTAAGTTTGATGAATGTGTCATTAAACGATAAATGATTCTATCCTTTACAAAATAAAGCCAATAAGGGTTCCTTAATGATACGATGGCCGTAGCCGCTCGAGGCAGCGATACGGCTGTCTTTGCTTAAGAGAGATCCTGAAAATGGAACGCGAAATCACCGCCATAAAAGCTCAAAAACGAAATCACCAGAGGGTCAGCATCTACCTCGATGGCAGTTTCGCGTTTGGTCTTTCGAAATTTGTGGCAGCCTGGCTGAAACCCGGTCGGAAACTTTCTGAGGCAGAGATCAATAAGTTGCTGGAGAAAGATACATACGAAATCGCACTGCAAAAGGCAATGCAATTTATCAACCACCGCCCGCGCTCGGTTGAAGAAACCCGCCGGCGGTTAATTGAGAAGGGATTTAGCGAGGTAGTCGTTGAATCTACATTAGAGAAATTGCAGGAAAACCATTGGTTGAATGATCATGAATTTGCACGACAATGGATCGAAAACCGAAACACCTTCCGCCCACGCAGTGCACGTCTCCTGACTTATGAACTCCGCCTTAAAGGCGTGGCAGATGAAACAATCCAACATGCGCTTGCAGAATTTGGTGGCGACGAGACTGAACTATCCTATCAGGCTGGCATTAAAAAAGCCAAACAATGTCAGAACGAAGAAAAATCCGATTTCTTTAAAAAAGTCAGCGGCTTTTTAATTCGACGAGGGTTTCAATACAGCCTTGTCAAACCCACCGTCGAACGTCTGTGGGATGAATTTGCCCTACCTGAGCACAAGCGCACTGAATAAACTGGAAAATGGAGTGTAATTTATGGACGACCCAATCGTAATAATCATTAGTATTGCTGCTTTGGCGCTGGGTGTGGGAATTGGTTTTCTGATCAAACATATCATGATAGAAAACAATCGAAAAGCACAAAATATTAAAGCAGACCAGATCGTCAGGGATGCGCAAGAAAAAGCACGGGAGATTGAATTAGAAGCAAAGGACAATGCCCTTACAATCACACAAAAAGCCGATGACGAACTGACCCATCGGCGCAATGAATTGAACAGAGAAGACGACCGTCTGCAAAAACGGCGTGAGGAATTGGATCGAAGATTCGAGAAATATGAGGAGCGAGAAATCCGTTTGAACAAACGTCAGTCGAGCATTGACAAACGTGCCAACGAAGTCGAAAAAATACACACAGAAATCACAGCAGAACTGCAGCGAGTTTCGCAGATGACCACAGAAGAAGCGCGTGAGGTGATCCTGGCGGAAACTGAAAAAGAAGCCCGTACCGATATGGCGCGCATCATCCGTCAAATCGAAAGCGAGGCTCGTGAAAAAGGCAACACTCGCGCACGCGAATTAATTGCCGATGCCATCCAAAGAGTCGCCTCAGATCAGGTGGCAGAGGTAACCACGTCAATTGTTAACCTTCCGAACGAGGAAATGAAAGGCAGGATCGTTGGGCGAAACGGTCGCAACATCCGGGCATTTGAACAAATTTCCGGCGTCGATGTCATTGTGGATGACACACCTGAGGCTGTCACAGTATCAAGTTTTGATTCTGTCAGGCGCGAAATCGCCAAACGCGCCCTTTCACGCCTTGTGATTGATGGACGCATTCACCCTGCCAACATTGAAAAAATTGTCGATGAAGAAACAGATCGAATGGAAGAAGATATCGCCGAAGCAGGAGAACAGGCTGCTTATGATGTAGGTGTTGCGGGTCTGCACAATGAAGTGTTGAAAAAATTAGGACGATTAAAATTTCGGACATCCTACGGGCAAAACCAGCTTGCTCATGCAGTTGAGACTGCCAAAATCGCCAGTGTGATCGCCGCTGAACTGGGTGCGAATGTTGAGATTGCCAAGGCAGGCGCCCTCTTGCATGACCTGGGCAAGGCAATGGATCACAATATCGAAGGCACCCATGCTCAAATTGGCGCTGAATTTGCTCAGAGATATGGCGTCAACGCCAAAGTGGTCAATATCATTGGCGCCCATCACCACGAAATTGAACAGGAATCGATTGAAGCGGTGATCGTCGAAGCCGCAGACGCGATCTCTGGTGCCCGCCCCGGCGCACGACGCGAAGACCTTGAACAGTACATCAAGCGCCTGCGTTCACTTGAAAATATTGCCAACAACCACAAGGGCGTGGAAAGCAGTTATGCTATCCAGGCCGGTCGTGAAGTGCGGATCATCGTCAAACCGGAAGAGATTGATGACGTGGAAGCCCATCGCATGGCGAAGGATATCGCATCGCAGATCGAAGAAACCATGCAATACCCCGGTCAAATTCGGATCACCGTGATTCGTGAGAGCCGGGCTACGGAATATGCAAAATAACAATTAAATAACAACCATTAAAATATAAGGTGCAGTAGAGAACTAACTGCACCTTTTTGTTTCAGACAATTTCGAAGTGAGCCGAGCTGTTCCATTCACCATAAAAAGAAACAATACGATCTTGTTTCCTTATCTTCCTTTGCGTTTATCCGCACACAACCAGCACGCCACTTTTCTTTAGCCTCGAAGGTATTCCACTTCACACTCTAAAAAGGCTTGTTTCCTTCCCCAGGTCAGGGCAGGTAACCCTGTGTTATCCCTTCACTTTCAGTTATCCACCCCGCCATCTCACAAAAACGGATTGTATGTCCGCTCATGAGCCACAGTGCTCTCCGGTCCATGCCCTGGCAAAAGGCGCGTCTCATCGGGCAAGGAAAATACTTCCTGGCGGATATTTTTTAGCAGCGTAGGCAAATCTCCCCCTTCCAAATCCGTGCGCCCGATCCCTTCACGAAAGATCACATCCCCGCAAAACAGCGCCTTTAATGCCTGGCAGTAAAACACAACATGCCCCCGACTGTGACCGGGCACATGAACCACCCTCGCCACAGGGGCGCCACCCTCACTCAGGCTGAGTTCCATTCCCGCCCCAAATTCAATCGTCGGAGGCGGCGGTTGGGCGATCGACAAACCAAATACAGAAGCCCCTCCCCCACGTTCATACCAGTCTCGATCTTCCGGGTGCAGACCAATTGGCAGCGGCGGGTCAAATGCAAGAGCGATCTCCGCCGCTCCTGCGATATGATCAAAATGCCCATGGGTCAGCCAGATTTGGCGGATGCTCCAATTCAATTCCTCAGCCTTTGTAAGAACGGCCTCGCTTTCAAAGCTTGGATCGATCACCACAGCATCTCCTGTGTTATCATCACCAAGTAAATACACATTGTTAGGAAGCGGACCAAGTGTCAGCTTGAAAAACCTAAGCTTCATAATATTCATCACCTCCACACACAGCTTGTTCAACAGGTTCCTCAGAATGATAATTATGCCTATAAAAAAATCCGGCGCTAAATATCGAGGACAATAAAATGGCGCCTGCCCCCACTTTAAAGATCGATGCAGGCTGCCAATCATAAAGATAACCAGCAACAACAGGAGCCAACATCAATGCCAGCGAATTTAGTGTCTCAACCACCCCAAATGCCAGTCCAATCTCCCATACTCTTACAACAGGTCTGACAAGAGCGACGGTCATGGCCCTGCTTAATTTGTACCCGCCCAGAAAGAAATAAGCGATGCCGAATAGAACAGTATTATTTCCACGCCACAACAGGATTGAAAATAGCAAAACGCATACCTGACCAATTAGAATCGCGATCCCGGAGGGTACGTGTCCAAACACCAGCATCAAAAGAACACTGCCCAAAGCGTTCACAGCCCCAAGGCGTCCGATCTGATTGAAATTAAGATTCCGATTGTTCTGCAGGAAATTTGCAGCCAGTGGCTGTGGCAATGTAACAGCAAACATGGACACAAGGATGACCAGGGATAACCCAATGAATCTTCGATTCTTAAATAAATGCTCATCTCGATCGTGCCCACTATTTTGTTCAACAGGCTGTTTCCTCAAGAAAGCCACAACCACCGATGAGAGTGTAAAGATTATCGCTGCAACATGATAAATCGCCCTGAGGTTTATATTGGAGCTGATAATCCCGCCGACGATTGGGCCCATAATCATGCCAGCATTGTACATGGCAGAAATAAAGGTGATCGATCGCCCTACAGACCAGCTCCCCCGGGCTGCCTGTACATAGGTGTTCAACGGCGCCATCACAGACGAGGTAAATCCATATAAAAACAATCCTACAACAAACATGGGCAAAGCAGGCGCCAGTGCCATAATCCATGTCGCAACCACACCTGCAAAAAATGAAAACCAAATCAATGGGCGTCGACCAATTTTGTCAGCAAGCAGGCCGGATGGAATCTGGGAAAATGTCATTACCAGTCCATTCAGCCCGAGAATTGTGCCAATCAGAATCGGCGCTGCTCCCAGCTGTTGAATATAAAGCGGTTGGAAAATCAAAAACAAGCCTTCGCCGAAGCCCCATAAAAACATCGACGCTGACAGAATTTTTAGGTCACGGGACACAGGCGGTCTCTTTCAGCCAAGGAAATCTTCAATCGGCAAAACCTGGCGGGGTAAATCTGTTAAGGATTCCAACCCGGTTTCGGTAATCACCACATCGTCCTCAATCCTGACCCCGCCTCGACCGGGCAGATAAATTCCAGGCTCAATCGTGAAAGTCATCCCCGGCGCTAATATCAATCCGTTTTCCAAATAAATATAGGGGGGTTCATGGGCTTCCATCCCCAAGCCATGTCCTGTGCGATGGGTGAAGGCAAAGCCATAACCTGCGCCATCGATCACTGCACGCGCAGCACGATCGATCGAGCCAGCAGTAATCCCTGGTTTTCCAGCCTTGCGTCCAGCCCGATTGGCTTCGAGGACGATCTCACCGATTTCGATCAGTTCGGGATCAACCTCGCCAAAGGTGAAGGTGCGGGTGATATCTGAAAAATAACCCTCGTGCGTTGCGCCCCAATCGAACAGTAAAAGATCACCCGGTTGAAGCTCGCGATCCGAGGGAACAGCATGAGGATTTGCGCTGTTTTCACCAATCGCCACGATTGGTGCGAAGGGCATTTCTGATTCAGAACCCGCCTTCAGAAGCTGAACGATGAGCTCATTGGCAATCTGCTTTTCCGTCATACCTGCTTTCAGGGTTTTCAGCATCTCCAACAATCCCGTTTGTGCTATCTGCACAGCCTTTTTCATCTTGTCGATCTCTTCAGGGTCTTTCTGCATCCGAAGAGCTGCCAACGCATGGCTGGCATCAATAAAACGAACGCCGGGGAGCGCGTTTTCAAGGAAGCTCAACTCCAAAAATCTCAATCGAACGGGTTCCACACCAATCTGACCTTGCTTCAAGTCGATCCATTCCGCAGCCTTTTCAAATGCTCCTGACCAGGTCGCCGGATCATCCCCGTAAGTGAAGGCTTTAAAAACCTCCGATTCAGGAGGTAATTTTCCCATCTCCAGCTCTGGCAGCACTATCGCAGAAGAACCCTGATGTGAAACCAGCAATACCGTTGGTCGCTCCATCAGATGAAATTTTAATCCGGTAAGATAAACCAAAGCCGGCCCGGGATTCAGCACCATTCCGTCCAGGTTAAATTTCTCCATCAATCGCCCTAATTTTGTCAATCGTTCGTTGTACATGCAACCTCCTCTGTTTTGCTGGGTATATTATAACTTAGGCTGCACAGATACAATCCATAAATCGAGCCAAAATCTCGATGCGTTTATTGAAACATACCAAAAAACCCAATTTACCTGCAGGTAAGTTAAAACCAGATAATTCCATCCTTTCACTTCGAAAATTCAATATGCTATTTTTACAGGCGGATAACGTGTGATGAGCAACCTTTTGACACAATTTTTATTTATATTATAATTTAGACAATAATTATCTAATTAAAAGAAAGGCGACCAATGCTTTTTTGCTTATGTCTGAGGCGGGGTGACTACCCACTGCCCGGATAGCCTGACACCAAAGTGATCTCAGCCAGTCGATCTGGGTTGTGGACAGCCCCGCAAGGATTCTCCAGTGCGGCGTCAGTCAAATGCCGCACTCCCAATATGGATCTGCTGGTTTTATTTTTTAAAGACACATCCTTAGAAAGGATTGATTTCAAGGAAGATGGAAATTATGAAAATTTACAATGACATTACCGAGCTTATTGGAAACACCCCGTTGGTTCGTCTTAATCGACTCAACGCTGCGGGTGTGGCTGATATTGTCCTCAAGCTGGAATACTTCAACCCTGCGCACAGCGTAAAAGATCGTATTGGGGTGGCGATGATCAATGCAGCGGAAAAGGCAGGACTTCTCCTGCCGGGCAAGATCATCATTGAACCGACCAGCGGCAATACCGGAATTTCCCTGGCATTTGTTGCCGCTGCTCGGGGTTACCACTGTGTAATCGTTATGCCCGAAAAAGTCAGTTATGAACGCAAAATGATGATGAAGATGCTGGGCGCTGAACTGATCTTAACGCCTGCTGAAGAGGGAATGCTTGGGGCGATTGCCCGGGCTGAGGAGCTGGTCGCTTCCGACTCGCGCTATTACATGCCAGATCAATTCACAAACCCTGCCAATCCAGAAATCCATCGCCAGACCACGGCGCAGGAAATTTGGCGCGATACCGACGGCAAGGTGGATTTCGTCGTGGCAGGCATCGGCACCGGTGGGACAATCACAGGCGTTGGCGAAGGTTTGAAAGCCCACAACCCTGACATCAAGGTCATTGCTGTCGAACCTGCAGGGTCCCCTGTTCTTTCCGGGGGTAAAAAAGGTCCGCATGCCATTATGGGTATCGGAGCCGGCTTCATACCTGCCGTTTTGAACACCCGGATTTATGATGAGATTATCCAGGTCAGCGATGAGGATGCGTTTACCACAACTCGCCGGCTGAGCCTGGAAGAAGGTCTCCCGGTTGGGATCTCATCCGGAGCAGCCACCTGGGCAGCATTGCAGGTAGCACAACGCGAGGCTAATAAAGGAAAACGGATCGTCGTCATCATCCCCGATTTTGCAGAACGCTACCTGAGCACCCCTTTGTTTGATGATCTCCGCAATCAAGGACAGGGATAGGAGCAAAACCATGGAAAACACAACCTCTCTAAACACAGATCAATCGCCCTGCCTTCAAAAGGAACAGAATGCGGGTTTTTTCAAAATGATCGCTGAGGATATTTGCTGCGCACTCAAAAGGGATCCCGCCGCCCGAAACTGGTTTGAGGTCTTCATTAATTATGCCGGTCTGCACGCAATCTGGTTTTATCGAATCGCCCATGGGCTGTGGAGACACAATCTGTTCTTTCTGGCACGCAGCCTTTCGCAATTTTCTCGCTGGCTGACCGGTGTCGAAATCCACCCTGGAGCGCTGATCGGACGTCGTTTTTTTATCGACCATGGTATGGGTGTGGTGATTGGTGAAACAGCTGAGGTGGGCGATGATGTCACCCTCTATCACGGTGTCACGCTGGGCGGCGTCAGCCTGGAAAAAGGCAAACGTCATCCCACATTGAGAGACAATGTCGTGGTTGGCGCTGGGGCAAAGATCCTGGGCGCCATTGAGATTGGTTCCGGCAGCCGGATCGGTGCGAATGCTGTGGTGGTCAAGCCGGTTCCTCCCGATTCAGTTGTGGTGGGCGTCCCGGGTCAGGTCGTCCTTCGAAAACACAGACCGGTTGTCGACAGTCCCGACCTTCACCATGACCAGCTGCCAGACACCCTTGGTGAAGCAATTCGTCAGGTCTTGGCTCGCATGGATCGAATCGAGGAGAAATTAGAGGTGCATGAGAACGGGCATATCAGGACAGACGATCAGGGGCATTGGAACAGCGAGAATTTTTCCCTCTGAGTTCAACAAAAAACATCCTGTAATTCACAGTCCCCGTTCTTCGGGATGGCTTAAATACAGGATGTAGATGTTTTTGTCTATTACAAAGTTAACTGTAATGGCTTGATGCAACTTCACATCCACCCAGCTTTGATTATTTTAATCAAAAGTCTGCTTAACTGTATTTTGGTATCAGGATTATGAAAATTATTGGGATGTCACAATCGCCACAGGTTGTTAGAAGGTGTTGAAAATTGATTGGTTTACTGTTCAGTATCATATGTAGGGGTAGACCTTCGCGTCTACCCTGGGCAACCACTGCTCAAAGAGTGCTTCGCAAGGGTTGCCCCTACGCAATGATATGATATTAGATAGAATTTTATTTACTAAAATTTATTATGCTGATTCCTAAGCCAATTATTAAATACCACTTGTTTTTCAACGCCCTCTTGTTATGTGCTTGCTTATCCGGTGTCAGTTTTTAAATGCGGAGATCGATCTGTTATTGTGGTTCCTCGTGTGGGACATCTTCCTCACTCTTTTTTCTGGCATAAAGTATCTCGCGCAGGGTGCCAATCAACAGGATCAGGATCAGGATCGTGCTCCAAAAAATAATTCCATTTGAATAGCCAATCTCATCCGGGGTTGGCGGTGGGAGGGTCTCTGTGGGAACAGGTGTGCCCTGAAATTCCGGCGTGCTTGAGCCTGTTTCTGCCATGGCAGCCTCTGATGGCGTGACCGCCGGGGGTTCACATTGTGAAATCGGGCTGAAAAAAGCCACAATTGAGAGGGCAAGAACACCAAAAATCATGATAAAAAAGGACCAATGCAGCGGGATTTTTGTCTTTTTTCCATTCCCGTTTATTTCGGAATTACCCATCAATGTTCCTCCAGATTTTCAATTGCTGCCTGTGCTGCCTGAGCAGGATCAACTGCACCAAGCAAGATCTGGCGTATCCCCTCACGAAGAATCGGACCAAGGCTTACCGTGAGATCATTGGTGGGTCTTAAGCGAGTGCTTATCTCAATCTGGCTGATCTGCGCCAGCAAACCGGGGTCTCCCCAGTTTTCCAGAGAAGAAGGGCGGGGGGGGAGATAGCCTGCAGCAAGTGTCCATTCTGAGAGGAATTTCGGTTGCACCAAAAATTCCGCCAGTTCAACCGCCAAAGCCTGCCGATTCTCCACCGGGGTTGACACAGCCCAGCTCATCCCGGTGCCCAGAGAAACAGTCGTATCCGCAACCGGTAGAAGCGGCATCATCACCGCCTCTTCGGGCACCTCTTTTAAATAATTTGAAGCCCAGGTAACCACCAGGTCTGTCTGCTGATCTTTAAACGCCGCCCAAACCTGATTTGTTGTTTGAAATTGGCTCAGATCATCAGAAAAAGCACCCGAATCAACGCCAGTCTGGAACAACTGAAAAACTTCGGTCAGGGGTTCAATTTCCAACATGGGTCGTCGCTGGTTGTCCTGGACTGCTCCCCCCATTGCCATATACAGCGCCAGCGGGAAAAGTGCCTGATCACTTTCCGCAGAGAATGCAAGGCTATTTTTCTTTTCGAAAAGTTCGGGGAAGGTGGCGGGAATCGTCGGAACAGCATTGGGTCGATAGACCAGAACCAGCGAATCAGCGGCAAAAGGAAAGCCAAAGGTATCACCTTGAAGCAATGCCATTTCCCTTGTAAACGCATACCAGTCAGAATCATCAGGAATGTTGGTTAAGCCCTCAACCGAAAAGATCAGCCCTTTGAGGGCGGCAATTTCCAGGTCGGGACGCGTCAATACAACCAGATCGGGTAATGCACCAGGCGCCGCCGCGCTCGTCGCTGTGAGGGCATCCAACAGGCCCCCGGCGCCGCTGGCCGCCTTCACGCGCACAGTGATCTCCAGCCCATCCTTTTCCTCCGAGAAAAGCTGAAGCTGTTCTGAAAAAATTTCGCCCGCGAGGGAATCGGCAGAAGGATCCATCTCCGGTGGAACCCAGATCGTCAACCCGGTCACAGGCTCAATGATCTCTTCGGGTTCAGCGGTGAACTGTGGTGTGGGCGTCATATCGACTTCCATTCCAGGTGCAGCAGTGGAAGTGGCGTGGGTGTCAGCCCACCAGGGAAAATCGAAAGGCAGCTGTTCACAACTGCTTAACAGCATTCCCAATACCAGGCTGACACTCACCAGCCGCGTCAATCTTTTCAAAACTTTCCGATCTTTCTTATCAACCATCAGGTCAAATCAATGGGTTCACTCAATAATTTTAGAATAAGCTTGACCGCATTATCCACATCATCAGAGTCTACCATTTCAGAAGGAGAATGGATATATCGGCAGACAATGGAGACACAGCCGGCTGGCACACCGCTCCGGGTCAGTTGAATCGCACGACCATCGGTGCCGCCTGCCTCCAAAACCTCAAGCTGGTAAGGAATGCCGGCATCCTCGGCTGCGTTCACCATCCAATCCACAATTCGAGGGTCGGCAATAAAGCTCGAATCCCTCACTTTGATCGCTGGTCCATCCCCAAGGGCAGTTGCCATCTTCGAGGATGGTCGGGGGGTATCACCACTCCGGGTCACATCAATGGCAAAGCCCACATCGGGATCAATGCCAAAGGCTGCTGTCGTCGCCCCGCGCAAACCGACTTCTTCCTGGGTGCTGAAAACGAAATGAACCTCGTGGGGTGTGCTTTCTAATTCTTTCAAGACCTCAATGGCGATGGCAGCCGCAATCCGATCGTCCATCGATTTTGCCACCATGCGTTTGCCCATGTCGATGAATGGACGCTCAAACCCGCACACATCCCCCACTTTCACCGGGCAGGTCTCCTTGCTGACCGCCCCAACATCAATGAAAAGATCCGAAAGCTTTGGCGTCTTCCCAAATTCAATGCCGTCCATGCCGATCACACCACGCGTACCATTCATGAACAATACCCGTCCGCCATAGCATGTCAGCGGATTGACTCCGCCAATATTTGTGAAACGGACAAACCCCTGGTCATCGATGTGGGTCACCATCAAACCGATTTCATCAATATGGGCAGAGATCATCACCCGTTTGCCATTTTCTGCTTGTGTTCCCTTCCTGGCAATCAGACTGCCAAGTGCATCAACTCGAATATCATCGGCGAAGTCTTCAATCTCGGCTCGAATGACATCCCGAATGGCATATTCAAATCCGGATGGTCCCGGTGTTTCAACAAGGTTCTTAATTAAGTCTTTCATCAAATTGCTCCTAAAATTGATTATAAATCATCGATCTGATCGTTTTGTTAATCCCGGCGTTCTTCAGCCAAGAGATCTGGCGTGATCTTACTGAGGGCAGCCAGCAGCAAGCGCAGGGTATTCTCCCAATCGTCCAAACGGGCAATGCTTGCAGCCGTATGGGCATAACGGGCAGGCACAGAAACAGAAGTGCTGGGAATACCGCTTCTGGTGAGATGGATCGTGCCCGCATCTGTTCCGCCCCCACCGGGCTGTCTCAATTGAAAAGGAATACCAAAGGCTTCGGCTGTTTCAGTCAGCAGATTCACAATGCGCCGATCGGCAATCGTCGCACGATCCATAACATAAATGGCTGGGCCGGCGTCCAGGCGGGTGTTGTACTGCACATTTTGATCTTCATCGTCCCAGGTTGGCAGGTCATAAGCCGGGGTCGAATCCAGCGCAATCGCCATATCTGGGTCAAAGTGATAGGCTGCCACCCGTGCACCTCGCAGACCAACCTCCTCCTGTACCGTAAAGGCAGCCAAAAGATCAAT
>LSQX01373341.1_pt3 | contig 25527 bp, 19 predicted proteins | sample 654561 | NCBI WGS metagenome assembly LSQX01 (sample SAMN04489861, study PRJNA283612) | anaerobic digester metagenome | isolation source: 4 biogas reactors fed with cattle manure at either 37C or 55C with and... | place: Denmark: Kongens Lyngby | collected 2014 | reverse complement strand
CTGACAATTGACATACACAGTCCGAGCCGCGCTCTTTCTTGTCATTTCGCACGGGTGCGCGGTGCGCCGTATCGGCGGACGCGAGCATTGTTGTCGTGGTCGTTGTGGCCCCTGCGCCCTCGCAGGGGGCGGCACGAAGTGCCGCGGTCTTTCGAATGGCGAACGACTGCCCCTCCCCGTCCGCTCCCGCCTGTCGGCGGGATCGGCCACCCCTCCCCCTGCAGATCGCTGCGCGATCTGTGGCGGGAGAGGGGAACGGCGAGGAACCCCAGCACGCGCGGGCAACTGAAGCGCGTCTTCCCAAAGCCCCGCGGATACCTCCGTGCCCGGGCGCGCGTACATGGGCCCGTACGCGCGAGGGCCCGGCCGAGTTGGCCGGGCCCTCGTTGTTGCCACGAGGCTGTCTTCGCTTACTTGGCAGAAGCCGCCGTTACGTCAGCGTCCTCGTTAATGACGATGTTGTCAGGCGACACCACGCTCACGTTGCCGTCCGCGCTGACGATGATGTCGAACGGGCGCCACCAGTTCGGCGGCTCAACCGGGTAGTCCTCGCCATTACTGGTGGTGAAGGTGTGCGGTCCGAAGGTCCGGACGAGGGAGTTCTGCGCCAGTCCGCCCGTGATTACGCGGACGTTGGCCGCGTATCGCTCCACCGAGCCCATGCTGTAGCTGTTGATCGCCACTCGCCAGCGTCCCTCCGCTATCTGCCGGGCGGTGAAGTTCTCCGGGCCGAAGCCTGTGGTGTTGTCAACATCAAGCTCACCGGCGGAGATCTCCTCATTCCAGTATGAGGAATGCTCCGACAGGTTTGGCATCCACGTATGCAGATCCGGATCTGTCTGCGCATTCCAGGTCAGCGTCACACGGAAGAGGAAGTCGCTGCCCGCGGGAGGCGTCCAGTTGACTTCAAGCGGCTCCTCCGGGTGGCGGATCGTGCAGACGGCATTGCCCACCACTACCTGGAACCGGTTGACGCCCGGGCGCAGGAAGAACAACTGACTGAAGCTGCCGCCCGCTCCGACCTGCACTGCCACCGGCTGTCCGAGCTCCACCACCACTGGCTGACCGTCCTGAAGGATCAGCACGGTGTCCGAATCGGTGTTGGTGACGGTGCCCTCGATCATGACCGTGCCCGCGTCTTCGTCGAGGTCGTTCGCCTCAAGTGTCGCAACAGGGCACTCGGTTGGACCGGCCGTGACCGGCTGATCGAGCGTTACGGTCACGCTGCCATCCTCGCCGGTGACCTCAACCACGCTGTGATCGGTGGCCCATCCCACGGCGGCCACTGTCATCGCGTACTGGCCGGCGGCCAGATTCTCGAAGCACACCACACCGTCGGAACCAGTCTCACTCCGCTGAAGCGGCGTCTGACTGGTGCCAACGTAAACATAGGCGTCCTCGAGCGGATCGCCGTTACCGTCAAGTACAGTAATGCACAGTTGGCCCGGCCCCACTCCTCCGCCACCATCGGGCGAAGGCAGCGTCGGTCCGTATCCTCCTTCGCATCCCACGAGCAACAACATTCCGACCGCTACAACCGCAACTAGTCCCCATTTTCGCTGCACGATATGTCCTCCTCCTCCAGATGGTCTTAGGCTGGGTTGGCCTCACGGCACTCCATGCCATGATCGGCGGTTACAGTGCGATTCGGCACCTACCTCCAGAGTCCTGCACAGGTTTATTACGAACATTCGCCCAATAGCAGACGACAGGTATTGGGTGCCGTTACGCACCCGGACAACATAGAAATCTGCTCTACCTTCTACTGGGGAGGCAGCCGCAATAATCCTGCCGATAGAGGCACATCTCCCGGCTGAGTTGCACGCTGCGCTGAAAGCCGTTGCGCTGTTTGAAGTCCTCGATCAGGAACCGCAGACCACACTCACGCGCGACCTCTGCGCCGATGGCGTTGATGAGCTCCACGTCCTTGTGCGGGCTTATCGAGAGGGTGGTAGCGATCGTCTCCACGTCATGCTCCACCGCCCACTGTGCCGTGCGCATCAGGCGCATCCGGAAGCAGACGGCGCATCGCCTCCCGCCCTCGGGCTCATCAAGCAGCGCCCGGCACTCCTCCAGCCAGCGATCCGCATCGTACTCGAGGATCGCGAGCGGCACACCGGTGTCCGCGGCAACCGTCTGCATGCTCTCCAGCCGCCTCGCGTGCTCCTCGGACGGCTGGATGTTCGGGTTATGCCAGACGGCGGAGACCGACCACTCCGGGGAGAGGCGTTCGATCACGGCCGTCGCGCAGGGGCCGCAGCATACATGCAGAGCCACCGGCGGCAGGTCAAGATCGACCAGCACGTCCGCGCAAGGCGCCGTCTCTGTCACGACCTGGTCAGGCACGGCTGATCGCTCCCTCGCGGTCAATGCCTGCCACACGCTCTGTACCGTCATACGCGACCGCGCGCAGCCATGTGCTGCGCTGCTCGCCGGGCTCGAGCACAAGCTGCGTGCCGGCCTCGATCGCGTTGGCGAGGATCGCCGGGTAGCTGCTGAAGGGCTCCAGCGCCAGCGTGTAGTGCCGCCCGAAGCTCGGGCTGCCCCAGGAGCCGCCCAGCGGCATCCACAGCCAGATGTGCGGAAATGTCTTCACGTCGAAGGACATGCCGAAACCGAGACGCTTCGTCTGGCTCGTCACCGCATACCAACCATCTTCCATGTCGGTGAGATAGAGCATGTCATTCACACGCGCCTCGGGGCCGACGACGATGCTCGCGTCCACCTCATCGCCCCCGCGGCCGATGCCCACCGGCCACTCGAACCGCTGGTCCGGTGCGAAGCGGCAGTGCTCAACCACGTTCGGGTCAACCACCACGGTGCGCGCGCCGGTGTCTATGCGGCAATCCTGCTCGATGAACTGGCTGCCCAGCGCCGGATGATGCCCCCACATCAGGTCCATCTGCTCCTGCCCCTCGTTGGTGAGCGTCTCGTCAATCTCCAGCACACCGCTGCCTGAGCGCAGCGTGAAGGTCTTCTCCAGCAAGAACGGTGTGCGAACCGTGCGCACCCATGTCTTCGCCTGCACGATCTCGGGCTCGTCCTGCGTGATCCGGCAGTTCCACGGCTGCCCCCAGACCTCGCCATGGAGGCCCATCTCGGCGCCCTTGTAGGTGCAGACGCGGCCGCCGTTGGGCATGCACTCCTGCCAGCCGCCCTCGTAGTAGTCCGTGAATGGCCCGACGCTGGAGGCGATCATCTCCGTGAAGGTCGCCGGGTTACGCACCCCGCGCGGGCTGCGCCACATGAAGTCGGTGTCGCTGGGCTTGTGCAGGAACTCGTAAACGTCTGTGCCTTTGTCAAGCAGGATCGTGACGCGAATGACCTCGTTCTCGATCACCAGCAGCCGCAGGCCGCGGAAGGTAAACTCATCGCTGATGCGGCAGCCGAAGTTGCGCTCATGAGTGTAATGCCGGAACTGCATTGTCATCTTCACCTCATAACGACGACAGTGCGCGGGGTCTGCATATGAATTCCACGAAGATGCCCGCAAACCTCCCCCGGAGTGCAGGCCATTCGCCCCTTCAGAGCGAAATGCGCGGCACTACGGGAGAGGGAGTTGAGCAGACCATGCGCCGCCTGTTGACGACGCTACTGCCGCTGGTGCTCGCCGTCACCGCTGCCGCCGACCCGATCGTGATCGAGACGCCGATGCTGCGCCTCATAATCGGGGAAGACGCGACCGTCCAGTCGCTGACGATGGCCGGCTCTGATGTCGAACTAAGCCGCCCGGGGATGCCTGCAGCATACGCGCGTACCGATGCGGTCATCGGCGCCACTGCCGCGGCGGCTGATGGACAGCGCATTGTCTACAGCTTCGGCGACAGCGGCATCAGCGCCACGGTCTCGTGGGAGCAGATCAACGGCATGCCAGTCTTTACGCTTGAGGAGATTACCGGTGAGCCCGAGCAGCTTGACTTCGTTGCGCTGCCGCTGGCAGAGGGCGGCGAGCTTATCTGCTACAGCCATGCCCTGCGGCGGGACGACGGCCCCACCGTCGCCCTGATCGGCGCCACGCAGCAGTGCCTGATCCGCGCCGACAGCTCACCGCGCCTGATGGCCACCTGGGTGTCGGGCGCCTCGACACTGCCGCTTCGCGCAGCCATGATGACCGCCTCGCCGGATGACTTCCCGCAGGCGGTCATTGCAGCCGAGGAGATGTTCGGCATCCCGGTAGGCATGAAGGCCAAGCTCTCCGAGGCCGCACGAGGCAGCTACCTGATGATCTCCGGCGTGGCGCATGACACCATCGAGCAGGTGGTGGACTGGGGAGAGCGCGGCGGTTTCGGCTCAGTGCTGTTCATCCACGGGACCTGGGGGCACTTCGGGCGGAGGTATGCGGTGCCGGAGGACACCTTCCCCGGCGGCATCGAGCAGCTTCGCGCCGCGGTGGAGATGGTGCATGACGGGGGGATGCTCGCGGGCGCGCACATGTTCTCCTCCAAGCAGCCCAAGAGCACGGTGCTCAATGCGGGCGACGCCGATCCGCGCTTCTACGAGGACCTCCATCTGACACTCGCTGAGCCACTGGCGGCGGAGGGCGATCGCATCGTCACCACTGAACCGCCGGCGGAATGGCCTGTCACCACCGGTACGCGCGACATACGCATCGGCGGCGAGATGATGACCTACACCGCGCTTGCGCTGGAGGAGCCATTCGGCTTCAGCGGGCTGAATCGAGGCGTCTACGGCAGCACTGCACGCGCACATGAGGCGGGGGCAGAGGTCGCGCATGTGAAGACCGATGAGTCGCGCGGCATCTTCATCATAGACCAGACGACCGACCTGCTCGATGAGCACGCGGCCGACATCGCCGACACCTACAACGCCGCGGGCTTCGACTGGATCTACTACGATGGCGCCGAGGACGTGCACGACCCGCGCTGGCTCACCACCTCGAACGCGAAGATGGCGGTGATAGAGAAACTCGATCGCGAGCCGGCGCTTGTGCAGGCTGCGGCGTCCTCCCCGTTCTCGTGGCACATCAACACGCGCACCGGGCAGCGCGATTACTTCTGGATCTCCCCGAGCCACAAAGACGAGGTGGACGACGCGGTCGAGCGATCGTGGCCCCGTGCGCGCCGCGACATGATGATCGCGGACCTCGGCTGGTTCCCCTTCCGCCCGACCGGTGAGCATGTCCGGGCGGTGCAGGTGGATGACGTGGAGTACCTCTGCGCGCGGGCGCTTGCGACGGATTCGGCCTACTCGATCCTTACCAGCGTGGACAACATGCGGCGCGTGCCGAACCTCGACGCGCTGCTCCATCTGATGGCTCGCTACGAGCATCACAAGTTCGCGGGGACGTTCGACGAGGAACTGAAGGCGCGCATACGCGAGCCACACGCGGACTGGATGCTGATCGAGCGCAGCGGCGAGCAGCCACGCCTCGTTCCCGCGCGCGAGATGCCCTACGTGGGCGGCACCGGCCATGTAGTGCGTGCATTCACCGCCATCGCCGCGCATGAGGGGGTCCGCACACTCTCACTCGCGCCGGTGGCAGGGCCTGCCACCGTCGAGTTCTCGCTCGATCCGCGCAAGCTGACCTTCACCGACTATCAGGGCGAGCCGCTCGAGATGGAGGTGCTGCCGGGGGCGCGAGTGGTGGTGCCGCTGCGCTCGCGCGCTTTCATGCACGCCGACGGGATCAGTGAGGGCGAGATTCGCATGGCCCTGCGCCGCGCTCGCTGCACGCCGATCAAGCCCCAGATGATCTTCCTCGATGCCGGTGAACCTACGCGCATCGAGGGCTCATTCGCCACCTCCGCCGCTGCCGAAGTCAGCTTCGACGGTACACTGGGCGGCTCCCTCGTGCCCTCAGGGCCAATCAACACCGAGACCGGACTCAGTAGCTGGGCGGAATATGAGGTGGATATTCCCGAAGCCGGTCGCTGGATGCTGTGGCTCCGAGCGATGTATGCCGACACCAACGCCAACAGCTTCCAACTGGTGAACCCGGATCGGCCCGAGGAGCCGATCGTGCTCGGCAACCGCATCGGGCTCTACCACGAATGGCTCTGGGAGGGGCCGGTTGAGCTTGACCTCCCCGCGGGACGTCAAACGCTTCGCATCGCCGGGCGCGAGGGGCGCGCGCTGCAGAGCCCGGTGCTGGATGTAATCGCGCTGGTGCATGAGCAATACAGCTACCATCCAACCGACGGAGATGCCCGAGCGGCGTTCGCTAGGTAGATGGAACACCGGCCGCGCAGAAATGGTCTATCTGAGCGTGCTCACCCAGCTATTCATTGAATGGAGCCGATTGATGAACAACAGCCGACTGCTCGCATTGTTCTGCCTTCTCACCATCAGCCTCATCGCCACCGGTTGCGGAGGAGGAGGCGGGGATAGCCCCGAGAGTCGCAGCTACCTGCCGCTTGAGGTCGGAAACCGGTGGGACTACCGGATGACGCTGGCGCCGGATGTCGTCCCGGCGCAGGCCGCGCAGAATCAGATCTTTGACTATCATGAGACTGTCATCGGAACGGCCAACCTGCAGGGTGAGGAGTATTACATCATCCAGTCGGTGCGGGAGGCGACGCAGGAGTATCCTCAACTCGTCTACCAGCAAGCCCGGCGAGAGACGGAGGAGGCGATCTGGGCACGGGTGGGCGATCCGGCGTACGACCTCCCGGTGCTGATGCTGCCGCCGACGGCGGGCGAAACATGGCAGGATCCGGAGGCTCCTGAGTTCACGATCGCCACCGCCGCCGTGGGCGATCAGGTCACGGTCCCCGCAGGCACATACTCGTGCGTGCGCGTGGAGCAGAGCTGGGAGCGACCGATTGAGGGAAGCGATCCTGTTCGGATGCTCGTCAAGCAGTGGTTCGCGCGCGGGGTGGGCGTGGTGAAGGACGAAACTTACGAAGATGACGTGAAGACCTCGATGATCGAGCTACTGACGGCGACGATCAACTAGCGGCGCAAGGGGAAGCTGTTGTTGTCGTTGGAGAGGTCGCCCCCCGGCAGACGCTGCGCGTCTTACGACCTGGGCCGTTAGCCGTTGTAGTTCATGTGGTACGGGTGCCCTCACCCGTGCGTCGTGCCGCACGAAGCCGTTGCCTCGAACGACCCACGGGCGAGGGCGCCCGTGGCACATGAAAGGCGCAAGGCTGTCATAAGGCGTTGGCCGTTGTGGCCTCTGCGCCCTCGCAGGGGCGGCCCGAAGCGGCGCGGCCTTCGTCGTTCCCGTGGCACGGGTGCCCCACCCGTGCGTCGTTCATTGCACCTCTCCTGTGCATCCGCACACCGCATTGCGCGTGCCACGGACGAGATATTTGTCCCCTCCGCGATGCATATTACACCGCTTCGTGGTATCATCATAGTACAGGTCCGGCACGTACTGCGGGGAGGACGGCTGCGCGTTGCAGCCGACCTGCGGATTGTCGCAGGAGGTGGCGAGTATGCTGACGGTACGCTGGACGAACCTTGGACCGCCGACGAAGCCCGGAGTCGTCTACGTCCGCTCAGTCGGCAGTGTCCGCGTCACGGAGGAGGACATCGAGCGGTACGGGGATGACCTCGTGGAGGGTGACCTTGAGCTGACGGTGGATCGCGTGCGTGATGACCCGGAGGCCTCGCACGTCATCACCGGGCGAGCACCCCAGGAGGCATGGCCGGCGAAGGGTCCTGCCGAACGTGCCGCCGAGCATGCAGTAGCCCATGCCGCCGGCCCGTCGCGCCGTGGCAGCGGGAAGCGTAGCTGGCTCGACGCTCTGCTCGGGCGCTGAAGGTTGCCGCCGCGAAGCCTCTGCCTCACCTGCGACAGCCGCCCGGCTGCCGGATAGGGATGAACGTGTTCGTCTTCGCTGCAAGCCCCGGAAGGATTCCCCCATCGCCGTCTGGAAGAGTGCCGCACGGACGCCAGCAGTCCCCGGAAGCCGCGAGGCTCGGGGAGTAGCCGACGGAGGTGTGGCTCACCATGTCAGCGGAGAAGATCGGATGCGCCATCTTCGGAGCCGGTTGGGTCGCGGACGAGCATGTCAACGCCTACTGCGCCGATCCGCGCGCGGAGGTCGTGGCGGTGGGGAGCAGACGCGAGTCCAGTGCCCGCCGCGCGGTGGAGAAGGCGTGCCTCGACAACGCCGCCGTCTACACGGACCTCGATGAGCTTCTCGCCGACCCTCGCGTGCAGGCGATCTCCATCACCGGCCCCAACCACGTCCATGTCGAGCACGGCATCAAGTGCTGCGAGGCGGGCAAGCACTTCATCATGGAGAAGCCCATCGCGCTCGATGTCCCGAGCCTGCATGCGCTGCGCGATGCGGTTCGCGAATCGGGAGTGCGCACCGTCGTCAGCTTCTGCCTGCGCTGGAATCCCTCGCTGATGAACACCGCCAACCTTGTGCTCGAGGGTGCGATCGGCAAGGTCTTCTACGCCGAGGCCGACTACTGGCACGGCGTCAGCGACTGGTATAGCGGCTGGGAGTGGGCGAAGACCATCGAGCAGGGCGGCTCAAGCTTCCTCTTCGGCGGCTGCCACGCGGTGGACGCCATCCGCTGGCTCACCGGCTCGGACATCGTCCAGGTCTCCGGCGCCTACGGGGGCGGCTGGGATGACCGCTACGAGTATCCGGCCACCGTCGTCGGCACCGTGAAGTTCGCCAATGGCGCGGTCGGCAAGCTCTCCTCGTCGGTGGACTGCGTCATGCCTTACCAGTTCAACATAGACCTCATGGGCGACGGTGGCGCGATCCGCGACAACCGCGTCTACTCGAAGTCCCTCTTCCCGGAGCAATCCGGCTGGGCGGAGATCCCGGCTATCCTTCCCGACAGCGGCGACGTCTCCCACCATCCCTTCGAGGGCGAGATCGCGCACTTCCTTGACTGCATCGAGTCGGGCGAGGAGAGCTACGTGAACATCGCGGATGCGGTCAACACGCACGAGGTGTGCCTCGCGATGGACCGCTCGGTGGCAGAGGGCGGCATCACGATCGACCTGCCGCTGGACGGGAAGGGCTGATGGATGCGATGAGCGCGGCGAACGAGGGCGGACTTGCGGCCCGGGTACACAGGTTGCGCGCCGACCAACCGGCGCTGCTGGCGGCTGCCGCGGCCACACGCGCGGGGTTGCTGCTCGCCGCCGATGCGCCTGAGGGCGCAGATACGGAGACGCTGGCGGCGCTAGGCGCGGATCTGCTGGTCGAGGCCGATGCGGCCGCACGCGCGCTGACCGGCGGCGAGCCACGGGAGGCGACGGTGCGCGGGCCGGGTGGGCATGTGATAGCACTGGCAGCGGGCGAGAGCGCGGTGCTGGTGGCGCTGACGGATGCGCTGACGCCAAGCTCAAGCGTCCTGCCCGACCTCCGCGACGCAGCCCAGGAGATCGCGGAGAGGCTGTAGCCACAGAGGACGCCGACCCGCAGGTAGAGCGGGCGTCCTCCTTGTATTCCAGATCACGAACTGGTCAACGGGGGGCGCCGCGAACGTCACTCCCGCCCGAACTTGCAGCCTAAGTTCCCTGTAGAGCGGGCGCCCCCGCCCGCTCGGACAACGCAACGCGACCGTGCCCCGGACCGTTGCGAGAGCACATTGCGGTAGAGCGGGCGCCCCCGCCCGCTCGCGTTGCGCGAAACGGTGGCGCGTCGAACCGTCGCGAGAGTGTCTTTCACGGCATAACGACTGCCGCATCCTCCCCGGTGGTCCCACGAACCGCCTGACGAGTTCAGTGAGCGGGCGTGGGCGCCCGCTCTACGGGTACTTGCCTACCCACATCTCGCGAACAAAATTTCGCGGCGCCCGCGCGGTGGAGGGGCCGCACGAGGGCAGATTGCGAAGCAATGTGCACGAGGTCGGCCCTCTGCGGTCGTTCAGGGGCCGACCTCGCCACGATACAAGGCAATCGCGGCTCGTGCGGCCCCTCCTATAGCTCGTGTTTGCAGCCGCTACTCCCCTACCTCCACCCGGTAGCACGCGCTCTGCAGCGCCTCCAGTGTGTCATTGAGCGCGCCACCGGTCATGCGCAGCGTCCTCTCCGCCAACACGTCCGTCACCGCGCAATCCGCGATGCTGGCGAAGCTAAGCGTTACCTGCTGCGCCTCGCGCGTCGGGTTCACCGCCAGCACGTAGGTCGCCTCGCCATTGCGCAGCGGATATCGGCTGACGATCACCGCTTCGTTCTCGCTCGTCGGCGGCGCAAGCTCCGCATACGGCGCCGTCCAGACTACCTCGTGTGCGCGAAGCTCCTGCATTATGCCTTTCATCCCCGCCCAGAACTCCGGGAACTCGTGCGCAATGTTCACTCCGTATCCCACCGCGGTTGAAGTAGGTGTCGTCGAAGGAGTAGTAGAGCAATCCTCGAGCACCCTCCGCCAGCGCCATGTAGCTCATGCAGCGAAGCTCGTCCGTACTCGGCAGGCGCGGCAGCATGTCTCGCCCCGCCGTCGCCGCCTCGGTCGAGCGCGTTGTGTAGCACTGCAGCGCGATCCAGACCGGCTTGCAGTTCGCGACCGCATCCACCGCCGCGCGCGTCCATGCCGCGACGGGCATGATGTTCGTGTCCTCCTCGCGGCGGATCGGATAGCTGTCGGTGGCGAAGATGTCGCAGGCGGGAGCGTAGCGCAGGAACTCCGCCGGCTTGTTGTGCAGCAGGAAGCTCGGGTGCGTCGGGTCCCAGGCCGCCCACTGCTCCTGCCGCGCCAGCATGTGCTCGGGCTGAGCTTCCGGGCCATGCGGCTCATCGGCGACGTACCAGAACGCGACCGCCGGGCTACCGCGATAGTGAGTTAGTGTCGCCTCGCCGAGCACCGGGTCATGCAGGGCGCCGCCTGCGCCAACACCGAGCATCCCGTGCTCCCACGCCGCGTTGATGAAGCCCACACCCTCGCCCTCGCGCTCATAGCCGGGCCAGAGCGAGGTGGTGGGTGACTTGGCCATCGTGAACCCCGCGTCGGCGACTTCGGCAAGGTCGGGCGGGCGCACGTGGTAGATCATCAGCGGGAAGAGCCGCTCCCCCTGGTGCCAGTAGACGTTGTCGGCGTCAAGCTCAACGATGGAGCGATCGGGAGGAGTGTGCATGAAGTCGCGCGCGATGACGACCTCCTCGCGCCCACCGGCATACCGGGCGGTGACGGTCGCGGAGTATGTGCCCTCCTCCAGGCGCATCGGCATAAGGCCCTCGTTCGCGGTGACAGCCGCGGCGGAGACCTCTCCCGCCGCGACCTCGACGCCGGCCTCATCTTTCACGCTGACGCGGTAGCTCACCGGCGCGTCTTGAGCGCCGTCGGGAACGTGGTGCGTCAGCAGCAGTTCATTGCGATAGCGAAGCACGTGCAGATAGGCGTGCGTGCTCCAGTGATGCCCGAACATGCGCGGCACACTCGACAGCCGAACCTCGTCAATAGCGCCGACCAGTTTCTCATCGCCGCCGTTGTAGCTACGGGCGTAGAAAACACGCGCGGGATCTCTGTTGAGTGTCATGTCACCCGGCGGCAGGTCGAACTCGACGTCAAGCTCGCCATCGACAAAGGTCCCAAGCTTGCCCGCGGGGCCATCGTAGACCAGCGCGACGTGCGTCCACTCGCCGACCTCGATCCGCCTCTCGCCAACGAGGTGGTGCTTCTGATCGCCATGCATCAGGGCAACGTAGAGCACCCCCGGCGGGCGGATGACGATGCCGAGCGAACTGAGCTTGCCGGCGACATCGGCCGCCCAGAACGGCGGCGTGCCGGTGGGCATGGCATCGAGCCTCACCCACGCCTCCAGCGTGAACTGGTTAGTGATACCCGGCAGATCCGTCGGCACCGCCACGTTTCCATTGCCCTCGCCCCACTGCAAGGCGCTGCCGAAGCGGCCTTCGGTCCACTCGGCTCCGGTGATGGTGCCATCGAGGCCATTGGCTGAGGCGTCGGTGGCAGCTTCGCCCTCGCCTTCGTCGAAACGCCACAGCAGCACGGTGTGCTCATCGGCCTCGGGAGCCTCGGTTGGCGGTGCGGCCACAACCGGCACGGCGAGCATCGCGACAAGCAGACAGATCAGCAGGCGCTCCATCTCAAGCCCTCCACTGCGCGTCGGCGTTACATACCAAGCTCCGCACGGTCATCGAGTACTGCATCGATCAGTCCCCCGCGCTCGTACACCGACTGCTCGCGCTCATCCTCGAACTTCTCCGGCGTGGCGCCGTAGAAGGGGTGCTCGCGGTCAAGCAGGGCGAGTAGCCTGTAGACGGCCTCGCTCGCGAGTTCCGGACGAGCATACTCCACGATCAAGTCGCCACCATCAGAGCCAACGCTGAAGCCATCCCGCCCGGCCATGCGAAGCACCACGCGGGGCCCCTCTGCTTCGCCGCGCACGATCGGGATCATCGGCCCCTCGATAGTCGGCTTGCCATCCCGATCCGGCTGCGATCCGATGAAGCGGAAGTACTCCTGCACGCGGAAGGCCGCGTACTGCTCATCCCCAGTAGCTCCCTCGGGCAGCACGATAGTGCAGGCGGGCTGCCCATCCTCACCAATGAACGGGAAGCTCAGAATCTCCTCCGCAGGTGAGGCAAAGCTGGTGCTGGCGAAGGCGATGTCCACGATTCCCGTGCCGGGGACTGCGATCGGCGCGGCGGGCCCGACTGGCTCCCAGCCGCTCCAGGCAAGGGGCGCAATCTCAAAGGGCCGAGCCGAGTCGGTCACCTCAATGCGCAGTACGCGCTGGTGGATGTCGCCCAGCAGGCTCACCGTAGCGGTGAACTCGGCATCGGCGCTGACCATCGCCACCGGCTGGAACACCTTTTGCCACGCAGGCGGCACTGTGGCGTCCAACACCGTGCGCGAGCCGCTGACGCGCTGCGCCAACGCCACCCCCGTCTCGTCCATCATCAGCCAGCCGCCATTGCCGATATACTCGCCGAAGACCTCGATCTCCCCGCTGATCGGCTCGTCCTTCGGGTTGCAGGCAACCAGTCGAACCTCGCCGGCATTGCCATCACCGTAGCGCGAGAGCCACAGCCGATCGTCGCCCTTCATCGCCGGAACGGGCTGCCAGCCAGCGCCGACGATCTCCGCAATCTCCGGAAGATCCTCCATCGTGCTCATGACGCCGCTCGCCTGGCGGTACATCGGCACGCCGCCAAGCTGCAGGCTGCGCAGGCGCATGAAGCGCGACATGGCCGCGACATCGTGCCGAAGCTGCTCCGGCGGCGCATCCTGCCAGTCCATCAGTTGCCAGACATCGAACTGATCCCACCAGTTGAGCACCTTCTCGCCCGCGTTAAGGCGGTCGATCCAGTCAAGCTCCCGGCGCAGCGGCGAGTGCTCGATGAGGATCGAATCCGCGCGCGAGAGGATCATCCAATCGCCGCCATTGGGCACGGCAGCAGCGCGGTAGCCATCCGGGGCCTCCATCTCGTGGATCGCGTCCATCAGTTGCGCCATTCCCACGTTCACGCGGCAGTAGACGCCGTCCTCGTCCCATGCGCGTCCGGGGCTGGCCTGTGCCGCGGCTCCACGAGCACGACCATCAGAGCCTGCGGAGTCCAGCCCGAAGCCATGATACTTCCCGCCCGCGAGCACCTCGCGCAGATGCTCCTGCGTCCACGTGAGGTAGTCCGGATCGGCCGGGAAGGTCAGGTGCGCCATCGTCACGTTTTCCCACTGCAACCGCGGGGCCAGTGGATCATGCACCAGCGCATCCGGCCACCGCTCCGCAGCGAGGTCCTCATCTGTCCACGCGGGCCAGATGTAGTACATCCCGGCGAAGTCGCAAAGCTCCATGTGCTCGGCCTTCGCAGCCCAGTTGGCGTTCCAGCGCTCGAGGTTGCCGAAGCTGTCGCGCCACAGTTCAGGGCGGTTCGCCCAGTTGCCCGGCAGCCGCCACGACTTCATGCACCAGTCCCAGGTGCCGCCTACACGCCGCACAAGCTCCGGCGAACCCTCGTGCCAGCCGACGTAGTCGCACCCCGCGCCGGTCGCGCGCGGATCAACGGGATTCGCACCGATTGCGAAACTCTGCGGAAAGAGGTCGTGGTAGCGCTCGAAAGCATCGAGGTAGCCGAATGTGGTCGGGTGACTGAAGATCACCAGCGGAAGCGTGTACGTCTCGCCCGGGTCGATCACTATCCGGCAGGCGAACCAGAAGCGCCCGTCCGTGGCCGCGCCCTCATACCATGACATCAGCGCATCGGCCTCAAGTCCCCACGCCACACCCGCGCTCTCGCCGGACAGCGACACCAGCGGCGTGGACATGTCCGCCGGCATTGGGGGTACTTCGGCGGGCGCAGGTGAGTAGTCGTCATGACCGTTCCAGAAGCCGAAGGGCCCGCCGCCGCCCGGCACTGTCACCGCCCGCACCTCCAGCCAGCGCTGCGTATCGCCAGCGTTGGTGAAGATCAGCGGCCAGCGGATCATCTCGCCATCCGCAACAGGCGCCTGCGACACGCGCATGCCATCACGCAGATCGCCGGAGGCGGCATCAAGCGCCTCGCCTGAGCGCCCGTCGATGATCTCGAACTCCAGCGCCATCGACTGCTCCCCGACGACCACCAGTCGCGCGCCGGGAGCGTCCGTGTAGTCCGCACTCAGGGCACCGGTGGTGCATTGTGCGGCGAATGTCGTCGCCGAAAGGCTCAGCGAAAGAACCGTCAAAAGCACTCGCGTCATCATCACTCCCACCCCCCGAACTCATCCGGCGTCAGCGCTCTGCCCCAGATACGCACCTCGTCAATCAGCGCCTCAGCATACCCGAGGCCCCAGTTGCCCGCGCCGATGTTGAAGAAGTGCCCCAGCGTCGGGAGACCCCGGCCGGGCTGTGAGCGCCCCATCTCCTCACCATCGATGTACACGACTCGCTCGCCCCCATCCCAGGCGTAGGCCACGTGATGCCATTCGCCCGGCTGCCAAGTCACGGGTATCTGCATGTGATTCGAGTAGTCGCTGTCGGCCATATCCTGCTCGAAGATGCGCAGGTTGCCGCCGCGGGTGTCTATGCGGAAGACTTTCGGCGCGAGGTGCCGGTCACGCTCGACCCACCAGTGAATGTAGATGCGCCGCTCTTCCGGGTCGTCAAACAGCCCTTCGCCCGGCTGCACCCAAAGCTCGATGGTGCCCGCTTCGCGGTCTATGTTGCCGGCAGTGAGATACCACGGCGCGAGGAATGGCTCGATGCCGTGAAAACCGCCTTTCGCAATCAGCGCTTCACCGATGCGCCCGCCACCATCGCGCGTGAGGCTCACCTGGGCCTCGGTGGTGTCAGGGCCCGCGGTGTACTCCGGATGGTGGCTTTCGTCGAATGAGGCGTAGAACAGCAGCCCCTCCGGCTGCGCGCCAGCGAAGGCCGTGCAGCAGCAGAGGATAGTGACGAGCAATACCAGCATCTCCGAATTCCTCCAGCTATGCAGATCGATACAATGCCCCCGCCTCGACTATTCGCCCCACGCTGCCGTCTGGCCTCCGATGATAGGGGGAAGGTCATGGCCGAGAGCCGGCGAAGTTTGTCCTGCGTATCTAACCGTCGCAAGCACGGGGAGATCATGATGCACCGGCCTAACCTGCTGTTCTTGTATACAGATGAGCAGGCCGCACGGACGATGGCGGCCTACGGCAACGATCAGATCGAGATGCCGAATCTGAACCGCCTGGCACAGCAGAGCCTGGTCTTCCAGCAGGCGTATGTGACCCAGCCCGTATGCACTCCCTCACGCTCTTCGATCCTCACCGGCCTGTACCCGCACTCCAATGGCTGCGACAAGAACAACGTGCCGCTTGCAGATGACGTGAAGTGCCTGCCAGAACTCTCGGACTTCTCCGACTACCGCACCGCGCACATGGGCAAGTGGCACCTCGGGGACGAGATCTTCTCGCAACATGGCTTCAACGAATGGATCAGCACCGAGGACAGCTACCGGGGCTACTACAACCCGTGGCGCGACCGTGACCGGCACTGCGACTACTGGCACTGGCTGACCGAGGAGCATGGCATTGAGCCCCCGCAGACGCCCGACGGCTTCAATGACTTCGGCCGAGGAGTCTCCGCCCGCCTTCCCGAGGAATTGTCAAAGCCTGCATTCCTCGCCGAGCGCGCCGGCGGCTTTCTTGACGAAGTAGGCGACGATCCGTTCGTTCTCTTCGTCAACTTCCTCGAGCCGCACATGCCCTTCTTCGGCCCGCGCGACGGTCAGTACGATCCCGACGAGGTGCCGCTGCCGGAAAACTTCGATGCGGTGCCGGGGCCCAATGCCCCGCTCAAGCACCGGCTGCTCTATGAGCACTTCCGCAACGCGGGCATCAGCGGCCTGCCGCTGCGCACCGAGGGTGACTGGAAGCGGCTGATCGCCAACTACTGGGGCCTGTGCAGCCAGGTGGACACCGCCGTCGGCCGCGTTCTCGACGCGCTGGACCGTAACGGGCAGGCGGACGACACTATCGTGGTCTTCACCAGCGACCATGGTGACATGATGGGCAGCCATCAGCTTGTCGCCAAGACGGTCATGTTCGAAGAGTCGACTCGGGTGCCGCTGACGATGCGAGTGCCGTGGGTTGAGAGCGGCGCCCGCACGATCGAGCAACCGGTGAGCCAGGTGGACCTCGTCCCGACGCTCCTTGATCTGATGGGACACCCGAGCCCTTCGCATCTACAGGGACAGAGCTGGCGCCCGGCGCTGCGGCGGGGGGAGGACCTGCCCGACCGCGACGTAGTCATTGAGTGGAACGGGCCCGACAACGGAATGATCCGCCAGGGCCGGGATATGCCCGCTCACATAGACCGCATCACGAACTACAAAGAGGCGTGGGAGGCCGTCAACGACCGCATCAGGACGATCGTGACGCCGACGGGCTGGAAGTTCAACTGCAGCCCGATGGGCGAACATGAGCTGTACAACCTGCGAGAGGACCCGGGCGAGACGCGCAACCTGATTGATGACGCGGCGGTGTCGGAGCTTGTTGCCGACCTCTACGAGCGCCTGCTGGAATGGCAGCGACTGACTGATGATGACGCTCATCTGGGCGCTGATCCGCGCAGCCGATAGGATACGCCTGTTGCCACACAAAGCCTCACCTGTACCACGTCCGCGGCTCGCACTTGACATGGAGGTTATCTGCGCGGTAAACTGATACTCCAACGGGCGGGTAGCTCAGCTGGGAGAGCGCCTCCCTCGCACGGAGGAGGCCGGGGGTTCGAATCCCCTCCCGTCCACCAAGTCTTTTGCCCGAGACGCCGGCAGCTATCCGCTTCCGGCGTCTTTGCATGTACAGAGGGTTTCCGGCCCCACCGGCGAAGCATCCCCCCACACTACCGATTGTCGTGTGAGGTGCCGATGATGACTATCCGCATTGTTCTTCTTTGTGCAGCCATCGCGATACTGCCCGCAACGGCCCTCGCGCAGCCTGACACGCTGGACTTCAACTTTCCCCCACCTCCCGAGGAGGGCCCGGCCGACTACTTCACCATCACGCAAGACGGTGAAGCGCGCGCGGCCATTGTCTATCCCGCGGAGTATCAGCCGGAGGAGATCCGCGCCGCGCGGTCGCTACAGCAATACGTGGAGTTGGCGACCGGCGCGACGCTGCCTCTGCTGGCAGAGGACGCCGCGGTCCCGGAGGGACTGGCGCGCATCTGCGTCGGCAACACGACCACTGCGCCGGACACATCAGTGGCGCTACCGAATGTCGCCTACGGCGAGCACACGTTCCCGAACATCAATGGCTACCTCGTGCAGACCATCTCGCCCGACACCCTCATCATCCGCGGCAACACCCCGCAGGCGACCATGCTCGGCGCAGTCGGCTTCATGCGGCGATACATGGGCGTGCGCCGCTACTGGCCCGGCGATCCGGGCGGCGTGGGCGATGTCGTCCCGCAGGCGCCGACGCTCACGGTGCCCGAGGTCGTGTGGCAGGACTGGCCCTACTTCATCAGTCGCATCATGAGCGGTCTCGACAACCGCGGGCCGCAGACGGATGCGAGCCGCTGGAGCAAGTTCCAGGACTTCTGGCGCATGAACTACACCATCCCCTCCAACGAGAGCTACTACAAGCTGCTCGATGCGGCGAACCGCCTCGATGAAACCGATCTCTTCCCGCTGATCGGCGGAAAACGCTTCATTCCCAGCCTCGATGAGCGCGGACGGGTGGCGCATGGCTGGCAGCCCTGTGTCTCCAACCCGCGCGTCGCCGAGATCATGGCCCAGTCTGTGATCGATGCGTTCGAGGCTGACCCTACGCGCATCGCCATGAACGTGGCGGTGAATGATGGCCTCGGCGACTGCACCTGCGACGCCTGCCGCGCGATGGACGCGCCCGGCGCCGACATCATCAACCGCATCGGCCTATGCGATCGCTACGTGAAGCTCAACAACAAGGTCGCGGAGATGGTGGCGGAGCGCTTCCCGGACCGCATCCTCGCGTTCCTCGCCTACGGCTCCATGAGGGAGACGCCGCAGACGGTCTCGCTGCACCCGATGCAACTGCCGGTGCTGTGCGTCTGGGGCAATGCGTTCGAGATGTGGGACAAGTGGATGGCGACCGGCGCCGAGCAGATGGGGATCTACCTCTACCACGACGACGCGTGGTTCATCATGCCGAAGCTGGATGTCCACCAGTCGGCGAAGAGGCTGCGCTACATCGTCGATTCGGGGCGCGCGCGGCACTTCTACCAGGAGTTCTACGGCATCTACCCGCTCGATGGCATGGTCGGGTACGTAGAGAACGAACTGCTCTGGGACCCGCGGATTGACGAGGATGACCTGCTCGATGAGCACTACCGCCTCTTCTTCCGGGCCGCCGAGGAGCCGATGCGCCGCTTCTATGACGCCCTGGAGTCGGGTTACGAGGCATGGCTGGCGGAGTACGGCTTCCCGCACCCGCACGGCATGGACGCGTCGTCCATCATAGACGGCAAGAACGTCCATCAGTTCCGGGTGCTGCCGCCGGAGAGCATGGCGGCCGCCGATGAGGCGCTTGCGCACGCACTGCAGGCGGCTGAGGGCGACGCGCTGGTGACGGAGCGCGTGCAGCTTGTGCAGCAGATCTACGACTTCGCGGCCCTCGGCGCGCGGATGTACTGGCCGATGACGCGCCTGCAGGAGGCACAGCCGGCGTCCGTCGGCGATTGCGAGGCCATCGTTGAGGATGCCCGCGCTGCGCTGGAGAACGGCCTGGCGCTGTCCGACTACAAGTACGCGGTCATGGAGCACCCGCCGATATCCGAATACACCGCCCGCTCGGCGAGCGCCACGGTATATCATGATCTGCAACCCGGTGCGGTGCCCTCGATCGTCCCCAGCGCCATCGGCGGCGCATTCGGGGCGGCGGGCAACTACCTTCGCGAGGAGCTTGGCGCTGAAGCAGCCGTGGCGTGGTGGCGTGAGAGACAGGCCGCCGATCAGCCGCAGTTGCTCCGCGACCTGATGACCGTCGGCATCTTCCACGCGAGTGGCGCCGAGCTTGTGAACCTCGTCGAGGACGCGAGCTTCGAGGAGCGGGGGGCGCGTGCTGGCGAGGCCGGAGCGAACGGTGGCGAGGAGGGCCATGAACTTCTGCAGGGCGTGACGTTCTGGAAGAGCGCGGGCACAGCCGCAGAGCCCGCCCTGACCGATCAGGAGGCGCATAGCGGCAGTTACTCCTTCACCATGAAGAACACGCAGCGCGCGGGCGTGAGCCATGCCGTCGCCGCCTCGGGTGGCGATCTGCTGCTGGCGTCGCTTTGGGTGAAGCACAATGGTGCTGCGGCAACCTATCAGGTGGACGTGCTGCCGCGCGGCGAGGCGATGCTCTCCCGCACCTCCGTCGCGGTGCCGGAGGAGCCGAACGTGTGGCATGAGGTGAAGCTGGTCTTCGTAGCGCCTCCGGGGACCACGAGGGTAGGCCTTTACCTCTTCACGCACAATCAAACACCGGACGCGCAGGTCTTCGTGGATGACTTCTTCATCGGGCGCTACACGGCGGAGTAGGAGGTCCGGCCTCGCGGTAGAGGTCCGTCACACGTGCAGGTGCCGCGCGAGCGAGGTCAGGCAGACAACGAGGAAGATCGCGCCCTCTTCTGCGAGAAGCTCCGGTTGAACCTGGCGCAGGTAGGCGATGATCGCTCCCGCGGCCGCACGCGAGATGATCGGCATCCGCTCATCCACCGCGACTGCGGTCGCAAGCTTGCGCGCATGTTCGGCGGCGGCAGCGGTATCATCGCACTCAAGCGCCACACGAAACAGCCGCGCAAGCTCCGCCAGTGGCTCCTTCGCGTACTCCGGCACGGGAGCGCGCCGAAGCAGCCGCACGATGCGCGCGGTCATGCTGCTGAACATACCTGCCCGCGACAGCGGATCGGCGATCAGCAGGCGGTAGAAGTGCTGCGGCTCGCCGAGGACGCGGCAGACGGCGTTGATGATCTGCATCCGCAATACCGGCGAGCGGAAGCTTGGCAGGTGTTCCATCGCCACTGGTATGATCCGTCGGTCGCCCAGACGACTCGCGCCATCCACGACTGCCGCGAATGTCGTCTTCTCGAACGGCCCGGACAGCCGATCGTGCAGGGCCCTTGCAGCCTCTTCGCCGCCAATCTCACCCAGCGCCAGTGCCGCAGAGGTCCGCAGACGCGGGTCCGGATCGTTCAGCGCGGCCACCAGCGGGCCCACTGAACCCGGTGAGCCAATCCTCCCCAGCGCCTCGGCCGCTTCGGGCCGGATATCCGACTCATCGTCGTGGAGCTCATCAACGAGCGTCTCAACGGCCTCTTCACGCCCCATCTCTCCGAGGCCGCGCGCGGCTTCACTGCGCACCTGCGGGCTGACGTCATCAAGCGCCGTCACCAGCTTCTCCAGCGCCAGCGGCGTGTGCGAGCGACCGAGACCACGTGCTGCCCCCGCCCGGCGGTCCTCGCTGAAGGCCGACTGGTAGAGCGCGTAGTTGTAGGCGTAGCCAATGAGGTTGCCGCGCAACTGTCCGAGCAGGTAGCCCGGTGAGGCCGCCCCCGCATCCACCAACCGCCACGAGAGCACAACAGGAATCAGGCAGAGCACGGCCGAGATCGCGAAGATGACCTGAAGCGGGTTGAGCTGCAGCGCCACTAGTGTGAGTCCGGCCTCGGGGATCTGCTGGCGGATCAGGCCACCGAGGAAGGGCCCGCCCGCCGCTCCAACAGCCACGAAGAACATCCAGTTGGCGAAGTACGAGCTGTTCTCCTTACCCGCGGGCACGAGACGGTAGAGCAGTCCCGAGTTAGCTATCTCCACCCCGGCCCAGCAGACACCTGCGAGCACGCGATTGAGCGGTATCAGCCATCCCTGGTTCTCGGGAGTGACGAAGACCCACATCGCCAGTGCCGCCACGTAGGGGGCTATCGAGAGCTGGCTTACGGGCCGCGAGCCATACCGCTGAACGAGGACCCCCCACATGCGATACGAGACCATCATGCAAAGCAGCGTGATGTTGGTGTTGATCGCGACCTGCACGTAGGAGAGCCCGAGCACCTGGAGCATATAGACCGAGTAGAAAGCCCCGGACATCATCCCCGTGCCGAGCCATGTACACATGAAGATGACGAGAGCGCGATAGGCCGGATCGCGCAGAGGCCCCGCCAGCGCCCCCGCAAGCCCCTGCGACTCCTCAAGCTCCACGCGCGGATATGGCGTCAGCGCCATCATCACGTAACCGACAATCCCCGCAACCCAACCCACGCCGAAGACAACGAGGAAGCCCGGAAGGCCGGGGTTCCAGTCCAGCCAGCGGCTTGCGGCGAAGAGGTAGATGATGCTCGTGATGGAGATGTACATCATCCGCCGGCCGATGTAGTTGCCCCGCACCTCCGGCGGCAGCACATTCGAGAGCCACGAGTTGAAGATCGGGTTGACGGTGTTGCCGAGGATGTAGGCGAGCGATAGCAGGCCGGCCATCGCATAAAAGCGCGTGCCCTCCGGTAGCAGCGCGGTTGACACCACGAGACTTCCGGCGGTGACCTCCACGAGCCCGAGGGCCACGCACATGCGTCGCTTTCGGGGCACCGCACGCGTGAGGTGCGAAGCGACGAGCTGCCAGAGGCCGAAGAGGCCTACGAAACTCGCCAGAAAGCCAATCTGCGCCTGACTAAGCCCGACCTTGAGGGCGAAACCCGACAGCACAGGACCCGATACCACGGCATTGGGCCCGTACACCGCCCAGAACACGCCCATGAGGATGAAATGGCGGAGGGCGTGTGCGGTTTGCTGCTGGCTGAGTGTGCTGGTGCTTTGAGTTGATTCGGCCACGAGAGCGCCCCGCCCGGGGTCAGTTCAGTGTATGCGTCATGTGGCGGGGATATTACCGTAAGGCAGCAACGAAAGCAACGAAAGAAAAGGAAGCAACGACAGCGAAGGCAACGGCTGCCGGCAGCGACGATGAGGACAGTAGCATCAGGCCAACCGTGCGGCGAAGATGACCCACAGCAGCCACGGGAGGTAGAGCGAGGTGCTGAGGATCAGCGCAATGCGCGGCTGGGCGCGGAAGTGGTCGGCGAACTGCTGCTCCAGCCACTTCCCGGAGTTCAGCAACTTCTCCCCCGTCGCGAGCCATTGCACGATGGTGAACGGCAGCAGCAGAAAGACGAGGCCCCACTCCCAGAAGAGCAGGTAGACGAGAGGCAGGCCCGCGGCGGCCTGGATGAAGTCGAGGGTGAGATTCTCGCGATGCATTCCACCCATCATCCCGGCGACGATGATCGCCCACGGCACGGCCATCAGCAGCGCCGCTCGGGAGGTCTCACGATAGTGCCCGAGCTTGCGCATCGGCCACACCAGTAGCACCAGGCAGAGCAGATACCATCCGCCAAGCAGGGCGCCGGACGTCATGCTCCACCTCCGCGACTGGAGCCGATTACTGTGCCAGCCGGGCGGCCCACATGGACCCGTGCAGGAGCGTCATCCGCTCCCGTCACTGCCCGGACCGCCCATTCCCTCGCCGCCCGGCATACACGTAGCCCTGTCCCTTCGCGGGCGTCGGGGGCAGTGGCTTGCCCTCGAGTCCGCGCCGGTAGATCCCCGTGTGCTCTCCATCGCGCGCGATCACCTCATACTGGCCCGCGCGCGGGGCCGCCTGTCCGGCTCGCAACCTGTCCTCCACGATACAGCGCCTCCCGCTATCAAATACACCCCGCTCCGTTGACCGGTGCCCCGCGTGTCTTGTCTGTAGCGCGAAGAGGCTGCGATTCTTCCGCTTTATCGTGCATCGCGGCGGCTACAGCCACCGCGGGTATACCTCGGGCTCCCCCTCCAACTGCAGCTTCACGACCGTGCTTAGCTGATTGTGATAGGCCATCGCCGGCAGACCGCGGATGAAGAGGCGATCCTCGCGCTGCTCGAAGTCGAGCGCCTCGCCGGTGGCGAGAAGCGTCGCTGACAGCACCCTGTTCTTCACCATCCCCACGATCAACTCCTGCCCGACCGGCTTCGTGATCTGCAGGTAGGCCGCGCTGCCCTTCACGGTGGTGAAGCCAAAACACCCCCACTCGAACGGGCTGCGGCGCGTGCCGTAGATCGACTCGCCATGCAGGTCCATCCAGTCGCCGATCTCGCGGAGGCGCTGGATCGATTCGGCCGGCAATGCTCCGTCGCCCATCGGGCCGACGTTGAGCAGCAGATTGCCGCCGAGTGAGTTCACCCGCGCGAGAGTGGCGATCAACTCACCGGTGGACTTCCACTGGCTGTCGCCGGCATGCCAGCCCCACGAGCCGTTCATCGTCATGCAGGTCTCCCACGCCCGATCGGGCGAGGAGGCTCGGATGTGCTGCTCGGGCGTGTCGTGGTCCTCCGGCACGCGCGAACGATCGTTGATAATAATGCCCGGCTGAAGCTCGCGCACCATCGCGTTCATCTCGTCGGCGTGCCAGCCCTCGCCGTCATGCGCCCCGCCACCGTCGTACCAGAGGATCGCGACTTTGCCGTAGTTGCTGCAGAGTTCGCGCACGAGGCCCTGCGTGTATTCGATGAAGCGCGCCTGCCCGGCGTCATCGCCGCGATGGGCCGCGCCGTAGTCGGGGTGGTGCCAGTCCTTGAGCGAGTAGTAGAAGCCCAGCGGCATGTCGGCTTCATGGCAGGCTTCGGCAAGCTCGGCCATGAGGTCGCGGCCGATGGTCGCCACGGAGTTGTAGTCGTTGTGTTCGCTGCCGAAGAGGCAGAAGCCGTCGTGGTGCTTGGTGGTGCAGACGAGGTAGCGCATCCCTGCGTCCTGCGCCATGCGCACCCACTCGCGCGGATCGTAGCGCTCGGGGTTCCAGGCACACGCGACGGCCTCGTATTCCGCTACCGGCCAGCGTTCGCGGTTCATCACCCACTCGCCGCGGGCAAGCTCCGAGTACGCGCCCCAGTGGATGAACATGCCGAACTTTGCATCCAGCCACCACTGCATGTGCGGGCTGGTGATGTCGCCAACGCGGGTTTCCATGAACGGTGCCTCCGGATGTCCGTCTTTATCAATCGGGATCAGTGCGGCTTCGTTCGGAACGGCGCACGGGTGAGGGCACCCGTGCCACATGGCGGGCGCAAGTTTGCCGTCTCCCGATTGCCGTGTCCCGATTCCCGATCCCGGCCTTACTCGATCCCCATCGCCCTCATGTTGTCGTAGCTGATCTTGAGGCTCTCGAAGGGGTCGCGCTGGCAGGTGTCCTGCTCGACGATGTAGTACTCCGCGCCGATCTCCTCGCAGGCCGCCACGATGCCCTCCCAGTCGAGGTTGCCCTCGCCGATCTCGGCGTAAAGCTGCTCGCGGCCGCGCATGGTCATGTCCTTGAAATGGATGACCGGGGCGCGCTTGCCCATCTTCTTCAGCCATGTGACCGGACTCGCGCCGCCATGCTGGAGCCAGTAGACGTCCGGCTCGAACATGAAGTACTCCGGATCGCCGTCCTCGAACATGATCTGCAGCGCGGTGCGGCCGTCCTCGTACTTCTGAAGCTCGTGGCTGTGGTTGTGATAGACGAAGACGAGGCCCTCGGCTGCCATCGCTTTGGCGACCTCGGAGGCCTCCTTCGCGAATGCCGACCACGTCTCGGCGCTCTCCTGCGCGTCCTTGGGCGCGCCGCCGATGCCCGCGTACTTGCAGTCGTAGAGCCTGTGCAGGGCGACGGTGCCCTCGAGGTCGTCGCGCATCATGTCGAACGGGACGTGCGTGGCGCAGATCTTGATGCCCGCGGTGTCGCAGGACGCCTTGATGTGCTCGTCGCTGATCTCCTTGCCGTGGCCAGAGAGCTGCACGCTCTCATAGCCCATCTCGGCGACACGCTTGACGGTATCGGCGAAGTCTTCGGGGGTCTGGCATGCGGCACGGACGGTGTAAAGCTGCGCGGCGATCTTCGAAGCCATCAGTGAACCCTCCCGGGTAATGAACTGAACGCGGCGGCCTATTCGCGGGCCGACCTGCATGCACCTTCCGAAGCGGTCACTTACTCCCCCGCCGCCTCCTCCAGCGCAGCGACGGCCGTGTCCACCATCTGCTCACCCGTGCCCGGCTCGAAGCGGCAGGCGTAGACCGTGTAGCCACCGCGCGGGAAGGCCTCCTGCGTCGGGATGTACGAGACATCGTCATACGCAAGCTCCACCGCGAAGGTGTGCGGGTAGAGCGGCGAGCGCTTCTTGATCGCGATGGC